>Ga0207646_10000756_pt1 | contig 41955 bp, 48 predicted proteins | sample KBSK5502metaG_FD_184343 | JGI IMG/M metagenome (GOLD analysis project Ga0207646, IMG submission 184343) | Corn, switchgrass and miscanthus rhizosphere microbial communities from Kellogg Biological Station, Michigan, USA - KBS K5-50-2 metaG... | ecosystem: Host-associated > Plants > Roots >... | reverse complement strand
TCCGGTCGAGCGCGGTGCCGGGATTGTCCAGGTCCATGCCATCGAGGGCGGTCGCGAATCGATTGGAGTAGCTCTCGCGGCGAATCTCGCCGTCGGTGATGATGTCGATGCCGGCGCGCTCCAGGTCACGGATCGCCAGCACCGTCGCGTCGTCCTGAGCCTGCTCGAGGTATTCGGGGGCGACCCGCCAGATCTCCAGCGCGCGCGTTCGCGGCGGCAGCCGGCTGCCCAGGATCGCACGGTCGACGAGCCAGTCCGGTTGGGGATAGCTGCCGACCACGGACGTCAACAGCAGATCTGGCATCGTGCCAACCTTAGTGGACGTCATGAAAACGTTGCGGCTCAAGACGGTGGACGCTTACGTGGCCTTCGACTTCGAGTGCCCGACCAGCGCCGGAGGCACGCGCCTCGCGCCGGATGTCACGGAACGCGAGACCCAGCTGCTGGCGCGAGCCATGACCTACAAGTTCGCGGTCCTAAGCGTCAACTTCGGCGGTGGCAAAGGGACCATTCGGGCCACCCCGTCAGAACGCGACGACGCAATCTCCCGATACGTCGAAGAGATCCGGCCGCTGGTCGAGTCCGCGAAATTTCTCACGTCCACCGACCTCGGAACCGTGCCCGACGATTTCCGCTCGCTTCCCGGGACCGACCAGGCGGACCTCATGCACACCGAATACATGGGCATGCCCCTCGATGCATTTCTGACCGGTCTCGGGGTCGCGACCGCGGCCGAGACTGCTCTCGGTGGACTTGAAGATCGCACTGCGGCCATCGAGGGCTTCGGCAAGGTTGGCGGAGCGGCCGCGGTGGAATTGGCCATGCGCGGGGCTCGGCTCATAGCGTTCTCGACCATCCACGGCAGCGTCCAGCGCCAGGCGGGCTTCGACGTCGACGAGCTGCTGGAGCTCCGCGCTCAACACGGCGATCGGCTGGTCGAGCATCTCGGCACGGAAGTGCGCCCGGCGTCGGAGCTGTTCGCGATAGATGCGGACGTGCTCGTTCCCGGCGCGCGCATCGGGGTGATCGACGAGACGCGCGCGCGGACGCTTAGAGCTCGCGTGGTCGCGCCGGGAGCCAACGTCCCGTACACGGCCCGCGCGCTCGAGATCCTGAAAGAGCGCAACATTCCGGCCCTCGCGGACTTCGTCTGCAACTCCGGCGCCACCATCGGCTACGTGACGTCCGGTCTCCAGACCTCGGACCAGGCGGTGGCCGTAGTCGAGAAACGCGTTCGCGACCTCACGCGGGAGAGCCTCGAGGACCCCGATGGTCCGCTGTCGGGAGCCCGCCGGATCGCGGAGGCGCATCTGCGCACTTGGTTGGACCACAGCCAGATGCCGGACGGGCCGGCCCTGGCCACGCCGTAAACTCCACGCGCCATATGACATCGAGCTCTCCCGGTCGTTTGCCCGACGACACCTGCGACCGCGACCCAATCTGGGACCGCGAGCTCGAGACCGCGTCATACGAGCAGGCTGTGGCGCGCGCGACACCCGCTTGGGAAAAGCAGTTTGCGTATCTCATGGAGAGGTCGCCGTACTACGCGCGCAAATTTCGCGAAGCGGGCATCGGGCACGCCCGCGTAGGGCTCAAGGACATCTCCCGGCTTCCGTTCAGCACGAAACAGGAGCTCAAACAGGCGATTGACGACGCTCCCCCGTTCGGGAGAAACCTGTGCGTGCCGCTTGAGCAGGTCAAGCGCGTCTACCAGACCAGCGGCACGACGGGCGCCCCCAGCGTGATTGCGCTGTCTCGTTCGGACATCGAGACGTGGACTGTCATCGGCGCGCGCAGCTACTTCGCGACCGGCATCCACGACCACAGCAGCGTGCTCACCACCTTTGGCGCCGGGCCGTTCGTGGCGGGGCATACGCACTTCGTGCTGTCGCGAATCGGGTCTCGTTCGGTCCCGGTGGCCCCGGGCGACACCGAGCGCGTCCTTTTCGGATTGAAGGCGGGCCTCGCCGACACGCTGCTGAGCACGCCATCCTTCGCCCAGTACCTGGCCAATCGTCTGGAGAAGTCCGAGCCCGATCCCGCCGCGATGGAGCTCACCCATGTCGTCACCGGCGGCGAGCCCGGTGGCGGCATCCCGGCCATTCGCGACCACATCCAGACCGTCCTCGGCGCGACCGTGACCGAAGTGATGGGGATCGGCGACATCGCGCCCTCCCTGTTCGGTGAATGCCCGGAGCAGGAGGGGATGCATTTCTGCGGCGACGGCCATGTCTGGGCGGAGCTCGTCGACCCCGAGTCGCGCGAGCCGATGATGATCGAGACCGGCGCGGTCGGAGAGCTGGTCTATACACACCTCACGCGCGAGGCGATGCCGGCGGTGCGTTTCTTAAGTGGCGACATCGTCAGGATCGGACCGTCGCCATGCGAGTGCGGCCGGAACACGTTCCGCATGCGGGTCATCGGCCGGCGTGACGACATGTTCATCGTGCGCGGCGTGAACGTGTACCCCTCGGCGATTCTTGCAGTGGTGGGCAGGTTCCGGCCCCGCGTCACCGGACGCGCGCGCGTGATTCGCAAAACCTCAGACGTGAGCGTGCCGCCGCCGGTCCCGATCGAGGTCGAGGTGCCGGACGGCAGCGGCGCCGATGGCGGGCTCACAGAGGAGATCGAGACGGCGATCCATTCCGCTCTGACCTTCCGCGCCAGGGTCGTACTCATCCCCGAGCATGCGTTCGGCGAAAGCGGCTACAAGACCCGCCTCACGGTGGAGCGTCCGTGACCACAAAACAGCCCCCTCCCCCAACGGGGGGAGGGTAGGGGAGAGGGGCGTGAAAGGTCGAAAGAGGCTCAAATCCGACCTTGGATGGAGTACGGCCGATCGGATCGTCGTGCAGGGGCACGACCTGGTCGATCTCATCGGCAACACGTCGCTGGGAGACTTCGCCTTCCTCGAGCTGAAGGGCCGGCTGCCGACCCCAGAAGAATCCACGGTCTTCAACGCGATCGCCGTCACCCTGGTGGAGCACGGCATGACCCCGAGCGCGATCGCCGCTCGCCTCACGTATTTCGGGGCGCCCGAGTCGCTCCAGGCCGCGGTCGCGGCCGGGCTGCTCGGCATGGGGTCACGGTTCGGCGGCTCGATCGAAGAGGCGGCCCGAACCCTGCAGGAAGCCCTTGGCACCGCCGGCCCTGACGCGGACCTCGGCGAGGTTGCGCGCGAGGTGGTCGCGACCTACAAGAAGACGAAGCAGCCCATCGCCGGCCTAGGGCACCCGATCCACAAATCGGTCGACCCGCGCACCCCGCGCCTCTTCGCGATCGCACTCGAAAATGGATTCTCGGGACGGTACGTCGAGCTCATGAAGCTCATCGCCGAGGAGGCGGGCCGAGCCTACGGGCGGGAGCTGCCCGTCAACGCGACCGGCGCCATCGGCGCGATTCTCAGCGAGCTCGACTTTCCGTGGCAGGTGGGCCGAGGGCTCGCGGTCATGGCCCGAGCAATCGGGCTGGTCGCCCACATCCAGGAGGAGATCAAGGAGCCCCTGGCGGCCGAGATCTGGAGCCGCGTCGAGGATGAGGCTTCCGAGCAGAACCGCACGGACTAACATGGGTTGGCCTGTGCCCGCCAACGTTCCCGGAATCCACCACGTGACCTGCATCACGGGTGACGTGCAGAAGAACGTCGACTTCTACGTCGGCGTCCTGGGTCTTCGCTTCATCAAGAAGACGGTCAACTTCGACGTGCCGGACACCTACCACATCTATTTCGGCGACTACCTGGGCACGCCCGGCAGCGCGATGACCTTCTTCGGCTGGCCGCACCTGCCGTGGCGGCCGGCGGGCAGCGGGCAGGTGACCGTGGTTTCGTTCGCAGTGCCGAGCCGCTCGCTGCAGTTCTGGACCGGCCGCCTTCGCGACCTCAACGTGGAAGCGTCGCGAGTCACCCGATTCGGCATCGACACGCTGGTCCTCAAGGACTTCGACTCGATCCAGATCGAGCTCGTGGGCGAGGCGTCGGATGAGCGCTGGCAGCCGTGGCCGGACAGCCCGGTCGATCCCCATCACCAGATCCGCAGCTTCCACTCGGTGACCTTGTGCGAGGAGTCCGACCTCAGCACCATCCAGTTCCTGACCGACACGATGGGCTTTCGCAAAGTGGCCGGCGAGGGCAACCGCACCCGATTCGAAACCGGCGCCGGCGGCCCAAGCTCGGTGCTTGACGTGCTCGACGCGCCGGAAGCGCCGGTGGGCGAGGAGGCGGCCGGAACCGTCCACCATGTCGCGTGGCGCGCCACCAATGACGCTCACGAGCTCGATTGGCGCGAGGTGCTGGTCAAGTCTGGGCGCAACGTGACGCCCGTGATCGAGCGCAAGTACTTCCGATCGATCTATTTCCGCGAGCCGGGCGGCGTCCTGTTTGAGATCGCCACGGACCAGCCAGGCTTCACCGTCGACGAGCCGGCCGAGGCGCTTGGCTCTTCGCTTCAGCTGCCGCCACAGTACGAAGGGCGGCGCGAGGACTTGAAGTTCAACCTGCCGCCCATCGTCGTCCCGACCACCGCGGCGCGGGGCGCAGGACACTAATGCGATTTTCGGGTGGTCTGCAATTTGACGTCTGGAGGGAAGTGAGCTGATGAGCACCGCAACCATCGCACCGGTGAACCCGATGTCGGCCGAGGGCAAGGACACCGTCATGAGCGTCATGCGCAGGGACCGCGCCAACTTCACGCGCCTGGTCTCGGATCCGAAGAACTGGAACGTGATGACGCGCTGCACCGGCTGGGAGACGCGCGACCTGGTCGGGCACATGATCGACGTCATGGAGGGTTACTTCAAGAACTGGGACGCGGCCAAGGCGGGCAAGGACGGCGTTGCCCTGGGTCTGGCGGTGATGGGGGAGACGCTCAACGACCACGCCCTCGACTTTCGCAAGCTGCCTCGCGAGGAGGCGCTCGCACGCTTCAAGAAGGACGCGGAGAAGCTCGACGGAATGCTCGAGGCCCTCACGCCGGAAGAGTGGACAAGCTTCATGGTCTACCACCCGTTCGCGGGACCGGTCCCAGCTGGTTTCTATGGGACCTTTCAGATCATGGACTACGGCGTCCACCCGTACGACATCGAGTACGGCCTGGGCAACAAGCTGGCGACCATCGACGAGGCGACCGCCGGGCTCATCCTGCCTTACTCCTTCATTTTCTGGGCGAACACGATCGACCAGAAGGTGGCGGAGGGCGTGGACACTCAGTACGGAATCGAGACGGCAGGCCCATGGGGCGGCAAGTGGCGCATCACCGTCAAGGATGGTAAGTGGTCATCGGAGGCCGAGAAGGGCAACTTCGAAGGGTGCGACGCGCTGTTCCACTTCGACAACGCAGCCGACCATGTGCTGACGTTCTTCGGCCGGTTCCCAGGCGGCTCGGCAACCGGCGACCCCGAGGTGATTCACAAGGTGCGCCACATCTTCTACCCCTTCTGATCCGTTCCACCGTTTGGGCCCTTGCCCCCCCGCCGCGCGGGGAGGTCAGCCAGGTCATCACTGAGGTAACGGCCGCCACTTCTCCGCAGATTGCGGAGGCGATGGGCCCTGAGGGAGATCTGGTCGCCTTGCGCCTGTCTCGTGGCTGCCGCTGTTTCGGCGCCTGGGCGGGCGACGAGCTGCTTGGCTACGCCTGGCTTTCGAGCGGTCCCGAATGGATCGGCGAGATCGACCTCGAGATCAGGCCCGGCGATAGAGAGGCCTACGTCTGGAACTGCGTGACCCTGCCGCCGCACCGGCGCCAGGGCGTGTTCGGAGCGATGGTGGCGGGCTTAGCCGCACGCGCGAGGGCTGAAGGACTGTCCCGGCTGTGGATCGGCAGCATCGCCATCCCGGCCGAGAAGGTCATCCCTCGAGCGGGCTTCACCCCCGTCCTTCATTTTTCGAGCGAAGTGCTGTCGGGCATTCGCTGGCTGAAGGTCCGCTCCGAGTCCGGGGTCGACCCTGGTCTGCTGGCGGCAGGGCGCGCGGCGCTTGCCGTCGGTGGGCGGCCGTTGCGGCTGGACACGTGGATGAAGCGTGCCCAGCCGCGCCGCCACTAACGTCCGATTCCGCACGTTTTGATCCAGACGTACCTATCCCAGAACCGAATTCCCACGTTTGGGCCAAACCGCTCGAAATTAAAGCGCGGCCAGGTAGATCTCCAGCAGCTCCTCCGCCGGGTACTTGCCGCCGAGGTCGTCCGCCGCCCTCCGGAGCTCGCGCTCGCCGATCCCGAACTCGGCGATGTGCTGTGGCAATCCCAGCAGCGAAATGAGCCCGCGCACGTCGACGGCCGCGTCCCGGCCCGACCCGGTCGCCCTCGCCAGCTCGGCCATGCGGTCGGGCTTGGTCCGTTCCATGTAACGCATGACATGCGGCATCAGCAGGCAGGACGTCACGCCATGCGGAATGCCATGCCGCGCGCCGATCTGCTTGCCCATGACGTGACACAGTCCACTTGCCGACGCACCAGGCAGCATGAACGAGAACCACGCCGCGATCTGATTCTCCGTCCGCACGCCGACGTCGTCAGGAGCGGCTTTAGCGCGGGGCAACGACGCGAACAGACGGCGCACGGCCTCGAGGGCCATGACATCCGAGAACGGGTGGGACCCGTCGGCAAGGAATCCTTCCACAGCGTGGTCGAGAGCCCTGATCCCGGTCGACAGCCACAGCGACATCGGGGTCGCGAGTGTGAGCTCGGCGTCGTAGATCACGGAATCGAGCAGGAGCCGGACGTCACGCATGCCCGCCTTGTCACCCGCCGCGTCTGTGTAGCCGGCGCTGCCCGAGAGCTCGGCCACCGAGAGAGTCGTCGGGATGGCGATGTGGGGAAGACCGCGGTACGCGAGGCCGTGTCGATCGGCCAGCCTGACGGCGATCATCTTGGCTGCGTCGATGGCGCTGCCGCCACCGAAGCTGACGATGCCGTCGACGCCGATCTCGGTCGAATGCGCGATCGCATCCTCGATCTCCGACATCGGCGCGTGTTGTCCGATTACCTCTGTGGCCGGAGCTTCGGCGGCGCCCAACGCACCGCGGACCCGTCCGAGCAGCTTCTCCTGGGCAACCAAAGAACGCGTCGTGATGAGCGCTACCCGCGTGACCTGCAGCCGGGTCAATTCCGGCGCGAGCTGGTCCAACGAGCCGGCGCCCCAGTGGATCGCTCGCGGATTGGAGTAGTTGAAAGACCCGGTCTCGGCCGTCACCTCAGGCAATACGTTACTTTCGAGACCAACTCCATGGCCGGTTCACATGAAGGTCAACCCGTGCTCCACGCAGGCGAGTCTCTCGAGCGGGCGAGCGCGGCCATGATCCTGGTCCACGGTCGCGGCGCGAGCGCGGCCGACATCATGACCATCGCCGCTGAGGTGATGTTCCCCAGAGTCGCTTACCTGGCGCCACAGGCTGCGGGTTCAGCCTGGTACCCCTACCCATTCACCGCGCCGCTGGAGGCCAACGAGCCTTATCTCAGCTCGGCTCTGCAGGTCCTGTCGTCCCTGGTGGCCAAAGTCGAAACGACGGTTCCGGCCGGCCGGCTCGTGCTGGTCGGCTTTTCGCAGGGCGCATGCCTGACGTTGGAGTTTGCGGCTCGCAACGCGCGCAGATTTGGCGGTGTGGTCGGGCTCAGCGGCGGGTTGATCGGGCCCGACGGCACGCCGCGCGACTACCCAGGGGATTTTCAGCGCACGCCGGTGTTTTTGGGCTGCAGTGACGTCGATCCCCACATTCCAAAGGAGAGGGTGATCGAGGCCGGCGAGGTCTTCGAGCGGATGGGTGCGGACGTCACCGTCCGTCTCTACCCGGACATGGCCCATACCGTCAGCCCCGACGAGATCGAGGCCGTGCGAGCGATCGTGACAGGGGTCGCCGTCTAGACGTTCTTCTCGTCCTCTTCGGCCTCCTCGCCGTGCTCAACGATGTCGCCGCGTTTGAAGAGGACGTCTTTCAACACCACCCGCCATTTCGGTTTCCGGCGTGACAGAAATTCCAGCGCCATCGCAAAGTGCTTGAACTCCTCCCCCTGGGCGTCCTCCATGATCGCCTTGGCCTGGGGATCGCGTTCGAGCGATATGCGCTGTTCGTACCAGCCGATCGCCTCCGCTTCCTCCTGCAGCGATGCAGCCATGCGGGCAAAGGTCCGGATGTCCTGGCTGAGTTCTCCCGGCGGCTCGTGATACTGCTCTGTTCCCATCGCGTGAATATAGGAGTGTTCAGGTCGCGATGCGGCGCCGCACAGGCAGCTTGCTCGCGGCGGCGCTGAGGGCCTCGAGGTCGCGCTCCGACAGCTCCACCAGGTCGTGGGGGGGCGTGTATTGGGATTCGATGAGCTGGCTCCGAATCCTTTTCCCCTTGGTGGTCAGCACGACTGCTTTCACGCGCCGGTCGCCGTCCCTCGGGATTCGTCGGGCGAGACCCTGGTGCTCGAGTCGGTCCACCAGCCAGGTCGCGTTGGACGGATCGCACCTCCACTCGTCCGCCAGCGACCGCATGGACCGGCCCGCCTTTGGGTCTAGGCTGATGAGGGCGCGGCTCTCGGCAGGGGTCAGGCTCAGCCGGTCCAGAACCGCTACGCGTTCGGGCGCGGTGGCGACGATGTAATCAAAGATGTGCCGCCAGGCGGTGGCGGCTGCCTTCTCCCTCGCTGCGGACTTCCCGGGCATCTCTCGATTCTAGCTGGAACAACCCGGATAGTTAAAGATGTTGTATAGTTGAGTGACTTCAACTAATGCCGCCTTTTGGCGGCCGGTGCTGGGAGGGAATTAAATGAAGACGGCTATCACCGCGGTCCATATGACTCTTCGCGTCTCGGGTCTGTTGCTCATCTTGCTGGGCCTGGCGATCTGGACCGGCCGGGCCGACGGGATCATCCCGGTCCACGAGTTCCTTGGTTTCGTGCTGGTCCTGTCCCTGTGGACGCTGGCTTACTTTGGAGCACGAGCAGGGGTCCCGAAGGGCATGGTGGCGGCAGCCGTCGCCTGGGGCCTGATCGCGCCGATCCTCGGCCTGACGCAGGCGAACCTGCTCGACAACAGCTGGCATTGGGTCATCCAGGTCGTGCACCTGCTGGTCGGCCTGGCCGCCATCGGAACCGGTGAAGGCATTGCGCAGCGCATGAAGCGACTGGGCGCGTACTCGGCGAAGACCGCTTGAGCGACCGCAAGTGGCTCGACGGCAAAGTGGCCATCGTCACCGGCGCGAGCCGCGGCATCGGATCCGCATCGGCTCGCGCGTTCGCCGCGGCGGGGGCGACTGTCGTGCTGGCGGCTCGAACGGCTGAAGCGATTGCGACCGTTGCCGATGAGATCAACGCGGCAGGCGGCAGAGCCCTCGCGATACCCACCGACGTCACAGATCCAGAATCGGTCCAGCGTCTCGTCGAGAAGACGGTGGCAACGTTTGGACGCCTCGACGTCGCGTTCAACAACGCGGGCGCGGGCCATATGCCCACGCCGCTCGCGGACATCTCTTTTGAGGACTTCGAGGTTGGCCTCAAGGCCAACCTTTACGGATCATTCCTCGGCATGAAATACGAGATCCCGGCCATGCTCGCCGCCGGCGGCGGCGCCATCGTCAACATGTCCTCCACAGCGGGACTCCAGGGCGCGCCAGGGATGGCTCCCTACTCAGCCGCCAAACACGGGGTCGTGGCTCTGACCAGGTCGGCGGCCCTCGATTACGGCAAAAGCAACATCCGCGTCAACGCCCTGGCGCCGGGGCCGATAGTCAATGAGCAGATGAGCCGATTACCCGAGGACCGGCTGCAGCAGATCGCGCGATTCATACCGTTGGGCAGGCTCGGGCGAACGGAGGAAGTTGCGCGCGCAGCTGTCTGGCTGTGCTCGGACGATGCCTCGTTCATCACCGGCGCCGTCCTGTCAATCGACGGAGGCCGCCTTGCCGGCGGCGCCGGGTTGTGAGCTGGTGGTTGCAGGGGTCGTGAATCAAACTGAGTTAGTTGGCCTTCTGCGCGACGGAGTCGCTGCCAAGGGCGGGAGGTGGGCCGACCTCGGAGCGGGTGAGGGCGCCTTCACACTGGCACTCGCCGACCTGCTGGGACCAGGCGCAAAAATAACCGCGGTCGACCGCGACGCCAGCTCGATGCGCGGGCTCAGCGCCGAGATGGGGAGGAAGTTTCCAGGAACGGAGCTAGAGGTCGTCGTCGCGGACTTCACACGCCCGATTTCGCTGAGTGACCTCGACGGAATCGTCATGGCCAACTCATTGCATTTCGTGCGCGACAAGAGCCCTGTGCTCGCCCTGGTCCGCGGGATGCTCAGGCCGGGCGGCAGCCTGATCGTCGTGGAGTACGGCTCCGATCGTGGGAACCCATGGGTTCCGCACCCGTTCTCATATGAAAGATGGGTGCAGATGGCCGCCGGCGCGGGATTCGAGCGCACCCGGATGATCGGCACGGTGCCAAGCCGCTACCTGGGCAGCATGTACTCGGCGGTTACTTTCGCTCCACCCATGAGAGCTGATTGAACGCGTAATAAATCGCGTTGAACGCGTAGAGGGCCACGACCAGCCATGTGCTCACGAAAGCAAGCCCGATCGACGCCGCGTAGATCACAAGGCCCAGCGCGAAACGCGGAAGCACCGTCCCGGCACGCGCACCCTGGATCTCGGGCCGCAGCAGATTTGGATGTGTGAGCGCCCATGCGACCAGGCATTGAAAGGCGATGGCCATGACCGTCATCACTACCGCGTAGAAGGCCGCCGCCACCGAACCGTCGAGGCCGGAATTCAGGTAGCGGCCGAGCAGCGCGGTCGGGTAGGGCACGAGCACGACTGTGAGCAGCAGGACAAGGTTGATGAACTGGATCGTCCGGTCGACTGCCCGAAGATTCCGGAAGATCGTGTGGTGGTTCACCCATACCACCCCGACCGTCAGGAAGCTGGCGACATAGGTGACGAGCTGCGGCCACTGGCCGAGAAGCTTGGTGAACAGCTTTCCCGATTGGACATCCGGGACCGCGAATTGCAGCACCAGGAGGGTGATCGCGACGGCGAACACTCCGTCGGAAAAAGCCTCGAGCCTGGATGTGTTCACTTATTCACCTCCCCACCACGTGGGGAGGTCGCCGGGGCCCTCTCGGGGCCCCGGCGGGTGGGGAGAATCGCGTTTTCTATGCCGCTATTAGAAGACTTGCGAAGTCGACGATGGCGCGCTGGGCGTGCCGGCGCCGCGACCGCGGCCGCGCCGCCGCAACCACCGACCGATCATCACCCGGCGATCGCCGCTCGACCGGCCGCCGCCACCCGGGTTGAACCGCTTGGTGACGCCGCCCATCGTTGCGCCCCAGGTGACGAACTTGTGAAAGCGCTCCTCGGCCTCCTGGGCGATCCCGATCCGCTCTCCACGAGTCTCCTCGCGGAAGCGGGCGATACGCCCCGCGGCGGCGCCTTCCTTCTGTTCGGGCGTGGTGCCGAGATCAACCTCGGGCAGCGTGCCCAGGACCACGATCTGGTCGTCCTCGACCGTGACCTCCGCTCCCTTGAACCAGCCGTCTGGGAGCCTTCCGGCAAACCAACCTTTGATCGAATCGAGTTCTTTCGTATCCATGATTACAATATTACTCAGTAAATGGCGGAAAGCAATAGCGACCCCGGAAAGAGTGTTTCTCACTCCGGTGGGTAAGCTGCAGTAGCGATGGGAATGATGGGGCCGGGCAGCGGCCCGCCGATGATCCACTGGTGGCTGGGCCGGCGGAAGCAGGCCGACTCGGGCCCAGCCAACAGCGGCCTGACCGGAGACGCCGAGCCTGAGCTGCCGCCAGTTCAGGAAGGCCCCAAGGACCTGCGGGGCAGGTGGCTCAACTTCAAGCAGTCTGTCACCGGGACGACCGCCGCCTTGCCGCGAGTCCTCAGACTGGTGTGGGACGCCAGCCCGGCGACCACCCTCGCGCTGTTCATCACGACCGCGATCGCCGGAGTGATCCCTGCCGCCGCCGCCTTTACCGCCAAGCTGTTGACCAACGCGGTGGTGCAGGGCATCGGCATCCACAACTTCCACCAACCCGATCAATTGACCCTCAGAGCCATCGGGGGGCCGGGCTCGCTGTTGTTCTGGCAGCCGCCGGTGCTGACCGCAGTCAATTGGATCGTCGTTCTGGCAGTGCTGCAGCTGGCGCTCTTCGCCCTCACGGCTCTGCTTGGGACGCTGCGGAACATCACACAGCAGCTGCTGCAGAACGACGTCCAGATGCGAATCCAGCTGATGGTCATGGAGAAGGCCGCCTCGCTCGACCTCGCTTTCTACGAGGACCCGGCGTCGTACGACCTGCTCCGGCGGGCGCAGACCGACTCCATCAACCGGCCGGTGATGATGATCTCGACCGCCTTCGGCCTGGTCCAGACGCTGCTCACCTTCGTGACCATGGTCGCCGTGCTCCTCGTCGTGAGCCCGCTGCTCGCGCTGCTCGCGCTCGTGACGCCGATTCCGGCGTTCATCGCCGACACGCGTTATGGCTGGCGCGGCTACAACATCGCGCGTTGGGGATCGCGCCTGCTGAGGCGGATGAACTATCTCGTCACGCTCGTCACCACCGACAGCTACGCGAAAGAGGTGAAGCTCTTCGGCCTCGGCGGGTACTTCATCGATCGCTACCGCCTCATCGCCAGGGCCTACTACGGCACCCAGCGCGCACAGGTCGCCCGCCGGTACATGACCGGATTCGCGTGGGGCAACCTGAGCACGATCGCGACCTCACTGACCTATCTCTATGTGGCGCTGCAGGCGATCGTCGGGAGGCTCACTCTGGGCGACCTCACGCTGTACACGACGGCCGCATCGTCGGTCCAGGGCTCGATCCAGGGCATCCTCGCAGGCTTTTCTGGGATGTACGAGCACAACCTGTACCTGAACAACCTCTTCGAGCTCATGGAGACGAAACCGTCGATGCAGCCTTCGCCCGCCCCGGTGAAGGTCCCGGAGCCGATGCGCGGCGAGATCCGTTTCGACAACGTGACATTCGCCTACCCGGGCGCCGAGGCCAACGCGCTGACCGACCTCAGCTTCACGGTCAAGCCGGGCGAGACGCTGGCCATCGTCGGCCGCAATGGCGCCGGCAAGACGACGCTGTTCAAGTTGATCTGCCGCCTGTACGACCCCAACGCCGGCCGGATCCTGATCGACGGGATCGACATCAAGGACTTCGATCCCAACGATCTCCGGGCGCAGATCGGTGCGATGTTCCAGGACTACGTCACCTACCAGGCGACCGCGGCCGAGAACATCGGGCTCGGCAACGTGGAGGACATCAACGACCGCGAGCGGATCGAGGTCGCCGGCGCTCAGGCCGGCGCGGCCGAGCTCATATCCGGGCTACCGGCGGGCTATGACACAGCGCTTGGAAAGTGGTTCGACCAGGGTGTCAATCTTTCGGGAGGGGAGTGGCAGAAGGTCGCGCTTGCGCGCGCTTTCATGCGTGACGCGAAGATCCTCCTGCTCGACGAGCCCACATCCGCCCTCGACGCGCAGGCCGAGTACGACCTTTTCGAACGGCTGCGTTCCCTCACGCGCGGCCGCACCGCCGTGTACATCTCACACCGGTTCTCGACGGTTCGGCGCGCGGACCGCATCGTCTTCTTGGAGCACGGGCGTCTGGTCGAAGAAGGTACGCACGCGGAGCTGATGAAGCTCAATGGCCGCTACGCGCGCCTCTTCCGCATGCAGGCGTCCGCGTACACCGGCGAAGACGTGGTCCCCGAACCAGAAGATGTGAAGGTGTAATTACGGCCCTGTAGAGTTTCCCCGCCGTGCTTCGCCGGGCCTTATCGCACCCCAATGCTCCGGTCGTGGTCGGAGTTGCCCTGGGCATCGCTACCGTCGCCGCGTATCTGATCGGCTCCGGCCGCTCCTTCGCTTACGACGCGGCCGCGACCTTCGGGAACTTCGTCGCCACGCCCAACCTCATCGACGCGTTTGCGGTTCATTCGGCCATGCCCACCATGCCGCTCAAGAGCATCGCGTCCAATGACCATGTGTTCCTCTCGCTGATCAGCCACGTCATCTATTCGCTGACTGGATCTCGGAGCGAGGTGGTCTACCGGCTCGTGCCCGCCCTGGCGGCCGGAGGGACGGTGGGAGTCTCGGCAGCGGTGCTGGCGAGGCGGTTCGGGCTGCTCGCGGGGGCTTGCGCCGGCCTCTTCATCGCGACCAACCCGCTGTTCGTCGAGAACAGCCGCGACCTGCGCGGCTATAGCCTTGCGGCTCTCCTGGCGCTGCTCGCCACGATCGTGTTAATCAGGTACCTGTCGCCTTCGGCGAGCTGGCCGGGGAGAGGGGCGCTGATCGGCTACGCAGTTCTGCTCGGCCTTGCGATCACAACCCATGTTTTCGCGATCGTGGTGCTGGCGGGTCACGTCGTCTGGGTTGCGATGCGCAGGTGGCGGGCGGATCTCAAGCGGCTCGCGCCGGCCTGGGTCGCGGCCCTGGCGATCGGCGTGGCGGCCAACGCCAACATCGAGGTCATGGAGTTCGTGCAGCATGGCTTTCCGCCGAGCCTGTTCAACCCCGCCTTCCCCCTGTATCTCGTCCTCTTTCTTGTCGGCGCGCCCGTGTTGCTGCCCCTCGGCCTGTGGCTGAGCACGGCGGGGCTGGGCCTGTGGGCGGCACGGCGTGAGCGCAGGGTGTGGGCCGCGGTCGCGGTCGTTGCCGTTGTGGTCGCGATCCTCTGGCTCGTGCTGCAGCCTGCTTATCTGTACCCGCGCTTCTTCATCTTCCTCATCCCCGGCGTTGCGTACCTCATGGCGGCCGCGATCAAGCGTTGGTGGGTGCTGGCGCCGGTCGTGGCGGCCGGTGCGATCGTCGCGATCGCGGCCCAGGTGCCGGGTTACACGGAGGACCCCCTCGCCCTGCCCCAGGCCGCCAAGGCCGTGGAGCTTTCACGAGCGGGCGGCGGCAATCCCTGCGTGATCCATTCGGACGAATCGGTCCTGGCCGCCTACACGACGGCGTTCACCGTCGTCACGACGGCCGATCAGTTGAAGGAATGCTCGGAGGTCGTCATCGTGAGCTGGAACGTCGACCCGGAGCTGCGCGACCTCGCGGCGCAGGAGTTTCCGCGCGTCACTGTGCTACCCGCGTACTACCACGCGGTCGTGCTCGGGCGATGAGCCCGACGGGCTACCAGCCGGCGTGCGTGTGGTTCAGCTGCAGGACGCGTACGGCGCGGCCCCGCATGCGGTCGCAGCGCCAGCAGAAAACCACGGCATCGATCCCCCAGGGCAGGACCCCTTGCAGCAGTACCTCTCGCTCGCGACGGTGCAGCAGCCAGCAGACGATGAAGGTCATTGAGCCGGTAGAAGCTAACACGGGGGCAACGACAAAGCAAAGGAAAGACTGTTAAGACTTGGTGAGCAGGCGGTCAATCATGGCGGCGAGGATGAAGTCGTTCTCGGTCAGACCGCCGGCGATGTGGGTGAACAGGTGAACCGTCACTGACCCGTAGCTGACCAGCAGGTCGGGGTGGTGGCCCTCCGCCTCCGCGATCGGGGCGATCTTGTTCACGAACTCGACGGCCGGCATGAAGCCCTTGAACTTGTACTGCTTCATGAGACGCATGTGGCCGTCGGCGTCTTCGACCGTCCAGCCGTCGAGCCGCTCCAGGAGCTGGCCGACGTCGTGGCTCGAGAGCGGGGGAGTGCCCGGCTCGCACTTCACGCAGTGACGCTGGTGGAGTGGCTTGGTGTCGGACGCCACGGGATGATCGTATCCCCCTCTCCCCCTCGGGGAGAGGGTTGGGGAGTGGGGCGGAGAGCAGTATCGAGCGGTGGGTAGAATGATCAGTCCCGCCGGGCGCGCGCAGGGCGCACCCTAAAGGGCGGCTAGCTCAGCGGGAGAGCGCTTGCCTCACACGCAAGAGGTCGTTGGTTCAAACCCAACGCCGCCCACCATCGGTTTGTGGCCCCGTCGTCTAGTGGACTAGGACGCAGCCCTCTCAAGGCTGAGATCGCGGGTTCGAATCCCGCCGGGGCTACCACCTCGTCTGGTCGAGAATCCCGCCCATTGTTCCGTCGCCGGGGAAGGCGTACCCTTCCGCTGACCCTAGGAAAAGGGATTCCCCCACTCGTTCCCTTGAAGGAGGGTAAGCATGAGGCTTTTTCTAGCCCGACTCGCTCTTACGCTCGCAGTGGTGGGCATTGGTCAACTCGCTTCCATCGCGGAGGTGGGGGCGGCTGCGCCGCGCCACGTATCGGGCACATGGGCAACGTCGGCGCCCGTTATTACCGCAGTCCATCCAGCTGGGATGAATGCTCAGCTTGTTGCGGTTGCGACAGCCCGGTTCGTTGGCGATTTTGCTGGTACCACGGTGTTCACGGGCACATTCATTTTTGACGCGCAGGGCAACCTACGCGGTCACGCAACCGAGGCCTTCACGGGGACCGTCTCGGGTGTGGGCTCAGGGACTGTGCTCTTCGAAGAGGAAGCGACCGTTAGCGCGTCAGGCGCGGTTCACGTTGCTGCCACTATCACTCAGGGCTCAGGTGACCTCGCTCACCTAAGTGGAATGCTCATCTTTGATGGCACGTCGGCGCTTGACCTGTCATCGACAGGAACCTACGCGGGCCAGATTCAGACGTAGTCAGTTCCGTCCCGCACGTTTTTGGGTTACATCGGCGGTGTTTCGGCCTGATCGCGCGTCAGCAGCGTCGGTAACAGTCAACCTCGTGAGCGTCGCACCGCGGTCCCGCGATGGTGGCGTTTTGACTCAACTGCCGACCGCTTGGTGCGCTTCATCTGATGCGTGCCGCGGTAGCATCTCGCATCATGCGCACCACGATCGATCTCGACGCCACAGTTGTCAAGGAGCTCAAGCGCCGCAGCAAGGGCGCGGGCAAGAGCATGGGCCAGCTCGCATCCGAGCTGCTGGCCACGTCTCTTAGGGAGCAGGCCGGGCGTCCACGGAATCCCGATGGCCTCGCGTGGATCGCCAAGGATTTGGGCCGGCCTTTGGTTGATCTCGAAGACAAGGAGGCAGTGAGGGCCCTGTTCGACGCGCGCCAATGAACGCCACCGTCGACGCCAAGATCCTCGTCTAAGCGAGCAATCACAGCGATCCTGTCTACCCGCAAGCCATACGGCTGATCACGCCTGGCGGCTGGACCCGACCTTCTGTATTTGTTCTGGCCGGTTGTACTGGGTTACCTGCGCATAGTTACGCACCCCGCGATCCTCCCGAAGCCGCTTACCGCACGCGACGCGACCGCCAACGTCGAAGCCCTTCTCCAGTGGTCGCACGTGCGCGCACCCAGGCGAGGCGGACGGATTCTGAGAGCTGTTCCGTCAAACGAGCCGCGACCAGGCGCGCGGAAACGACGTGCCCGACGCTCACCTCGTTTCGCTAATGAGGCAGCACGGCGCCCGGAGGATTTACAGCCGCGACATTGGGCTCCGCCGGTACGCCGATGTGGATTGGTCGACCCTTTCGCGCCGCCTGGTGGTGGACGCCGAAGCCGACGCGCCGCGAGCTGATCGAGTTCGTCAAGGCGGTTCGAAAAAGCGTCCCGCTTGGGCTACCAGCTCGACTCCCGAGCATGACCGCGGCCCAGCCATTTTCAGCGAGCTACGCCACATATGCTTGTGACTGTGAGTGAGAGGCAGCCGCCGTTACGCGATGAGTTCACCGCCGACGAGCGCGGCCGCTACCTGGTCCAACCCGAGTGGCTCGGTCAAGCCACGCTCATCAACGTCGGATTGATCGTGCTCTGCATCTACCTCGTGTCGACCCTGGTTGGCACCGGCGTGAGTGACTGGACTTCTCGCATCGCGATTGTCGCCCTCGTCATCGCGATGCCCCTGCTCGCCATCCTGAGCATCTCGACCGAGCTCCAGCGGAGCCGCCGCTACGCTTCGTTCCCCTGGTATTTCATGGTCGCCCAGGCCATAGGTCAGGGCTCGGCCGTCGTCGGTTTCGGTGCGGCGCTGTGGCATGTATGGTGGCCCGCCGCCGTCGCGCTGGTGGTGAGCGGCGCGCTGGGCCTCTTCGTGTACCAGGCCTATTACCGGCGTCTTGAGAAGGACAACAGACCGGAGCGGGCTCACCGCTCAGCGCACAAACAGTCGCGCGACTAAGCGCATGGGGAAAGTCACCTGCCAGATCTCGATGTCGCTGGACGGTTTTGTCGCCGGTCCGAATCAGAGCCTCGAAAACCCGCTTGGTGAGGGCGGGATGCGCCTTCACGATTGGGTGTTCGCGACCTCCAGCTGGCGCCGGCAACATGGAGATGGAGGAGGGGAGGACAGCGCCGACTCGGAGGTCATCGACGAGGTCGCGCAGGGCCTCGGCGCCTACATCATGGGCCGCAACATGTTCGGCGGCGGGTCCGGATCCTGGAATGAAGAGTGGAAGGGCTGGTGGGGCGACGAGCCGCCGTACCACACGCCGGTCTTCGTGCTTACGCACCACCAGCGCCAACCGCTGCGGATGCTGGGCGGCACCACGTTCACTTTCGTCACCGACGGGGTGAAATCCGCGCTCGAGCAAGCTCAGGCTGCCGCGGGCGATCAGGACGTGGCGATCGCAGGCGGCGCGAGCACCATCCGGCAATATCTCGCCGCCGGCAGCCTCGACGAGCTGTACCTCCACATCGTCCCCGTCGTTCTTGGCACCGGCGAACGGCTGCTCGAAGCCGTCGGCGATCCGGTGCTGGAGCCGGTCAAGGTCGTCGCCTCACCTGCGGTGACGCACGTCAAGTACCGGATCGTGAGGCGGGCTAGGAGCTGACCGACTTCTGAAGCCCCCGAATCGCCTCGATCATCCCGAGATGGCGGCTGAGGTGCTCGAGGTAGATGAGGACGTTGTCGAGCTTCGTGTCGCCAGCCGGTTCAACCTTCGGAAGCGCAAGCAGCTGATCATCCGATATGAGCGTGATCGCCTCATCGGCGTATGCGAAGGCGAGTTTCGCGTAGCCGACAACTTCCTCCTGAGCCGGGAACCGAATCTCTTCCGCAGCCTCGTCCGAAAGCTCGGTCCCCGTGTCGCGCCGGCCCAACGAGCCGGAAGCCAGCGACCACCGATCTGCCAGCGACTCTCGCTCCCATACCTGCGCACGGGGCTCCTGAGCCAGAGCCTTGTGAAAGTAGGAGGCGAAAACGTCGTCCCAGCGCGCGGCGTGCCACAGCTGCCAGGCGACCGAGTGAAGGCTTGGACCCGCGCTCCACGCAAATTGCTCCGGAGACAGCTCTTCGGCGGCTTTCAACAACCGTTCGTGCGCGAGCCTGTACGAGCGTAAGAGCGTCTCGCCTAGAGAGCGCGGGCGCGCCGCCGGGACCTTATCGACGCTTGTCATTCGCCCGCCTGCGGACCTCCTTGAGGCGAGTGGCGATGAGCTTCTTGACCAGCGCTTTCGGAAGGGGCTTGTCGATCGGAAAGTGCAACGACCCCGGTGTGCTCTCGTAGCCCGCCAGATCATCGGCGAGCGCCGCAAATGTCGATCCGCTGTGAGGCAGGTAGGCGAGGTGGTTCTTGAAGGCGGCGAAGCCGGCGATCACCTTTCCCTCCAGCCGGAACGCGGGCATGCCGTAGGAGATGCATTCCTCGGCGTCCGGGATGACGCCGCGAATGGTCTGTCGCAATGTCTCCAGGGTCGCCCTCTTCGGCTCATCGAGCGCGGCCAGGTATTCGTCGATCCCTCGCGGAGCCACGCTTTTATTTTGACTATCGTGAGGTTGGTCTATGAGCAAGGTGTTGATCACCGGATCCTCCGACGGTCTCGGCCTGATGGCCGCGCAGCGATTGCTGACCGCAGGTCACGAGGTGATCCTGCATGCTCGCAACCAGGGTCGCGCCCGAGACGCGATGACTGCGGCGCCCAACGCAAACGGTGTGGTGGTGGGCGACCTCGCGAGCATCGCGGAGACGCGCGGGCTTGCCGATCAGGCCAATCGTTTGGGGCTGTTCGACGCGGTCATCCACAACGCAGGAGTCGGCAACCGCGAAGGCCGAATCGAGACTGTGGATGGACTCGAGCACATCTTTGCCATCAATGTGCTCGCCCCTTACCTGCTCACGGCGCTCATAAAGCCACCCAGGCGCCTCGTTTACCTGAGCTCCGGCATGCATCGCGGTGGCGATCCGGTCTTCACCGATCTGCAGTGGAAGCGCCGGCGCTGGAACGGGACCCAGGCGTACTCCGACTCCAAGCTGTTCGACGCCGTGCTCGCACTGGCGATGGCACGGCGCTGGCCGGCGGTGTCGTCGAATGCCGTCGACCCAGGCTGGGTCGCCACCAAGATGGGCGGGAGGGGCGCGCCTGACGATCTCGACCGGGGCTCCGAAACGCAGGCCTGGCTCGCGGTCAGCCAGGACTCCGCTGCGATGGTGAGCGGCGCGTACTTCTATCACAAGAAGCCGCAGCGCATGCACCCTGCCGCCTCTGACCTGACCGTCCAGGATGCACTGCTCGCGGCTTGCGAGGAGCTCACGGGCACACCGATGCCGGGTTAGCGGCCGATTTCCTTGGGCACGTCTGGCTCGAGGTAGTACTTGTTCATCTCGATCACGAACTCGAGGTCGTCCTTCTTATACGTTGGTATCTGGCTGTAGATCTCGCGGGCCCGGTCCGGATTACCGTTCGCCCAATGCACGTACGCCGCGTTGTGCAAGATGAAGACCGTCAACGCCGGGAGGTCGCTCCGCGCCGCGTCGAGCGCGCGGAGCATGATCTCGTCCGCCTCTTTGATTCGACCCTGGCGGCCGACCACCACGCACAGGCAGGCCAGCTGGTTGCCGAGAGCCCCGTTGTCTGCACCGCGATACTCGATGCTCCGCCGGAGCGTCATTTCCGACTCCGCGTTGCGCCCGGTCGCCGCGTAGACATCAGCGATGAAATTGTTGGCTTTGTCCGCCACCTCGGGATCGGCGGACGCCATCAGACTTTCGAGCCTGGCGGCGGCCTGGTCCCATCGCTTCTTTTCCATGAGCCCGATGGCGGACATGAATTCCTTCTCAGTCTTGTCCACTATCTGGAACCGCTGATTGTCGCCGATCTTTGGGAGGGTCGCCGGCGGCACAGAACGGGAACGATCTCCCACTCGCCGGTGTAGTCAGTTCATGAAAAGAGATACCCAGTGGCGCGGAGCCGGACTGGCTGCGCTATTTCTGATTCTTGCCGCTTGTACGACGTCGCCGGCGACCTCTGCGAAGGTTCAACCGAGTCCGGAGGCCGCTGTTCATTCCTTTAATGGCGGTTGCGCGGTAACCGTGCTCACCGACGCCGAGCCACCGCTCTGGGCGCAGGGTGGCTGGAGTCATGCGCAGGGCACGCCATGGCCGGTGCCGTGGGCGTTCGGGACGGAGCAAACCAGCGTGGCGTACCTGTTCGCCACGCAGCTCGTCGCCGGGACCAGCCCTCGGGTCGATGGCAGCCAGAACAAGGTCGTCTGGGAAGCCAAGGACAGCCCGTCGGGAGGCAACGTTGTGGTTGAAGGTCATCCGTTGGGCGAGTCGCAGCCTGTCGTGACAATTCCGGGCGGCCCCAGCATCACGGACGTGCCGACAGCGGGCTGCTGGACGTTTCGGCTGTCCTGGAATTCGAATGGCCCGCGCAACAGCACCATCAACCTCGGAGTACTTCCTGCTGGTTCGCGCCCGTAGGCACTGTTCGACGTAACGGCTGCAGGTGTTCTACGTTTGCCTCATATGCGGTGGGCCGCGCCCGCGTTGATCATCCTGGTCGTCGGCTGCGGAACTGGGCCGAGCGGATCGAATCCAAGCCCTTCGGCCTCGCCAACCGCAGCCACCAGCGGTTCGCCCAGTGCCACCAGCGGGCCGTCCCCCTCTCCAACTCCGACTGCGCGGCTGCCGCTGGGCGTCGTCGTGAAGGATTTCATCATCGATGGCGGCGCCACCTACTCGATCAGCCTTGTGGGGGTGGACGGGCAGGTGGCGGCTACGGCCGTCGGTCATAAGCGCAGCCAGCCGGGCGGCGTCCTGGTCCAGATGCCAAACATCTCGACGTCCAACTCGCGCCTCTACTACCTGGACGGCGACTCGAGCGTTATGTTCCTCCGGCCCGACGGGTCCAGCGGGCCGGCGACGACCATCTCCGTGGATTCGAACTCAGCCGCCGTGTTTGCGGTGAGTCCAGACGACAGCCGGATCGCGGTCGCCGTCATCACATACCCGTATCCGGCCAAGACGCGGCTCTACGTCGAGGACCTGACAGGTGGAGGCCACCACATCGATCTCTTCTCGTCAGGCAGCGTGCTCGAGTGGCCCGCCGGCTGGCACCAGGGCCACCTGGTGATCGCGGTCGGCATCAACACGCCTCCGCAAAATGCGTGGGATGGTTTTATCTATGGCTACCGCGGTTATCACGTCGCCGATGCTTCCACCGGGACGCGGCTCGCGACCATTTGTGACGGCTCCATCGCCTACGACCCGCCGGTGCCGGCGGGAACTGTTTGCGGAAGCTCACCGAATTACGTGGTCTCCGACTGGAGCGGTGCGACGCGACCCGCGCCGGCGGACGATGGGTGCGTCGGGGGCGCGCTCTCTCCAGACGGTTCGATGATCGCCGACTGCCAGGGCAACCCGAGGGTCGTGACCTTCGTGGTCGCAGACGGAACGCGAATTGCGACCCAGTACTCCGGGGTGCCGCTGGGATGGATCGACAGCACGCATGTTGTCCTTAAAGCCGACAACTCGGACCTGAGCATCGTGGACGCTCGGGCTTTCACGACGACTCCCTGCCAGGCTCAGGGTTTCTTCGCGGGCACGATCCCGGGCGCGCTGTAGGCCCTAGACGGCGATGTCTTTGCGCATGAACCGCAACGCGCCGAGTCCCAAGGCTATCGCAGCGATTGCGATTACGCCCAACACGGACGTCAGCGACAACCCATGCAGCAGCGGAGTGCCGTAGTAGTAAAAGGCCGACAGTCGAAGCGTCGCGTCCGGCAGCTTGAGCTCCGGTCCGATGAAGCTGATGAAGAACCAGGCCGCCAGCACGAAGCTCAAGAGCCCTGTGTCGGCCGCCGTGCGCAGCCAGCCCGACGCCAGGTAGCCGAAGGCGGCGATCAGGAGCCCCAGCGGGATCATTCCCAGCGTCGCCGCCGCCAGGTTGCCCCCGTCGAGGCTCACTCCCGCGGCGGCTGCGGCCGCAAACGAGGCGACGAGCGTGACCACCGCCATGACGACGGTGGCCGTCGCGAGCGCGGCGAATCGACCCAGCAGCACCCCAAGGCGCCGCTGCGAGGCAGCGAGCACCAGGTCGAGGCGCCCGTCCTGCTCGTCCGCCGACCAGCGGTTGACCTGGGTGACCGCAAACGCCATCAGGAACAGCGGCAGGAAGACGAACATCGCGCTCAAGAAGCCCTCGTTCACTTTGACGCCACCACCGCCGAGATTCTTGAGGAGGTTGATCATGGCGGGTGAGCCCGACAGCAGGCTGGAGAGCTTCGCCTCCATCAGCTGAACGACGTAAACGACCCAGGCGGCCCAGCCGGCGATGAGCAAGGTCCACCACAGGGTCGGCATCGCGATCGTGCCCAGGCTGCGCCCGTAGACCGAGCGCAGCGACCAGTCTCCAACGGGCAGCGCCCGGCTCGGCCGGCGCTCGGGCAGCTGCAGCCAGCGCGGCAGCGGCACCGTCCCGCCGACGTCCCGGCGCGCGAACAGCCAGACCGCCGCGCCGCTGAGAAGCGCGGCCAGGGCGAGCAGGACGACCAGCGCACCGGCGTCGGCGCCGTGACCCGGCACCAGCGGCTTGCTCAGGTTGTAGTAGTAGACGGGGGAGAGGCGCGAGATCCACTCGCTGTTGGGGACCACGCGGTGGACCATGTCGAGAACGATGAAGACGAGGAGGAGGGCGGCAGTCCAGCCCGCCGCCGGGCCTCGCTCCTGCGTGAACTGTGAGATCAGCAGCGCCAGGCCGCCGAAGACGGCGCAGATCAACGCGAGGTTCAAGCCGAAGAGCAGGCCGTCGACGACGCCGAAGTCGGCGCCGAACTTCTTGCCGCCGGCGAATGCCAGCAGACCGATCAGGACGCCCATCACCAGCAGCGCCGTCCACATCGCCGCCAGCTTTTCCAGCGCGACGCGCAAGCGCGGGCGGGGAAGGGACAGCAGCACGTCCATCGAGCCACGGTCCTCCTCGCCGCGCAGCATCCGGCTACCGGCCAGCAGCGGCCAGATGGCGATCAGGAATATGAAGATCCCGATCTTGAAAGTGGCGTAGCCGCCGATGGTGTCGACCGCGATCGCGTCCGCGTTCCAGGCGAACGTTTGGGCCAGGCCGATCAGCTGCTCCCGAGCCTGGGGTGTCGTGACGAGCGCAACTACGCTCGCCATCGGCGATATCACCACCAGCCCCATTCCGATGCCCCAGCCCAGGATCGCGACGCGGTAGTCGCGAAGGGTCTTGAGAAAGACGCTCCTAAACCACACTTTGCGCCTCCTTGGCGGGCACGCTGTCGGCCTCGTAGTAGCGCAGGAAGATGTCTTCGAGGCTCGGCTCGTAGCTGGTGAGCGAGACGACAGGAAAGCGCGCGGCCGCCTTGATCACAGCGTCCGCGGACCCCTGCATCGCCAGGCGCACGGCATGGCCGTGGTCCAGTGTCTCCACGTCGGCCACACCCTCCAGCGTCTTGAACGTCTCGGCGGGAACCGCGCCGGCGAACGTGATCGTGATCTCGTAGCGCTTCATGGCCTTGACCTCGGCCACGTCACCGATGCGCACAAGACTCCCGTCGCGGATGATGCCGACCCTGGTACAGGTCTTCTCGACCTCGCTCAGAACGTGGGACGACAGGAAGACCGTGCGCCCTTCGTCGCGCGCCTCTTTGACCATGTGATCGAACTCCTGCTGGTTCAAAGGATCGAGGCCACTCGTCGGCTCGTCGAGAATCAGAAGGCGAGGGCGGTGCATGAAGGCCTGGATCAAAACGACCTTGCGCTTGTTGCCGGTCGAGTACTGGCGGAACTTTCGGCTGGTGTCGAGATCGAAGCGGTGGATCAGCTGCTTGAGGTAAGCCTGGTCGACGCCTCCGCGCAAATTGGCGAAGTACTTGAGGATCTGCCCGCCCGTCAGGTTGGGATCGAGCGCGGGCTCGCCCGGCAAGTAGCCGACGAAGCGCTTGATCTCCAGCGATTGCTTCCAGCAGTCGAGCCCGGCGATCCGCGCGGCGCCGGCGTCGGCGTGCAGCAGCGCCATCAGCAGCCGGATGGTCGTCGTCTTGCCCGCGCCGTTCGGGCCCAGGAAGCCGAACACCTCGCCCTCCTCGACCGAAAACGAGACGTTGGCGATGCCGCGCTTGCCGCCGTAGCTCTTGGTCAGTCCTTCGACTTCGATGATCGCTGCCATTGTTTTCCTCTCTCTCTCTCTACTCAGCCGAACCACAAACGCAGGGTCGGCTCATCGGTGAGCTTCACCGACCCCTTAGGAATGCCGAGGATCCTTTCGAACGCCTCGGTGTTGGCCGCTACTGCACGCTGCACGACCTCGAAGCTGACGGTGCCGGCCTGGCGCGCCATGAAAAGATCGGTGGCCTGCAGCTGAAAGCCCTGCATGAGAGACACGAGGACCCTCGCCGTCTCGTCGGGCGAATCGACCTTGAGCGTGCCCTCGTCGACACCCTGCCTCACGACCGCCGAAAAAAGGGGCACCATGATGCGTTCGGACAGCCGCCTGACCTTTTCCCGGACGATCGCGTTGTGGTCCGAGTTCCAGACCTCGATGATCGCCAGCATCAGCTCCTTCTGTTCCGCCTTCAGGGTCGCGATGCCGGCGAAGACTTTCTCCAGCTTGGTGAGCGCCGGCAGCTCGGGATCGTTCAAGACCGGCGCCAGAGAGGCCATCGCGCCGTCGGCGAAGCGCTCGACCACCGCCTCCAGCAGCGCCTGCTTCGAATCGAAGTAGTGGTAGAAGGCCCCCTTCGACGCTTCGAGCTCGCCCAGCACGTCCTGGATGCTCATCGCCTCGTAGCCCTTGGTCTGGACGAGGCGCTGGGCCACATCGAGGAACGCGTCCCGACGGACCGTGTGGAGGGTCGGGTTGACCGTTCGCGCCATGTCCCGACTATAACAGACCGACGGTCGGTTTGTTTATGGCCGGGAGGGCGTGGCGACGCCGGCACACGATCGGCCCGGTGCGCCTCGCGCAAAGATCGCGCGGCGGGGGGGCGGCCAGCTCCGGCCGCCCCCGGTTAAAGGCCCTATGGACAGGTAGCGCTGAAGATCTGGAATTTGTTCACGATCCCCGACGCACTGATGGTGAGATGGGCGACCAAGTGGATCGTGATCTCCGATCCATCCGAGCCGTTGACGACGATATTGCCGATGTCGGTGAAAACGGTGTTCTGGTTGTTAAGGCTGGCGCCGAACCAGAACGTGAACTCCCCTGCGTAACTGGGAGGCCCGGGCGAGTTGGGGACAAAGGTGAAGTGAGACGTCGCGGTCTGGGTGATCCAGACATCTCCCGCCCCGTTGACGTTTACGTGGACGATTGAGTTCGTAACGGAAGTCGCGGTACCGACGACGCCGGAGCAGGGATTGACGTTGGAGGTATTTACCGAAACCTGGCCCTGGAGAGTCTCGGTGAAGGTGCAATTCAGCACCGGTGTCCCGGTCATCAATCCGCAGAACGGAGTTGTCGACTCAGCCGCTACGGCCGGAGCCGCCGCGACCAGGCCCCAACCGAAGGTAAACAACGCAGCCACTAGAAGTTTTTTCATCCGCACGACCTCACTTTTTATGGAGCCCACCCATGGGCCCTCTGTGCCTGGAGCGTGCTCCCGCCCGCGGCCTTGTTCAATCAGGCGTGCACCAGTTCTGAGGGCAGGCGTGCATCAGTTCTTTAGACCTGCTAGCAGGTGGCTTCAGGCTGCGGCGATGGTTTCGTCCCAGGCCTGGACGTCGGCGCCATTCGGGTGGTCGTTGACGTAATGGAAAGGTCGCACCAGCTCGCGCAGCTCCAGCTCGTAGTGGAACGTGCCCGTCTGGCTGGCGGTGCCGGTGATGGAGAAAGTCGCCGAGGCACCCGCGGCCAGGTCGCCACAATCGAGCGCCGAATAGTCCGTGGCGACCGTGCATCCGCCAGGGTCGGTCAGGGTGTGTCGCTCGTACCACTTGTCCGCGGAAACAAAGGTCAAGCCGATGTGGGGGATGGTAGGACCCGTGTTGGTGACGTTGACCACGAGCTGGGCGCGACCGCCAACAGTATCGGTCTGCGACGCTGAGACGTTCACGTCGGCCGTGAAAGGCGGCGGGGTGTCGGCGCAGGCCGACAAGAGGATCACGGCGACCGCCAGCGCTGCTTTCATTCTGTAACCAACCGCTCATTGAGGCCCGAATCCGGCGCGCTGATTGTGAACGGCGCGTCAATGGCGCCTTCCCAAGGCCGGGCCAAGTCTAAGCGTGGGATGATCACCTCGTTCAACATGGACGACAGCGTCTCCGAGACCGAAACGGCTCCCGAGGCCCCGCCGGCGCCTGAATTCGACGCCACGCCATGGCCGGTCGCGCAGCGGCCGGCGGCACCTGTGCCGAGTCCGGTCCGCATCCCAAGAGACCTGGGACCCCGAATGTGGACGGCCGCATTGGCGGCGGCTCTTCTCTTCACGGCAGGCGGACTCGCGCTCCTTTACCTGGATGACACCAACTCTCAGAACGCCGCCAACCAGCTGAACGCACAGAACCAGGCGCTGAAGAGCCAGAACAAGCAGCTGCAGGCGCAGCTGCTCACGACCCAGACGAACCTCACCGCCACCCAGGGCGAGCTGGTCACGGTTCGTGCCGAGCTCGAGCACCCCACCCTCACGATCTGGAACGTGCCCCAGCAGATCAACGGCTCTGACTATTACCTTGCCGGCGGCGCCCCGGACACGTTCACCTACCACCTGCGCGCCACGTCGAGCGGGCCGATGTCGGTGAGCATCCTCACGCTGGAGGACTTTGCCCTGGCCCTGAATTGCGTCACGAACGGGAGGGGACCTACGAACTACTGCATGCACCACGTCGGCGCGCCAGTCATCTCGTGGCTCGGCGTGACCACGGTGAATTACGACTTCCACGGGGCCGAGGGCTGCGCGGACTATGTGGTGGTCTTCACGTCCGCCGGCAACATCACGGTCACGCCGAACGTAGGCGTGACCTACAACCCGGCGAGGGTCTCCACGGGCTCCTGCGCCTAAGGCTGGACCGACGGTTTCCCGACCAACCTGGCTAAGTCGTTGCGCCGATCGGTAAAGTTAGGCTACCCTACACTTTGTGATAGGCACATCGACCCCAATACTTAGGCGAGCCTAGGCTCAGCCATGGTCGAGCTTTCCCGGCGCAGCGCCTTCACCCAATCCCAGGAGGATTACCTCAAAGCCCTGTACCACCTGCACGGCGACACCCGACCCGTGCCCACTCGCGAGCTGGCCCAGCGCCTCGGCATCTCCTCGCCGTCGGTCAGCGAGATGGTCACACGGCTGGTCGCCCAGGGCCTGGTCGAGCACGACCGCTATCGCGGCCAGCAGCTGACACGCGAGGGCAGGAAGGTGGCCCTCGAGCTCGTCCGGCACCACCGCCTTCTCGAGATGTTCCTGGTCCAGGTGCTCGGGTACAGCTGGGACGAGGTCCACGAAGAGGCGGAGCGACTCGAGCATGTGATCTCGGAGCGGATGGAGCAGCGCATCTTCGAGCTGCTCGGGCGTCCGGAGCTCGACCCGCACGGCCACGCCATCCCGAGCCTCACCGGCAAGGTGCGGCCGCTGAGCGATCGCGCTTTGACCGAGTGTCGCGCCGGCGAGAAGGTGATCGTCCAGGTCGTCTCGGACGATGATCCCGCCAAGCTCCGCGAGCTGGAACGCCGAGGTCTCCTGCCCGGCACTCACATCGAGGTGGTGGCGCCGAGCGAGTACGAAGGCCCGATCGAGGTCCGAATCAAAGGCCGCCGCATGAACGTTCCACTCGGCCTGGCCCGCGCCATCTTCGTGGGGCGGCGTTAGCGCTTGGCGAAGCTGGCGCCCCGCCCCGTCATCGAGAAACCGCGGCCCAAGCAGCCGGCGAGAGCCGCCCCCGCGGTCGCCGCCCTGCCCGGCGAAGAGCGTGTCCTTCGCGCCGCCGAGAAGGCGCTCAACGGCCAAACCCGCGGCCTACGTGCGCTGCTTCCGTTCCTGGGGCCTGCCTTCGTCGCTTCTGTGGCGTACATCGACCCTGGGAACTTCGCCACCAACATGGCGGGCGGCGCCCAGTTCGGCTACATGCTGCTCTGGGTCGTCCTCGCGGCCAACCTCATGGCGATGCTGGTCCAGTCCATGAGCGCGAAGCTCGGAATCGCGACCGGGCTCAACCTGGCCGAGGTGTGCCGAGAGCGATTCCCGTACCCGGTCGTGGTTGCGCTGTGGATTCAAGCGGAGCTCATTGCGATGGCGACCGACCTTGCCGAGTTCATCGGCGCCGCCATCGGCATCCACCTGCTGTTCCCCGCCATTCCGCTCTTCATGGCCGGCATCATCACGGGATTCGCCGCGTTTGGAATCCTTTCGCTGCAGGCACGCGGATTTCGCGGCTTCGAAGCCGTGATCACGATGCTCGTCGCCGTGATCGTCGGCGCGTTCGCTTTCGAGGTCGTCCTCGCGCGGCCGTCGGTGGGAGCTGTCGCCACAGGCCTGCTCGTGCCCCATTTCGACGGCACCGAGAGCGTGCTGCTCGGCGCAGGCATCCTCGGCGCGACGGTGATGCCGCACGTGATCTATCTGCACTCCGCGCTGACTCAGCGCCGGGTGGTTGGAGCCACCGACGCAGAGCAGAAGAGGATTTTCAACTTCGAGAAATGGGACGTGATCATCGCGATGGGGCTCGCGGGCGTCGTCAACATCGCGATGCTGACGCTGGCGGCTGCTGCTCTGAACGCCCACAACATCACCGTGCCGGATCTCAATACGGCCTTCCGGGCGCTGGGCCATACGCTCGACCACGGTGCAGACATCTTCTTCGGGCTCGGCCTGCTGGCTTCGGGACTCTCGTCCTCCTCGGTGGGAACGCTCGCCGGCCAGATCGTCATGCAGGGTTTCATCCACCGCCAGATCCCGCTATTTCTGCGGCGGACGATCACGATGCTGCCGGCACTCGTCGTGATCGCGATCGGTTTCGACCCCTCGCGAGCGCTGGTGCTCAGCCAGGTCGTCCTGTCGTTCGGGATTCCGTTCGCGCTGGTCCCGCTGCTTTTGTTCTGCCGCGATCGCGGCTTGATGGGGACGCTGGTCAACCGGCCGACGACGACCGCGGTCGCGACCCTCGTGGTCACCGTGATCGTGAGCCTGAACCTGTTCCTGATCTTCCTGCTCATCAGGGGGCACTGATCAGGCCGGCGACGTCGTTCTAGGTTTTCGGGCCGCCTCCGAGCAGGTCCCTCGCGCGCTCGTACTCTTCAGCAGCGATCTCGCCCGAGGCGAAGCGGCGGGCCAGGATCTCGAGCGGGGTCTCGCGCGGCGCCTGGGTCGGCATCTGGTCCATGGGCATGCGTGGGGGACCGACGGGGTGCGGCCGCGCCGACTCCCTGATCGCCCATATGGCCAGCACCGTTACACCCGCCACCAGAAGCAGGATCAGCGGCAGGACCCACAGGAAGTGAAATCCGATGACACCGGGACCCTGGTAATACATGCGCAACCTCCCGGGGCCGGTAACGACCCCCCAGAGGACAATACACTCGATTCGAGTCGATAGGATTCGGCGGCAAGGAAGGTTTGTGAAGCTCGGGATCAGCGTCGGTTATTGGGGTATGGGGATCACCGCGGCCCAGCAGCTCGAGATCGCGCGCACCGCGGAGGACCTCGGCTACGACTCGATCTGGGCGGCCGAGGCGTACGGTTCCGACGCCGCCTCGGTGCTGGCCTGGCTCGCGGGAGGCACGAGCCGCATCAAGCTCGGCGCCGGCATCTTCCAGATCCCCGCCCGGAGCGCCGCGATGACGGCCATGACCGCTGCGACCATCGACCAGATCTCCAACGGGCGCATGCTGCTCGGCCTCGGCACCTCGGGTCCGCAGGTTTCCGAGGGCTGGCACGGGGTGCGCTTTCCACATCAGGTCGAACGCACACGCGATTACGTCGCGGTCGTGCGCATGGCGCTCGCCCACAAGAAGGTCGAGTACCACGGGGAGACGCTCGACCTGCCGCTCCCCGACGGGCCCGGCAAGGTGCTCAAGCTCACCATCCGGCCGGTCCAGGAAAGCATCCCCATCTACCTGGCCGTGCTCGGCCCCAAGAACGTGGCGCTCGCCGGAGAGATCGCGGACGGCTGGCTGCCGGTGTTTTTCTCGCCCGAGCATGTGTCCAAGCTGCGGGTGCCGCTCGAGGAGGGCGCGGCTCGCGCCGGGCGCGCGCTCGACGGTTTCCGAATCTGCCCCCAGGTCAACGTACTGATCAGCGACGACGTCGCCGGCGCGCGTGACGCCATGCGTCCGGTCCTGGCTCTGTATATCGGTGGCATGGGCTCGCGCGAGCAGAACTTCTACAACCGCCTCGTTTCGTCGTATGGGTTCGAGGACGCTGCGCGTGAGGTGCAGGACCTGTATCTCACGGGCCAGAAGGCGGCCGCGATGGAGGCGCTCCCGGACGAGCTCATCGACATGACCACGATCGCGGGACCCAAGGACCGCGCCCGCGCACGGCTACGGGCATTCCGCGACGCCGGCGTGGAAACCCTGATCGTCTCGCCGATGACGTTCGACCCCGAGGAGCGCCAGCAGCAGCTCCGCTTGGTCGCCGAGCTCAACCAATAGTCCATTTCGGCATGTACTTGCCAAAATGGAAAGTATGTGCTAGGTTGGACACATGGCCGACTCATCGCCGACTCCACAAGACGCGCGTGCTTCATTAGACGAAGCAAACAGACGAGCCGCGGCGGTTCGGCGTTCTGATCGCCAGTTCCGGCCGGCGCTGCTGGTGGTGGCGGCAATGTATCTGGCGATCGGGGCACTCCTCAGTGGGAACCCACGACAAGGAAATGTCTTGATCCTCCCCATTTTCTTCGGTGGGTCGGCCGCCGCGATCTACCTCGGTTGGCGGGTTCGAGCCTGGAGTCGCATGGGCATTCTCTGGCTGCTGGGCTCTGTGGCGGCATTCCTGGCGTGGAATGGCGCGGTCATATGGGTGAGCATCGCCACCGGGTGGTGGGGGCCGCATCAGCCAGGGATCCACTTTGGCGGCAGCGTGGTGATGGCTGTCATTCCCCTGTTCGTCGCGGCCTGGCTGATCGGGCGCCGGTGAGCCATCCACGCCACGAGCTGGACGACCTCCTGGCTCACCCGGTTCGCTTTTCGATCGTGGCTCTCTTGGCGGCGGCCAGCAAGGTTGAGTTCAGTTTCGTCAGGGATCATGTCGAGGTCACGGACTCGATGCTGTCCAAGCAGATCGGCGCTCTCGAGCAGGCGGGCTACATAAAGGTGGAGAAGGGTTTCGTGGGCAAGCGGGGAAGAACATGGCTCTCGATCACCAGGGATGGCAGACGGACGTTCGACCGTCACCTGGCCGCCTTGCGCGAAATCGCCGGCGCCGACGGAGTGGGGAGCGGGGCCGGGCGGCGGTAGCCTGTAGCGGTGAATCCGGCCGACGTTTTCAACCAGCCGCCTCCGCTTGTCAACTACAACCTCTTCGAATCCGACCTGCCCTTGCGCGAATCGCTCGAGCGCGAAGGGGCCTGGTGGGCGCACCACCTAGTCCACGAGCTCGGCCGGCTCGCCGGCACCGAGGAGGCGATCGCGTGGGGCTTCCAGGCCAACTCCTACCCACCCCAGCTCCACACGCACGACCGGTTTGGCAATCGCATCGACGAGGTGGAGTTCCATCCGTCGTGGCACCGCCTGATGGAGGTCGCGATCGGCCACGGGCTCCATGCTCTGCCCTGGCGCGAGCCTCGCCCAGGCGCACATTCGGCCCGGGCCGCCGCCTTCTACGTCTGGTCGCAAGTCGAGGGCGGACACGGCTGCCCAGTCTCGATGACATACGCGGCGATCCCCGCCCTGCGCAAGCAAGCCGAGCTCGCCGCGCGCTGGGAGCCGCTCATCACCACGCTCGACTACGACCCAGGTTTGCGGCCGGCCGCGGGCAAGCGCGGTGTCCTCGTCGGCATGGCGATGACGGAGAAGCAAGGCGGCTCGGACGTGCGCGCCAACACGACGCGCGCCGTTCCCACCGGTGCTGACGGCGCGTACCTGCTCACCGGTCACAAGTGGTTCTGCTCTGCGCCCATGTGCGATGCATTCCTTGTCCTCGCGCAGGCGCCGGGTGGGCTGTCGTGCTTCCTACTTCCTCGCGTCCGTGACGATGGCGCGCGAAACGCGTTCCACATCCAGCGCCTGAAGGACAAGCTCGGCAACCGCTCCAACGCATCCGCCGAAATCGAGCTGGACGGCGCGTGGGCGGTAATGGTCGGGGAAGAGGGAAGAGGAGTGCGGACGATCATCGACATGGTCAACCACACGCGCCTCGACTGCGTCATCGGCTCCGCCGCGCTGATGCGCCAGGCGGTCGCCCAGGCGACCCATCACACCGCGCACCGCAGCGCGTTCGGGCGATTGTTGAGCGAGCAGCCGCTGATGGTCAACGTCCTCGCGGACCTCGCGGTCGAGTCAGAGGCGACCACCGTGCTGATGATGCGATTGGCCGGCGCATTCGATCGCGCCTCCGATCCGGAGCAGGCGGCGTTCAAGCGTCTGGCTCTCGCCGTCGCGAAGTACTGGACGTGCAAGCGGGCGATCGCGGTCGTGTCGGAGGCGCTGGAATGTCATGGCGGCAACGGCTACGTCGAGGAATCGATCATGCCGCGGCTGTATCGGGAGGCGCCGCTCAACTCCATCTGGGAAGGATCGGGAAACGTCAACGCGCTGGACGTTCTGCGCGCGATGGCTCGCGAGCCCGAGGCGGTGACGGCATTCGTGGATGAGGTCGAAGAGGCTCGCGGATCGGACCCAAGGCTGGACGACGCGGTTGACGAGCTCAAGCGACAGCTGGCCGGCCAAACGGACGTGGAGGCTCGCGCTCGAAGGATCGTGGAGCTGATGGCCGTCGCCCTGGAGGCATCTCTGCTGGTCCGCCACGGCGATCCCGCGGTCGCCGAGGCCTTCTGCGCGTCGCGTCTCGACTCCAATGGAGGCCGCACGTTCGGCACGCTGCCGCCGAGCGCGAAACTCGCCGGGATCGTGCGGCGTCACCAGCCGCAGATCTAACTTAGGGTGGTGCGGGCGGAGCTCGAGGAGATCGCGGACGTCTGGCGAAGATCGCCGGTTTCAGCCATTTCCCCCCGCGAGATCCTTGTCGTCACGGATTTCGACGGCACGCTTGCGGAAATAGGTCCAGACCCTTCCCTGACTGTCGCGGTGCCCGATGCGCTCGACTCTTTGCGGCGCCTTTCGCTCGCTTTGAAGCAGGTCGTGGTTCTCAGCAGCCGCACCAACACCGAGCTTCGGCGGCTCGTGCCGGTGATCGGCGTGCGTCTCATCGGCGACAGCGGGCTCCCAGAGCCGACTTTCGAAGAGAAGCGTGCCCTGGACCGGTTCAACGCCGAGGCCGCCCAGCTCTTCAGCTCCATCACCGGGGCGTGGATCGAGATCAAGCCGGCCAGCTCCACTCTTCATCTGCGCCGCGCGCAGATCCCGGGTGAGGAGGCGATGGCGCTCCTGCGCCCCTTGCTCAAGGCGACCGGACTTTCCGGCGCCCAGGGCCGCAGGGTGATCGAGGTGCATACGCCGTTTGCCGGCAAGGGCACCGCCCTGGCCTCGCTGCTCGGCGGGGTCGATCCCGGCGGCGTCATCTCCATGGGCGACGACGAGAACGACCGCGCCGCCTTCGAGGTGCTGAGCGCGCACCCCATACCTCATATGTGCATCGGGGTGAGCTCGCCCGAAGTCCCGGCCAACCTCTTCGTGCGCTGCGACCTGGTCCTGGACGGCCCACACCAGGCGACCGCGTTCCTGCAGATGCTGGCCGACTGGGCTAGTTTTCCGCCCCTCTGACGCCAACGGTGCTCGTAGTGTGCTCCCGAGACGCACCTCTGGCGCCAGAGGTGCGGAATCGGGGATTCATGTAACTTCCCCTGGCGGGTTAGGCTTCGCGGCCCGCTGAGCGAGGTTTCGTGGCCACCAGGTCGCGAATGTCCTGCACCTGCCTGCTGATCCACCGCGTGATGTCGTTCGTGCGCACGACCTCGCGCGCGCCATCGTTCAACCGCCGCCGCTCCTCCGCACCCATCGTGAGCCCCGCGTACAACGCGGCCGCCGTCGCCTCCACGTCGAACGGGTTGATGGACAGAACGTGCGCCTGCAGCTCCTCGTGGGCGCCCGCATTCTCCGAAAGCACGATCACCCCGTTGGTCGCGTTGACGAGCGCGCCTTCCTTCACGACCAGGTTGAGCCCGTCATAAACGGGATTGACCACCAGCACGTCGAAGTTCTTGAGCGACGCGATCGCCTTGCGCTCGCTCTCGCCAATCTCCAGCCGGATGGGCAGCCATGTCTCGGTGCCGAACTCGCTGTTGATGCGACCCACGGTCTGCCGGATCTGCCGGAGGTAGCGGCTGTAGACGGCAACGTCCTGGCGCGACGGCTGCAGGAAGGCCCAGAACTGGACCTCGCCCCGCAGCTCGGGGTGGTAGCGGAGGAGCTTTTCATAGGCGATGAATCCCCGAACGATGTTCTTGGACGGGTCCGTCCGGTCGATGCGCGCGATCAGGCGCGGGGGGCGCCATGACGCCAGGTCGCGCTCCTGGCGCTTGACGCCGCGTGATGCGGCAAGCCGCGATGTCGTCGCGACGTCGATCGAGATCGGGTAATGGCGCGCGTAGACGACGCGGCCTCCGTAGAAGACCGCCCGCTCCCGTTCGTCGACCTGGAGTCCCGCGTTCTCCTCACACGTAAGGAGGAAATTGCGCACGTCAAGGCTGGACTGGAAGCCGACGATGTCGCACCCGAGCATGCCCTCGAGGATGGCGTCGCGCATTGGCTTCGGGAGCACCTTCCAGTACTGCGGGGTCGGCCACGGCACATGCACGAAGTGCGTGAGCATCGCCGCCGGCAGCGCCTTTCGCACCAGCCCCGGGACCAGATACATCTGGTAGTCGTGGACCAGGACCAGGGGCCGTCTCGGCGCGTTGCGGGCGACCTCGACCACCTTCGCCGCCACCTGCCGATTGACCTCGACGTAGCCCTGCGCCCATGCCTGGTGGATGCGGTCGTCGATGATGGGTTCGTTGCCGAGGTCCCAGAGGTAGTGCTGGATGAACCACAGCACGGGGTTGGCGAACACCCCGTAGTACATGTCGTACTGCTCCTTGGTTGGCATCGCGTAGTGCAGCCGGCCGGTCGAGTTCAGGAGGGGGACCGTGACCATCGCGCCGTGGCTGGTGGCCAGCTGCCGCTCGTCCTCATTGCGCGCGACGGCGACCCAGTCCGCTTCTGTCGCTTCGGCCAGGGTGAGCAGAGCGGTGATCACCCCGCCGGCTCCGCGCTTGTATCCTCCCTCCGGCTTGGGCTCACGGGGAGCCCGATTGCAGACGACGATCGGCGAGCAGTCAGGCAGGGTGTGGGCCACGTAGGCCCGCATCGACGAGCCCGGACTTCCTCTGTCGACTGAGGCAGGCGCGTTCAGCGCGATGCTCAAAGTTCGGCTAACCGGGGTGCGCCTCAGAGACGAATGCCGAGCGATCGATCGGCAATTCGCGCACGCGGATCCCGGTCGCTCGGGCTAAGGCGTTGGCGAGCGCGGCGGGGCCGGGGATGGCGGGTGGTTCGCCTACGCCCTTGGCCCCAAGCGGTCCCACTGGTGAGGGGACTTCGATGAGGCGCACGTCGATGTCGGGCATCTGGTCGGCGGTCGGCAGCTCATAGTCGAGGAAGCTCCCCGTGCGCAGCTGTCCATCGCTGTCGTAGGCGAGCTGCTCGCCGAGCGCCCGCCCGAGCCCTTGGGCGGCGCCGCCGTGGATCTGCGCCTCCACCTCCGGAGGGTTGATCGCCTTGCCCACGTCCTGGATGGCGGCAAAAGCGGTGAGCTGGAACGCGCCGGTCTCGGGGTCTGTCTTGACGCGCGCGATCTGGACTGTGAACTGCGGCGAGGCGCTCCGCACCGCGGACCGGCCGGTGGCCTGGATCGGTTTGTGCCGGCCCATGAACTCAGTGCTGAGGGTCACGAGCCGGGTGATCTCGACGAATCGATCGGGGACGCCGCGCACGGCCACGCGGCCATCGACGATCTCGAGGTCCTCGGGGCCGGCCTCCAGCTCTTCGGTCGCGATCTCCAGCAGCTGGCGCCGCGCCTCGAGCGCGGCCTCGCGCACCGCGCCACCGATGCTGTACGTGGTCTGGCTGCCGGCGGCGATCGGTCCGAACGGTGCGATGCCCGTCTCACCGGTCTCGATCCTGACCTTGTCCGTCGACATGCCAAACGCCTCGGCGGCGATCATGGCGAGCCCGGTCGTGGCCCCGCTGACGTCGGGTGTCCCGATCAGTACCGAGAGGGTCCCATCCGGCTCGACCCGGCATCCCGCCGCTGCCGGAGTGCGCGCGCCGCCCCACGACCCGATCGCGATCCCGACGCCCTCGCCTGGCCCGCAGGGCGCCGTATAAAACGGATGCCGCCGCGCCGCTTCCAGGACTTCGAACATGGCGATTCGCGGCCGCGGTTCCCCTTCGGCGTCCGGGTCGCCTTCCTTCGACGCATTCAGCAGCCGGAGCTCGATCGGGTCCATGCCGAGCTTGATGGCCAGCTCGTCCATGGCCGACTCGAGCGCGAAGTACGCCTGGGGAGCGCCCGGAGCCCGGTACGCGTCGACCGGCGTCTTGTTGGTGGCGACCTCGTAGCCGGTCAGCTCGAAATTCGGGATCCGATACGTCCCTCCGAGAAAGGAACCCGAGATGCCGGCATGCCAACCGCTGGTCGCGCCGTTGTCGAAGTGATACCGGGCCCGCAGCGCCACCAGCTTTCCATCCCTATCGGCGCCGAGCTCGATGTCGAAAACGGCCGCGGGCGCCGGGTGCGCGACCGCGAACTCCTGCTGCCGGGTGAGCGTCAGGCGAAGCGGTCGGCCCGTGCGGCGCGCGAGCAGGGCCAGCAGCGTTTCGAGCAGTGAAACCTTGCCGCCGAAGCCGCCACCGACTGGCATCGGCACGACGCGGACCTTCTGCGCCGGCACGTCGAGGAGCTTGGAGATCTCCTCGCGCACCTGGAATGGTCCTTGCGTCGGCGCCCAGATGGTCATCCCGCCATCCGGCTCGGGGCGCGCAATCGAAACGTGCGGCTCCATCGGCGAGTGGTGGACGCCCGCCAGGCGGTATGTCTCCTTTATGACTAGGTCGGCGCCGGCCATCGCCGGCTCGACGTGGCCGCGCTTCAGGCTCGCCACCGCCGTGACGTTCGGCGGCCGCCGTGCCGGCTCCGACTCGGACGTCGTCGCCGCCCCGTGGATCGCCGCGTCCTCCTCGGAACCTTCCTCCCCGGCCTCGAGCACGGCTGCCGTGCCTTTCTTCATGGCGGACTCGGCGTCCACGCTGGCGGGCAGAGCCTCGAGGTCGACCTCGATCAGCGCCGCCCCGTCGACGGCAGCGGCCTCGCTCGCCGCGATCACCGCAGCCACCGGCTGGCCCGTATAGAACACGCGGTCGACCGCCAGCGGCTGGTCTTGCCCCGCGGCGCCGGCCAGCGCGAGGTCAGCGCCGGTGAACACCGCAAATACGCCACGCGCCGACCTCGCTGCGGCCACATCGATGCTGCGGATACGCGCGCTCGACAGGTGGCTTAAGACCAGCTGAACATTGAGCAGGCCCGCCAGCTCGATATCGGCCGTGAACCGGGTCTCCCCGGTCACCTTTTCGCCGCCTTCCAGCCTCCTCCTGCCCACGCCGACCATGCTCATCGACCGATCATGCCACGCCCGCCGCGCCGGGCACCGGGGGCCCAGGCTCCCGGAACCCTTCGGGAGCTTGACCCGGGGGGGGTCTAGGCCCCAAGATGACCCTGGAGTAGCGGTGCCATCGCAAGGTGGCGAAGTCTATCGCCGGCGCACTCTCGCCCCGGACCTCCGGGAAGAGGGCGATGGATGTCGAGGATGGCACCGGAGCTTTGCGCCTTCCTCGGCTTGTTTTCCAGAGGAGGTTGTATGACTGGAAGCTCCAAGTTCCGTTCCCTCGCCATCGCGATGGGAGCACTGTTTGTAGTCGCCGGCTGTGGCGGTGGCGGAGGGGGGTCGTCGGAGACCCTGGCCGCGGACCAAACGTTCCGCTTCGGAATGTCCAACGACATCACCAGCCTCGACCCCGCCCACGTCGATTCGGCAGTCGACATCACGTACCTCGCCGAGGTGTTCACTGGGCTCTATCGGTTCGACAACAGTCTGAAGATCGTGCCCTCAGGGGCCGCGTCCATGCCAGAGATTTCGGCCGACGGTTTGACGTGGACCTTCCACCTGCGGCACGACGTGGTTTTCTCCAACGGCGACAAGGTGACTTCCGCCGACTGGGTGTGGAGCTGGACGAGGACGTTGCGGCTGAACGACGCCTACGCCAGCAACCTCGAGGCGATCCATGGGGCCACCGACGTCGAAAACGGCGCCGCGACGATCACCGGTCTGTCCGCGCCCGACGCTTACACGCTCAAGGCGCAGCTCGACTCACCAGCCGGATTCTGGCTGACGCAGCTTGCCATGCCTACCGCTTCCGAGGTTCTGGACAAGAAGGTGATCGATGCAGCTGGTGACGACCACTGGACCGAGCAGGCTTCAACCTACATCGGCAGCGGCCCGTTCAAGATGACCGCACGCACCCCCAAGCAGTCGATGGACTTCGTGCCCGTCAAGAACTGGTGGGGTGGCGACACCGGCAAGCTGACCGCGATTCATGTCGATATCGGAATCGACGACGTCTCCCGCGTCAAGAAGTTCGAGTCCGGCGGCTACGAGAACGTTGGCATGGCCAACAACGGCCCCGGGCCGGACGACGTCCTCCGGTACAAGAACGACCCCGTCAAGAGCAAGCTCCTGACCGTTTACAACGGAGCCCGCACGACGGCCTTCGGCTTCAACTTCGTCACGGGACCCTTCGCTTCCAAGCCTGGGGCCACCCCGGGGGCGGACACGACCAACAGCGCCGACCCCGGCCTGGATGGCCGTAGGGCGTTCTCGATGGCGATCGACCGTGCCCAACTGGCCGACATCGCGTGCGCGCACGCGATCACCTGCCAACCGGCGTACGGCGGACCTATCACCAAGGGCTTCAAGGGCTACCTGGGCGACACCGGTGACCCCTACGCGAAATTCGACGCTACCGCGGCCAAAGCCCTCTACCAGAAGTGGGACCCGACCGGCAGCAAGGTCAAGGGTCTCGAGTACCGCTACAACACCAGTGGCGGCAACACCAAGCGTGCCGAGAACCTGCAGGCGCAGTGGAAGCAGAACCTCGGCGTCGACGTCAAGCTGGTCCCGTCTGACTTCCCGACGCTCCAGCGCGACCGCAAGAAGAAGGTGGTGATCCTCGGCCGCGAGAGCTGGGGTATCGACTACGACCACCCCCAGGACTGGTTCGACAACCTGTTCAGCTGCTCTCAGGCCAAGGTCGGCCGCGGCAACGACGAGGCTTACTGCAACCCGGCGATGGACGCCATCACCACGGCTGCCAACGCCAAGTCGATCAACGACCCCGCGACCGTCAATGACTACGTCAAGGCCGGACAGATGCTCGTCAACGACGTGGTTTGGGCGACCATCGACTACGGCACCCAGCCGTACATGACGCAGAGCTACGTCAGGGGCATGGGCTACAACGGCCTCTACGACTTCGACTGGGAGGGCATCCGGCTCCTCCAGCACTAAACCGTCCGTTTCGAGTTCAAAAGGGGGGGTTCGCAATTTGTGCGGACCCCCCTTCTGCTGTATCGTTGGCCAGGAGGGATGTGAGCCGAGGAACCCTCGTTTACGCGGTTCAGCGCTTGCTGCTGATCACCTTCACGGCGCTGGTCGTGTCGTCGATTGTGTTTATCGGCGTTCACCAGCTCCCCGGCAACGCGCTCGCCAGTGAGCGCCGGCTCAACCCGGCCACCGAGCAGGCGCTGCTCCATCACTACAACCTGGACCTGCCCTGGCCGCAGCAGTACCTCCTGTGGCTCGAGGGCCTGGCTCATGGCAATCTGGGCGAGTCCCTGGTCAACATGGGGACGCAGATCACGCCCCTGCTCCTGCGTGAGGTGAAGGTGAGCGTGACCCTCGGCCTGGCCGCGGTTTTTGTGACCATCTTTATCGGCATGTCGCTCGGGGTCCTCGCCGCCATCCGGCAGAACACATGGGTGGACTACGCGGCCTCGACCGCTGCCGTGATCGGCTACAGCGTCCCCAGCTTCGTCTGGGCCTTCCTGCTCATCCTCCTCACGGTCACCGGCTTATATGCGTGGACTGGGGGGACGATCTACGAGGACATCGGATGGGGGAAGATCGAGCAGATCCCCGTCCCGGCGCTCGCGCTCGGGCTGCCCTACGCCGCCATCGTCGCCCGGCTGACCAGAGCCAGCATGCTGGAGACGATCCGTCAGGACTACGTGCGCACCGCCTGGGCGAAGGGCCTGAGCGCCCGGGTCGTGATCCTTCGCCACGCACTGCGGAACGCCCTGATCCCGGTGGCCACCATCCTGGGCCCGCTGGTCACCGGCATCATCACAGGGTCCGTGGTGATCGAGTTCCTATTTGGCATCCCGGGACTGGGCCAGGAGTTCGTCACGAGCATACTGAGCCGCGATTACAACATCGTGATCGGGGTCTTCACGTTCTATGCCGCACTCATTGGGCTGGCGAACCTGACCGTCGATCTGCTTTACCCGGTGCTCGACCCACGGATACGCTATTGATGGTGACGGAGTAATTAGATGGCGACAGTAGTCCCGACCGCGCTTGAGCTCCCCGATCAGCTGCAGGTCGTCGGAGCCGCCGAGGAGCTCCCGGAGCAGGTCACCCTCTGGCAGGACGCGTGGCGCCGGCTGAAGCGAAACCGGCTGGCGGTCATCGGGCTGG
>Ga0207646_10000755_pt1 | contig 41960 bp, 41 predicted proteins | sample KBSK5502metaG_FD_184343 | JGI IMG/M metagenome (GOLD analysis project Ga0207646, IMG submission 184343) | Corn, switchgrass and miscanthus rhizosphere microbial communities from Kellogg Biological Station, Michigan, USA - KBS K5-50-2 metaG... | ecosystem: Host-associated > Plants > Roots >... | reverse complement strand
ATCCCGGCCTGCTGGATCTTCTTGTTGAATCGGCGAAGCGCTGCCTCAAAAGACTCGCCTTCACCAATGATCACTTCCGACAACGGTTACTGGTCACCCCGCCTTCTTTTCAAAAGGAAACCGGCCCCGCAGAGGCCGGACAATCGAATAATAGATGGAGTCCGACGTCGATAAAGATGCGCATGTTTATCGCGGAGCCCAGCCGGTCTGGCCGGCCCAATCCTCCGCGGCGACGAAGATGAGGTCGCAGGCCGGGTCTTTCACATCGGCGTAGACCCCACGATCGATCCCTAGCGCGGCCAACGCCCGCTTCAGCGAGGCGTAGGCGGCTGCCGACTCGGGATGGGCCCGGAGGTAGTCCCGAAACAGCAAGGCGTAGCGCTGGTTCGGCCGGCCCGCAACGCGGACGTGAAGGTTCACCGGTCGGCCCGACCCCGCCTGGAAGAAAAGCTTCCGCCAGTCGTCATCCGGGCCCGTTTTGCCCGGTGGCCGGTGGTCGCTCCCGATGTCTTGATAAACGAACCCCGCTCTCGCGAGCGCGGGAGCGAGACGCTCGCGGTCGAGAGCGGCGACGGTCAGCTGAATGTCGATGACGTCTTTCGCGGGCAGGCCCGGCACCGCGGTCGAGCCGATGTGGTCCACGCGCAGGGCGAGCGGTCCAACCGCTCCGCGTATCGAGGCCGCGATCGCGTCGAACTCCGCGGGCCAGCTCGCCTTCGGCTCGACGATCGCGACTCGGCGATCGGGCTCGGCTAACCCGGCGGCCACGTGAATTGCCGGCCGCCGAGAACATGGAGGTGCAGGTGCCACACCGATTGGCCCGCGGTGTCACCGTTGTTTACGACCAGGCGAAAGTTGTCGGCGTGCCCGGCCTTCTTCGCGACGGTTCGTGCGGCTTGCAGAAGCTTTCCCCCGAGGGCCTCGTCCTCCAGTTCGGATAGCGTCGCCACGTGGGTCCGCGGAATAACGAGGACGTGAAAGGGAGCCCGCGGGGTGAGGTCCTTGAAGGCGACCACGTCCGCTGTCTCGTACACGATCGAGGACGGAATCGTCTTCGACGCGATCTTGCAGAAGACGCAATCGGCCACATCCGTACTCTAGCCGCGTGATCGGCGCGATCGCGGTGGTCCTCTCGTATGTCTTCGCGTCGATCTCGTTCCCCTACTGGATCGCCCGAGCGAAGGGCGTCGACCTGCGCGCCTTCGGTTCTCACAAGCTCGGCGGGTCGAATCTCGCGAGGGCTGTGACGCCGCTCCACGGCGTCGCCGGCGGACTCCTCGACGGTGCGAAAGGCTTCGCCGCGGTCGTGATCGCGCGTGGGCTCGGCCTTCCTGTCGAGACGCAGCTTCTCTGCGGACTCGCCGCGATCGCCGGACAGATGTGGCCGGTCCTCCATCAATTCGACGGTGGCCGCGCGAACGCGACAGCGTGGGGCTTTCAGCTTGCCGCCGATTTCATCGCGTTCTTCATCGCCTGGATCCCTGTCGTCGTGGCGGCGGTCCTCCGGATCACGGTGCGGCCGCGTCCGAAACGCCTTTTGCCGCTCGCCAATCTCCTCTCGTACGCGGTGTTCCCCGCCGTGATCTGGGAGCAGGAGGGCATCACGCCGACAGTCCTTGCGGGCATGGGAGCGCTCGGGCTCGTCGTGCTCCGCCGCCTCACCGCAGGTCTTCGCGAGGATCTCGCGACGGGCGCGCCTGCCGCGAGGGTGATCGCCAACCGCGCGCTCTTCGATCGAAGCGAGCTCCAGGAGCGCGGCCTGGTGGCGATCTGATGAACCGCCTTCACGCCCTGACCGACGGCGTCTACGCGATCGCGATGACGCCGCTCGTGCTGGGACTGCACGTGCCGGATCCCGATCTTCGCCGTCCGCGATCGCACCGTCGTCGCCTAGACCTGTATCAGCGGTCGAGGATCGCTATCGCCCGCGCGACGGCAGCGGTCGCCGCCGTCTCGCTCCGTAGATTTCTCGGACCGAGTGAAACCGTGACCGCGGCGCGCGCTCGTGCCGGGAGATCGGGCCGTCAGGGCACTAACAGGTTAAACACTGGCTTGAGATTGGCGGTCTGCGTTATATCGCCTGGAGGGCTCGAGAGCCACACAATCACGTCCCCGTAGATCGCGGCGCGGCCCACGACGCCTATACGACCCTGACCATCCTTTTCCGCTTCGGCAAGGTGAACCACTTTTCGGGCTATCAGGTCGTACGCTGGAACGCTGTCGTTCGAACCCTGCCAGACCACGTAGCGATAACCGATTGTTGGCTCCCACGCGAGAGCCGAGGTTGGAACGATCCCCTCGCAGTCGGTGCCATCGACCTTACAAAGTTGGAGCCCGGCTGGATCAAATGCATCACGTCCCGCCTTTTTCATCACGACGGAATCGTTCCAAACGGCCGGCTCGGATACATCCGTCTCGGACAGAAGGGGACTCGCGGGCGCGCCAGACCCAACCTTCACCACCCAAACTGTCCTGGTCTGCAGACCCTCGGAAAAGACGACGGTTCCATGCGAGGCGCGCGGATAACCGATCCACTCCCGCGATCGACGCAGGACCACGCGGGATCCGCCGCCTAGATGTTGCACATTGAGGGAGTACGCATCGGGCGCCTCGGCCGAGGACCATACAGCGAGGCCTTCTGCGAGAGCCACCATTGGAACGCCGATACGAGTTCGGAACTCCGCGGCAGTGGTCGGATCGTCGAGAACGAGTTGATCCAACACCACATCACCGCGCGCGCTCACAGCACGGACGCGGTACACGGCCGGCCCAGCCGGGTAAGTTTCGACAAAAACTACGGTATCGGCTTCTGCCGCCACGGCCACGATCGAGGCCGAAGGATCCAAGGCGCGCGCGATCAGCGCTTCCGTGCCGGTTGTCCAATCGTATGCATAGATCTCAGGCGAAGTCTCGGTTCGAAGCGGGTCGCCACCGCTGAAGACGAGACGATGGTCCGCCACGGTGAACGCGAGGAAATGGTGTCTTGGCTGAAAGCGAACAAGGTGAAGCGGACCTTCAGGCACAGGAGTTGGTCCGGGGACTGGGACAACCGAACTACACGTGAGGCTGGCGACGAGTGCCGCCGCCAGCCAAGTCGTCGCGATGTATCGATGCGCTACCAGATGATCCAGTTTCCGGCATGTTGCGCGTTTGTTTTCACGATGACGTAGCGCATTGTTGTCGAACTCGTCGAATACGTTCCGGTTCCACCGCTGAACCCGCCCGAACTATCGGCGTAGGTCACGCTAGCTCCGGAATCGGAGGAGTTGTAGCCGTAATAGCCGCCAAGAACGATGAAGTGGCCGGCGGTTATCGCGTTTGGCCAGCTCGGTAGCCAAGCCGTGGCGTCCGAATCATGCGGTGCCACAGTGACGACCTGCGGCAGGCCATAGCCTGCTATGTCTTCCTGAAGACGAGCCCACCATTCCCCGTCGCTCGCTGGCTGGTACTCCGCATAGACGAAGCCCGAGGGCATCTGGACATAAGTGTTCAGACCCACTCGGTCACGCCAAACATAAGTGGAGAGGTCGTTGTTGGTGTTCTCCGTGACCGCAATCGTGCCTTGGCTGTGGAAGGAACCTTGTTTGCTGTAGCTCTCGACCGCTTGGGTCGAGGCAGGGCCACAGTAGTAGTAAAGCTCCTGTTGCTTCGGCGACACCCCGAGCGTGACGGAGAGAGGCCAACTCCCGCCGGGATTAGGAATCGAATAGGGGCTAGGACCGCCACCGGCGCTCTGAATCTTGCGGTGTTGTCTCCAGTGATCCTGAAAGAGACGCTCTTTGGCCGCGAGAGTGGCGCGCTCTTGCGGCGACAGCGCGCTCGCGGGATCGTTGTTGTTCAGAGCGAGATATGGCCCGGGTGGATCCGCCGACGCGGGGACTGAAGTTACCAGGCTTAGCGCTAGCGCTGCGATGAAAACGCCGAGCAGTTTCATATATAGAACTCCCCGGGCGGAAGCCCGCTCTGGCTTCCGCCTTCATTTCATCTCCTCGGCCCTCCCACCGCCTATAGCTCCTCAGACCGGTCCACCTCGCACGAGAGCAACCGCGTAGCGGCAACCTCCTTTCGCCCGTTCCGGCGACCTCCTGATCGTCCGGATGGCCACCGACCGAGCGGCCTGTAGGCGGAGTTAAATGGCATGTCAAGACCGGTAAGACATCCATTGGTCGGGGGCTATTTGCGGTTATCAGTGGGTTGCGCCTTGCCGGTATTTGACTTCTAGCACTCGCGACTTAGTCGAGGCCTCTGAGCGGGGTCGCGAACTTTTAGCTAACGGTCGAAGATCGCCATCGCCCGCGCGACGGCAGCGGTCGCCGCCGTCTCGCTCCGTAGATTTCTCGGACCGAGTGAAACCGTGACCGCGCCGCGCGCTCGTGCCAGCACGATCTCCTCCATCGCGAGGCCGCCTTCCGGACCGATGACCAATGAAAGCTGCGCGGACTGCGGGACCGCATCCTCGAGCCGGACGAGCACCTCGCCCTCCCACGCCACGAGCACCGGTGCCTCGAGAGAGTCGAACAGCGTTTCCCACCCCCGTATCTCAGCGATGGCCGGGACGCGTCCGCGCCGGGCGGTCTCCGCGGCCTCACGCGCGACTCGCGCCCAGCGCTCGCGCTTCGCCGGCGCCAACGAGCGCACGACGGAGCGTCCCGCGACGAAAGGCACGATCCGCGAGACACCGAGCTGCGCCACGGCCTCGATCACCTCCTCGGTGCGGTCGCCGCGGAGGATCGGCAGCGCGAGCGTGAGACGCACGCGCGGCTCGGCGTCGACGCGATGCTTCGAAATGAAGCGACCCCGCACGGCGGCGGCGTCGACGCTCTCCAGGACGACGAGACTCTCAACACCATTCCGCACGAGGGCGATCTGCTCGCCAGGCTTGAGGCGAAGGACGTTGGCGATCTGATGGGCCTGGGCTCCCTCGAGGACGACCGCCTCGGCGACGTCCTCGTCGACGAAGAAGCGATGCGTCACGCCGTCATGACGAGACGGACCCACTCCGACCGTTCGTCGCGGTCGACGATGCCGAGGCCCTCCGCGACGAACGCCGACAGGACCTCGCGCTCGGCCTCGATCGTGATCCCGGCGGCCACGAGCGAGCCCGATGTCCGGAGGCGCGCGCGCAGGTGCTTCGCGACCTGCACGAGGACCGGACCGACGAGGTTCGCAAGAACGATGTCGAAAGCGCCGTCGACATCCGCGGCCGATCCGGGTCGCGCATCGATGGTCACGCCGTTCGCCTCCGCGTTCTCCTTCGCCGCGCGGACCGCGAGCGGATCCGTGTCAACGCCGACCACCTCGCGCGCGCCGCGCTTCGCCGCCGCGATCGCGAGGATGCCCGACCCAGTACCGACATCGAGAACGCGGAGACCCTCGAGGTCGAGATACGACACCGCCTCGAGGCACTGCTGCGTCGTCGGATGGAGGCCCGTCCCGAACGCCATACCAGGATCGAGCGCGATCGTGATCGCGTCACCGGCGCTCGCATCCGACCACGTGGGCCGCACGAGGAATCTGCCGATCCGCACCGGCGTGACCGTCGCCTTCCACGCCTCGAGCCAGTCATCGTCCTCGATGCCGCGCACCGCGAGCTCGCCGATCGGACCGAGACCGAACGCCTGCAGGTGGCCGAGCGCATCGCGGGCATCGGAGATCTTCGCAAACGAGTCGACATCCTCGACGAGGTACGCCTTCACCTTGTGATCCGCACCACCGCTGGGCGCGACTGGGATCTCGACCGCGATGCCGTTGTGTCCGTAGCGGCTCAGGATCTCGCTCACCGCTTCGACCGCCTCGGCATGGGCAGGGACGGCGACCTCGAGCCAGCGGACGCGAGCGCCCGCCGTGCTAGCCGCCTCCCATCGCGTCTTTGATGCGCCCAAACAAGTCCGCCTGACCGTCACCGTCCTGTGAGGTCGGCCCTTCCATGTCGCGAAGCTGCCCGTACAAGCGCCGCTGCTCCTTCGTGAGGTTCCGCGGCACGACGACGTCGAGGAACAGCAGCTGATCGCCGCGGCTCGAGGATCCGTAGTGCGGGACTCCCTTGCCACGAACTCGAACCACCTGTCCGTGCTGCGCGCCGGCGGGGATCCGCACCTTAGCGTCGCCCCCGTCGATCGTCGGCACGCTGACCTCGTCGCCGAGCGCAGCCTGGGCCGGCGAGAGACGCAGCACGTGGACCAGATCGTCGCCCTCGCGGCGGAAGAGCGGATGCTCGCTGAAGCGGACGAGCACGTAGAGGTCGCCAGTGGGTCCGCCGCGGAGACCGGCCTCACCCGCCCCCGGAACGCGAAGCTGCTGGCCGTCGTCGATGCCAGCTGGGATCGTCAGGGTCAGCTCGCGGTCCCTGCGCTCGCGTCCTTCGCCGCGGCACTTCGTGCACACCTTGTCGACCGTCTTCCCCGCCCCGCCGCAGCGCGGGCACGTCGAGACGTTCACGAATCGCCCGAACACCGATTGCTGCACCTGACGCACCTCGCCGCGGCCGTTGCAGGTCGCGCATGTCGAGGTCGCGGTACCGGGCTCGGCACCGTTGCCGCCGCAGCGCTCGCACGTCTCGAGGCGTGGGACGCGAATGACGCGCTCGCCGCCACGCACCGCGTCGATGAGGTCGATCTCGATCTCCATGCGCAGGTCCGCGCCGCGCATCGGCCCGCGTGGCTCGCGCCGGCGCAGGTCGCCGCCGAAGAACGTCTCGAACAGATCGCCGATCCCGAAGTCGCCGAGGCCGCCACCGGTGGCCGACCCGAACATGTCGTAGCGCTGGCGTCGCTGCGGGTCGGTGAGCACCTCGTACGCCTCGGTGATCGCCTTGAAGCGCTCCGAGGCGTCCGATGCGCTGTTGACGTCCGGGTGGTATTGGCGGGCAAGCTTCCGGTAGGCGCTCCGGATCTGCTCGTCTGTCGCCTGGCGCGAAACGCCGAGGAGGGCGTAATAGTCGGTCTGCGTTGCCATCTCCTGTCATTATCCCGGGCGATGGACGCGGTTTTCCGCATCGCCGTGCAGTGGCTGCACGTAACGGCCGGTGTTCTCTGGATCGGCGGGGGCTTCTACACGATCCTGGTACAGCTCCCGGCGCTGCTCGCCAGCCCGCCCGCCGCGCGCGGCGGCATCATGCCGGTGCTCGTTCCGAGGCAGTTCCGGTACATCTTCCGCGTGGCCGAGTTCACGATCCTGACCGGCGTGCTCAATCTGTTCGCGTCCGGACGGGCTCAGGAACTCACGCGGCTCGATACGCGGTGGTCGTGGGCCATCCTGGCCGGGATCATCCTCGCGGTCGGGGTTTACGCGCTCACCCGCGCGACGATCGCGCGCTGGGCCTACCGGCTGGTGGAGATCGGCCCACGAGCCGCGAGCGGCAACAGCACCGCAGCCGCCGAGATGCCCGAGCTCGCCGCCCGCATCCGCCGATTCGGCTACATCCAGCTCGCGATCGGAGCTCTGATCCTCGTTGCGATGGTGACCGCCCGCTTCAGCTGACGCGCGGCGTCACCGGGACCGTCTGCACTGCCCGGAGCTTTGGCCCAGCTAGGTACCGGCGGGAGGATGTCTCGCCCGTTGCCGTCAGATAGTCAGCCCGCACCGCCTCCGATAAGTCGCGCGTCGCACTCGGTCCGGTCCGACCGGTGATCGATCGGTAGTCGCCCGGCCGGATGCTGCCGTTGATCCAGGCGAATACGAGTGCGTCCGTTAACTGGGGCGAGAGCTCGCCGCGTGCCGCTTCGTCCCGGAGGACACGTAGAAGCTCGGTGACGCCTTTCACGCGAGACAGAACGTGCTCGGCCGCCCCAACGATCGCTCCGATGAGGTACGTGACGAAGGGCGTGGCGTCGTAACCTCGCCTATAGGCCGTCCCCAGTGACGCGCGAATCGCCGCGAAGTAGTCGCGGCGTTGCAGGTCGAGGTATGCGTCGACCGAAACGAGACCGTCAAGAGCAAATCCGTGGTGAACGAGAAGCATTCGGGACAGCGCGCGCGCGGTTCGCCCATTGCCGTCATAGAACGGATGAATGGCGACGAGCTCGAGGTGCCCCAAAGCAGCCGCGACGACCGGGTGTTCGTCGCGCGCTCCCTCCCGCAGCCAACCGCCAAATCGGTGCATGAGATCGGGGACGTCGCCTGAAAGCGCGGTGGCGAAGATGATGTTCCCCTCCGCGTCACCAACTCTGTTCTCACCGGTTCTGTACTCGCCTGGGCGGAGAATGGGGTCGATGTCGTCGAGCACGCGCTTGTGAATCTCGCGTATGACCCGCTCGTCGATGACGAGCTTCGGGTCGGCTGCCAACTCGTCCACGAAGGCCAGGGCCGTTCGGGTTGCAAGGACCTCAAGCGCATCTTTCTGCCGCGTGATCGGAAGCCGCTCCAGAACCTCTTCTACCTCGAGGTCGTTCAGGCTGTTTCCCTCGATCCGGGTCGTCCCGTGGATCGTCCGTACCCAAGCCCGATGTTGAAACCATTCCCGGTATCGTGGATCCATCCCAAGGTTGGCAAATAGCCACCGCAAGTCGTCGATTGCCCGGATAGAGGACTCGGTCGCGCGCTTACTTAGGCGGTAGTCCAAGAGGCTGCTCTTTCATGAGTGGAAGTGTAGCCACAGCTATTCCATGGGTGGAAGAGTCCGTGGCACTCTTCCAATCCCGACGGTGGGGGACGCGGAACCGACCAACCCGATCGGCGTCATAGGGGCATCCCGGCCAAAGGTCGGAGAGGAGGCTCTTATGCGACGGTTCCTCGCTGGCTTTGCCGCGGTCGCCGCGGCGCTCATTCTCACAGCGCAGCCGGCCGCGGCCTGCGCGGGCCTCATCGGCCCGAACGGCGCGGTCAACCTACTCCGCACCACGACATTCGCGGGTTATCACGACGGCGTCGAGCACTACGTGACCTCGTTCCAGTTCGCCGGCGGCTCGGGCCAGTTCGGGTCACTGATCCCGCTCCCGGGCATCCCGGACAAGGTCGAGAAGGGCGGCGCCTGGACCCTCCAGCGTCTGATCCGCGAGACGACTCCGCTCGCTCTGAATGACGTCCGCCTGGCATTTGCGGCCGCCGGCCCAAAGGGCGCCGAAGTGATCATGCAAGTGCGCATCGATGCGCTCGACATCACCGTGCTCAAGGGCGGCGGCGCCGAGGTCGGACAGTGGGCCACCGAGCATGGCTTCCGCCTCCCGCCGGCGGCGCCGGAAGTCCTCGACTTCTACGCGAACCGCAGTCCGATCTTCCTCGCCGCGGTCTTCGACGCCGACGCCGCGAAGGCGCGCGGGCAGCGGATCGGCGACGGCACGCCCGTCCACGTGACGATCCCCACCGCGAACCCGTGGGTGCCGCTCCGCATCCTCGGCCTCGGTAAGAACGCGGGCGACCGCGTCGACGCCGACGTCTATCTCCTGACCGACCAGCGGCCCGCGCTGCTTCCCTACCCGTTCGCGAACGGCATGCGTCTCGACCACAGCGCCGTCGCCACGGACTCGCTCCTCTCCGACCTGCGGTCCGACAAGGGCATGGGGTGGGTCCCGCAGTCGGGATGGCTCACGAAGATCGCGATCGACGCATCCGCGAGCCAGCTCACGTACGACCTTGCCGTCGACGCGAAGGGCACGAGCCCGTCGCGCGTCGCGGCGGGCCTCGAGGCCCCTGCGAGCCCGGCGAGCTCCTCGAGTCAGCCCTCAAGCGACCAGATCGCGCTCATCGGCATCGCGCTCGCGTTCCTCGGCGCGATCGTCATCCTCCGGAAGTCGCAACCGGTGACGGTGTGATCGTACGAACGCTCGTCGCATTGGCGCTCGCCGCACTCGCGGCGGGCGCCTGCACGACCGCGAGCGCGGCGCAGCTGCCGACGCACGTCGCGATCCGCGTCCACTACTCGCACTTCGACCAGACCAGGATCGACGTCCCGATGGGCGTGCCGATCACGTTCACGCTCGTCAACGACGACCCCATCGACCACGAGTGGCTCATCGGCGACGAGGCTTTCCACGCCCGTCATCGCGCGGGAACGGAGGCGGTGCACGGGGATCGGCCGAACGAGGTTTCGCTGCCGCCTTTCAGCGTCAAGACGACCACGCTCACCTTCGACAAGCCGGGCCCGCTGACGTTCATCTGCCACTTCCCGCAGCACGAGGCCTACGGGATGGTCGGCGTGGTCATGGTGAGGCCCTAGCTTCGCGACTCCTCGTGCACGACTTCGCGCCGGCGGACGGCCTCCACGAGCCGGAGATCCGCGAGAGTGACAGGCTCGATCGCTTCCCACGCGTGATCGGTCCCCGATCCGGCGGAGCAGTACGCCCAGGCGCCTTGGTGGATCGTCACCGGGTTCCCCGCGGCGAACCTCGCTGTGCGGCTCGCGTCCATGTGGGCTTGCGCCCGACAGACGTACCGGACGAGATCGCTATTCATTCCCACGCCCCCGCTGGTGCTGCTTGCTAGTTGAGCATACGTCCAAGCGTCTGTGGCGCAAGTCTCGGCAGGGTAAACAACGGACGGCGCGGCCTTCGCCGCGCCGTCCCTCGGTCCTCAGAAGCATCGCTTTTTAGCTCTGCTCCTTGAATTCGCCTTCGATCGTGTCGCCGTCACGCTTCGCGCCGGCACCGGCGGGCTCACCCTCGGGCTGCTCCGCCCCGGGTGGCGCCTGCTGCTCGGCCTGCTGCTTCGCCTGCTCCTGCTGGTACATGACCTCGCCGATCTTCGTCGAGGATGCCCGCACTGCCTCGGTTGCCGACTTGATTCGCTCGACGTCGTCCGTCTTGAGAGCGTCGCGGAGCGCCGCGAGCTTCTCCTCGACGTCCTTCCGGGTGTCCGCGGGGACCTTGTCGCCGAGATCCTTGAGCGTCTTCTCGATGGAGTAGGCCATCGTGTCGCCCTGGTTCCGGGCCTCGATCTTCTCGCGGTTGCGCCGATCCTCCTCGGCATGCGCCTCGGCGTCCTTGACCAGACGCTGCACCTCGTCCTTGGAGAGGCCGCTGGACGCGGTGATGGTGACGTGCTGCTCGCGCCCCGTCGCCTTATCGCGCGCCTTCACGTTGACGATGCCGTTCGCATCGATGTCGAAGGAGACCTCGATCTGCGGGATTCCGCGCGGTGCGGGTGCGATCCCATCGAGAATGAAGCGCGCGAGGCTCTTGTTGTCCGCCGCGAGCTCGCGCTCGCCCTGACTCACGTGGATCTCCACCTGCGTCTGCGCATCAGAGGCGGTGGTGAAGACCTGCGACTTGGACGTCGGGATGGTGGTGTTGCGCTCGATGAGCTTGGTGGCGACTCCACCCAGCGTCTCGATTCCGAGCGAGAGCGGCGTGACGTCGAGGAGAAGAACGTCCTTCACCTCGCCCTTGAGCACGCCGGCCTGGATGGCCGCGCCGACGGCGACGACCTCGTCCGGGTTCACGCTCTGGTTCGGCTGCTTTCCGTTGAAGAGCTTCTTGACCGCCTCCACGACAAGCGGCATGCGGGTCTGGCCGCCCACGAGGACGACCTCGTTGATCTGGTCGGGCGTCACGCCCGCGTCTTTGAGCGCCTGCCGGACGGGAGGGATCGTCTTCTCGACCAGGTCGCCGACGAGCTGCTCGAGCTTCGAGCGCGTCAACGTGATGACGAGGTGCTTCGGTCCGGACTGGTCGGCTGTGATGAACGGGAGGTTGACCTCGGTCTGCTGGGTCGAGCTGAGCTCGATCTTGGCTTTCTCCGCGGCCTCCTTAAGGCGCTGCAGAGCCTGACGGTCGTTGCGCAGGTCGATTCCCTGGTCCTTCTTGAACTCCTCGACGAGCCAGTCGATGACTCGCTGGTCGAAGTCGTCTCCACCGAGGTGCGTGTCCCCGTTGGTGGCCTTCACCTCGAAGACACCCTCGCCGAGCTGGAGGACCGAGATGTCGAACGTACCGCCGCCGAGGTCGTACACGGCGATGACCTCGTCCTTCTTCTTGTCGAGGCCGTATGCGAGCGAAGCTGCGGTGGGCTCGTTGATGATCCGCAGGACTTCGAGCCCTGCGACCTGGCCCGCATCCTTGGTGGCCTGGCGCTGCTGGTCGTCGAAGTACGCGGGAACGGTAATGACCGCTTGCGTGACCTTCTCGCCCAGGTACGCCTCGGCGTCCGTCTTCAGCTTCTGAAGGATCATCGCCGACACCTCGGGCGGGGTGAGCTTCTGTCCGTTGCCGAGGACGATTTCCACGCCACCGTTCGACGCGGGCTGGATCTTGTACGGGACCATCTTGATCGTCCGCTGAACCTCTGAATCGGTGAAGCGCCGGCCCATGAGCCGCTTGACGGAGTAGATCGTGTTCTCCGGATTCGTGATCGCTTGCCGCTTCGCGACCTGGCCGACGAGGCGTTCGCCGTTCTTCGTGAACGCGACGACCGACGGGGTGATCCGCCCGCCTTCAGCGTTGGGGATGATCGTGGGCTCGCCTCCTTCCATGTAGGCCATCGCCGAGTTCGTGGTTCCGAGATCGATGCCGATGACTTTTGCCATTTCAGTTCTTCTCCTTGCCTTCGCTCCCACTCGAGACGGTGACGAGCGCCGGACGAATTAGCTTGTCGTGTAGCCGGTACGCCTTTTGATGCTCCGCGATGATCGTGCCCTCGGGCTGGTCGGACGGGACGTGTGCGACCGCTTCGTGCTGGTACGGATCGAACGCCGTCCCGAGCGAGTCCACGGGCTTGAGGCCCTCGGCATCGAGGATGCCGCGCAGCTTTCGCTCGAGAAGCCACATCCCCTCGACCCATGGGGTGCCTTTGAGCTCTTCAGGTATTGTCGCCAGGGCCCGGTCGAACCCGTCGAGGACGTCGAGGATCTTCGAGATGAGATCGGACTTCGCGAACTTCGCGAACTCGGTGCGCTCCGCTTCGTTGCGCTTGCGGTAGTTCGCGAAGTCCGCAGCCATGCGCTTCAGATCGTTCGTGAGCTCCTCGGCCCGCTGCTCGGCCGGGTTCGCGGCCGGTGGCTGCTCGGCGCCCGGGGCGTCGGTGTCCACGTTGGCGTGCCCGTTGCCACCGCGCTCGCGCGCACGCTGCTCGAGCAGCTCCTCCGCGCGGCGAATCTTGTCATCCATCAGCGACCCTCCATGAATCGAACGAGGTCGCTCATCAGCGACCCCACGTAGCGGACCGCGCCGATCGACCGCGCGTAGTCCATACGCGTCGGTCCGACGACGCCAACGAAGCCGACCACGTCGCCGCTCGCGCCGTAGCGGCCGATGACCAGGCTGCAGTCCCGCAGCGACTCGTGCCGGTGCTCGCGCCCGATCGTGATGTGGACTTCGCCGTCTCCGAGGTCGAGCGGCAGGATCTCCGAGAGGCGCGTGTGATCCTCGAACAGGCTCAGCATCGCGCGGCTTCGGTCGCTCCCGGCGAACTCGGGCTTGGCCAGGATGTTCTGAAAGCCATCGACGTACACCTCACGCGCGCGAACCGTGTCGTACTCGTCGAGGATCCGGGCAAGGGCTCGCGTGATGTCGGCATCGGCGCCCTTTTCCGCCGCGGCTGCCTCGTGCACGCTCGTTGCCGTCGCGCCGCTGAGCGACTCGGTCAGCCGGGTCGACAGCGCCCGCAGATGCTCCGCCGTGGCGGCCGTCCCGAGCTCGAGGATCTGCTGGCGCACCGCGCCGCCGTCGGCCACCGCGACAAGGAGAACGCGCCGCTCCTGGATGGGGACGACCTCCACGTGCCGGAGGGTCGTCCTCTTGCTTGCCGGCGGCGTGACGATCGAAGCCTCAGCGGTGAGGCGGGCGAGGCTCGAAGCCGCAACGTGCAGCCACGCCGCGGTGTCCTGGAGCGCCTGCTGGAACTGGTGCGAGACGGTCACCTGCTCGTCGGCGCGAAGCGACGGGACCGGCATGAGCGTTTCGATGAAATAGCGGTAGCCCAGATCCGTCGGTACCCGGCCGGCCGAGGTATGCGGGTGCATGAGAAGTCCCGCGTCCTCCAGTGCAGCCAGCTCGTTCCGGACGGTCGCCGGCGAAACGTCGAGCCTGTAGCCTCGGACGAGCTGGGCCGACGCGACCGGTTCAGCGGTCGCGATGTATTCGCGTATCACCGCGCCAAGCACCTGCCGGGCGCGCTGATCGAGGTTCGGGAAGTCAGCGGAATTGGGTTTATTGGTCAATTAGCACTCTCCTGTCGAGAGTGCTAAGAGCCTAGCAGGGCCGGTTGGCGGGAGTCAAGACTCGGAGCGCCACGCACGCTCCCAAGAGGCTGGCATGGGCTGTGCCGTTACGTTCCGTCATCCGGCGGAGGAGGACTCTTCGATGCTGTCCGAATTCAAGCAGTGGCTTCTTAAAGCAAACGTGCTCGCTCTCGCTCTCGCGTTCATTCTCGGTGTGGCCTTGGCTGCGGTCGTCAACTCGCTCGTCAAAGACATCATCATGCCGCCGGTCGGGCTGCTCCTCGGTGGGGTGGATTTCAACAACCTCTTCATCGACCTTTCGGGCAAGCACCCTGCGAGCGTGAAAGCCGCGCAGGACGCGGGCCTCGCGACGATCAACTACGGGGTGTTCATCAACACCGTGATCACGTTCATCATCGTCGCGTTCGTCGTCTTCCTCATCGCGCGGTCGTTCATCCCGAAGGGCGCGCCGATGAAGGCCTGCCCGTACTGCGGTGAGGAGATCCTCGCGTCGGCACAGCGCTGCAAGTACTGCACGAGTCAGCTGACGGCAGGCGCGCGAGCGTAACTACGCGGCGGCGGGCGAGAGGAGCGCGCGAACCCGGTTGACGAGGTCGTCGAGCTCGAACGGCTTCGTGACGTAGTCGGCCGCGCCGAGCTCGGTCGCGTAGAGCCGCTCGGACATCCCGAAGATCGCCGTGACCACGATCACCGGAAGGTGCGAGATACGGCCGTCCGCGCGGAGCTCGCGCAGGACCGAGAAGCCGTCCCGCTTCGGCATCATGAGATCGAGGACCATGACCGAGGGCGACAAGTCGTCGACGTCGCGCATGGCCTCGTCACCGTCGTGCGCCAGTTTGGCGTCGAGGCCGTCATCCTTGAGCGCCGTCAGCATCACGTCGCCGAGCGTCGGGTCATCTTCGACCACGAGCACCAGCGGCCGCTTTCGCTGAGCCGTCGTTACCACCTAGAACCGGACCTCCTTGGCGAGTCGGTCGGCGTCCTTGATCGCGATCCGGCGCCGGCGGATCGAGATGATCTCGCGGCGCTCGAGGTCCCCCAACACCCGGTTCACCGAGACCCTGGATGCTCCGATGAACGCAGCGAGCTCGTCCTGCGTTAGGGTCAGCTCGTTCGTCCCGTCGCCGCTCGAGCGAACGAGGTCCAAAAGGTACTTGGCGACGCGGCTTGGGACGTCCAGGAAGATCAGGTCCTCGACGCGGTCCGAGAGCCGGCGAATAGTGCGGGCAAGCGTCTCCAGAACAACGCGAAACGAGGCCGGGTGTGATTCCAGGTACGCCAGGAAGTCGTCGCCGGCCAGAAGCGCGGCGCGAGTATCTTCGAGCGCGGTCGCGGAGGCGGAGCGAGGGCTTCGATCGAAGAGCGCGAGCTCGCCGAAGAACTCGCCCGGCCGCATGATCGCAACAAGGGCCTCCTGACCGAATTCGCCGGGAAGGGCGATCTTCACGCCGCCTTCGAGAACCATGTACAGGTGCGTGCCCGGGTCGTCCTTACGGAAGATCATCTCGCCCCGCTTGAAGCTCTTTGTCCGGACGCGGTCAGCCAGCTCCGCGAGCTCGCTGTCTGGGAGTCGCGAGAAGAGCGGAAGACGCCGCAGGTGCTCGGCCACGCGCTGCTCGGCCATCGGCCGGATTCTACGGGCGTGACTTGACGTTCCGGTCATCATGAGCGGCCCATGGACGAAGCGGGAGACAAGGCCGCGGTCGCCGCCGGAGAGGCGTACATCTCGGGCGCGCTGACGGCGCTCGACGACGCCCCGCGGACAAAGCTCTTCTACGAGCTCCTTGCCGAGATCGCCGAGGCCGCGGGCCTGCGCGCGTACCTTCCGCACCGGGTCACCGATCCGGTAGCCGCCGCGCACCTCGATCCGCGGGCGGTGTACGAGATCGATCGCGCGCACGTGACGAGCGCCGCGGTGCTGATCGCCTACGCCGGCATCCCCTCGTTCGGCGTCGGCATCGAGGTCGAGCTTGCGCGCGAGCATTCCGTCCCGGTCATCGTCGTCGCCGAGCGCGAGCGGCCGATCTCGCGCCTCCTTCTCGGGAATCCCGCCGTCGTCGAGGTCGTGAAGTTCGCGGATCTCGACGGCTTGCGGCGCGCGCTCGCGGACGCCCTCGCGGCCGCGGCCTCGGTGACACGCGAGGGAGCGCGCCCGCTGGTGTCCGACGACGTCGTCGTCCGGCGGTTCATCGCGAGCCTCGAGGAGGCGCGGCGGCTCCCCATCGCGGAGGTCACCGCGCTTCTCCGGGTCGGCGAGGTCGACGGCGAGACGGCGAGCGCCATTCGGGACGCCGTCGAGAGAGGCCGGCTCTTCGGTGCGGGCCTGCGCGATCTCGTCGGCCGATACGCGCTGCGCGGCGCGGATCTCGGGGCGTTCGTCCTGCGCGACGTCCTCGAGCGATCGCTCGCCGAGGCGGCAGGGGCGCTCGGGGTCGACCCGCGCACGGTGCGCCGTCACCTCGCGAACGCGCGCGCTCGCGTGGGGCTTACCGAGGACGCCGCGCCCGACTCGGTCGCACAATGGCTTGTGACCGAGCTCATCGCGCCGCCGACGCGCGCGTTGCAGCTCCATCTCTTTGGCGTGACCAAGGACCTCCGCCGCCCCGGCGATAGGCAGGAGTAGGAATGGGCAAAGGACAGAAGAAACAGAAGACCAGCGGAAAGCTGGGCTGGCGCAGCAAGAAGGCGAACCACGGGCGCAAGCCCGGAATGGGCCGCGGAAAGCGGAACTAGAGAGGGCACGCCGCGCAGCGTGCCCTCCCTCTTTCTCAGACCTCGCTCGAGCTAGCGGCGCTTCTTACGCGTCGAAGAGCTGCGGCGCGTCGTGCGCTTGGCCGTCGAGCGCCCGGCGCTCTTGCGGCGGGTCGTGGTCTTGCGACCGCCGCGCTTCGCAGTCGTCCGCTTCGCCGTGCCCCGCTTGGCGGTGCTGCGCTTCGCGGTCGCGCGCTTGGCGGTCGTCTTGCGCCGGCTCGTCGTGCGCTTCGCGGTGGTCTTGCGTCCGCCTGCGCCGGTGCTCGCGCGGCGCCGGGTCGTCTTGCGGCCGCCGCCGGACGCTGAGCCGCTCATCGGCGAGGGCGGAGGGGGCGTCGGGCTCGAGGGCAGCGGCGTGGGCCAGCCGAGCCGGGCTCCTTCTGCGCGGACCAATCGGTGCCTTCGTCTTCCTGCATGGTTCCTCCCCAAATATCGGTGGAGTGTTCGCGTGATGCATATCGAATTCCGCTTTGCATAGCAAGCGCGGCAAACTGAGTTCGACCGCGTTAGGGGAGAAGACGGATGAACACTTCACTCGCCAAGAGACGGCCCCGTGCGGTGAGCCGCGCCTGACGGCCCTTCACCTCTACGAGACGCGCGGGCTCCACCTCGCGCAGGGCGGAGCGCACGCGCGTCGCGGCGGCGTCGCCGAAGCGCGCCGCGTAGCGCTCGAGATCGAGGCCCGAATCGAGTCGGAGCGCCAGCATCGCGGCTTCGCTCGGCGCATCGGCCTCGGTGTCAACCATTCGCTCGCTTCCCGACTCCGCTCGCGAGATGTACGCACGCAGATCGGTCGGGTTCGCCGATCGAGCGCCCGCAAGATGCGTGTGGGCACCGGCCCCGACACCGAGCCAATCGCGATTGCGCCAGTACCCGAGGTTGTGGAGCGAGCGCTTCCCCGGCCGCGCCCAGTTCGCGATCTCGTAGTGCCGGTACCCGGCGCGATCGAGGATGCGCTCCGCGACGCGGTACATGCGGGCGATACCCGCGTCGTCGGGCTGAGCCGCGGCGGCGGCGCGGCGCCAGCGCTCCAGGACCGGCCATCCTCCGCCGGGCCAGTTCGGGATGGATCCGTCCGGATCGAGCCGCAGCTCGAGCGGGTAGCAGGACACGTGATCGGGGTTCAGCCCAACTGCTGTCTCGAGGTCGCGCTCCCACGCCGCAGCTTCCTGTCCGGGCCACCCGAAGATGAGATCGAGACTCGTGTCCAGCCCGGCATCCCGAGCGACGGCGACCGCGGCCGCGCTGTCCTCTGGCTGGTGGGTCCGTCCGAGCGCCCGCAGTCCTCGCGGGTCGAAGCTCTGAGCGCCGAGTGAGAGCCGCGTAAGACCGAGCGCGAGCCAGGCCTCGAGCCGCGCGCGGTCCAACGTGGCGGGGTTCGCCTCGAGCGTGACCTCTCGCGGACGCAGGACGAACGCACGACGCAGCGCGTCGCCGAGCATCTGGATCTCCGCGGGCTCGAGGAGGCTCGGCGTCCCTCCGCCGAAGAAGAGCGTGCGTACGCGCGGGCGGCCGAGGACGGCGGCCTCGCGATCGATCTCGCGGCCGAGCGCGTCCAGGTAGCGGGAGCGGAGCGCGGTGGACGCGGGCGCCGTCGCGAAATCGCAGTACGGGCAGCGCGAGGCGCAGAACGGGATGTGGACATAAAGGCCGATCCCGCGGCTCACCGTGTCACCCCGAGCGGATTCGGTAGCTCGGCGTCGGCGGAGAGCTCCGCGGTACGGCCGAGGTCAATGAGCCACTCGCGCGACTCGTGGACGAACGCGAGGAGGTGGCTCGGCTTCCAGTCGTTCTCCGCCACGATCCGCTCGTCGCCGAAGTCCGGGAGGAGCAGCACGTAGGCCGTCGCGCGGTCCACCAGGCGCGCGCCGGAAACGCCGAACCCGCCGACGCGCTCCGCGCCGCCGAGCGCCGCCAGGACGGACGCACGAAGCGGCGCGACGACCTCGGCGAGTCGCGAGTCCAGGCCGGTCGGCTCGACGCCCGCCGCGTGTTGGAGCGCGACCGACGAGCGCGCCGCGTAGAGGCCTTCGAGCAGTCCGCGCGTCTCCGGCGAGAGCTTCTCCCACATCACCGACGCGTCGTTTTCCGACACCGCGCGCAGGAAGGTCGACGCGGCGAGCTGGGTCGGATGCTCGAACTGGATCTTCGGCGACCTCACGTCTCGTCGCCGATCCGGAGGACCGCGAGGAAGGCCTCCTGCGGGATCTCCACCGATCCCACCATCTTCATGCGTTTCTTGCCTTCCTTCTGCTTCTCGAGCAGCTTCCGCTTGCGGGTGATGTCGCCGCCGTAGCACTTCGCGAGCACGTCCTTGCGCTTCGCTTTGACGGTCTCGCTGGCGACGACCTTTCCGCCGATCGCGGCCTGGATGCGCACGTCGAACATCTGCTTGGGGATGAGGCCGCGGAGCTTGTTCACCAGGACCCTGCCCGTCTGCTGCGCCCGTTCGCGGTGTGTGATGATCGAGAGCGCGTCGACGAGCGTGCCGGCCACGAGGATGTCGAGGCGCACGAGGTCCGCCGCGCGGTACTCCGCGAACTCGTAGTCGAGCGAGGCGTAGCCGCGTGAGCTCGACTTGAGTTGATCGTAGAAGTCGACGATCACCTCCGAGAGCGGCATGTCGTATTTCAGCATCGCCCGCGTCGGATCGACGTAGCTCATGTCAGCGAGAGACGCGCGTTTGGTCTGGGCGAGCTCCATCACCGGACCGACGAACGTCGTCGGCACGATGACCGTCACCTTCATCCACGGCTCGCGAATCTCCACGATCGTTCCCGGGTCGGGAAGGAGCGCCGGGTTGTCGATCGCCACCTCGTCGCCCTTCTGGGTGATCACGCGGTATTCGACCGATGGCGACGTGGCGATGAGGTCGAGGTCGTACTCGCGCTCGAGCCGCTCCTGGACGATCTCGAGGTGCAGAAGACCGAGGAACCCGGCGCGGAAGCCGAACCCGAGCGCCTGCGAGGTCTCGGGCTCGTAGATGAGCGATGCGTCGTTCAGGCGGAGCTTCTCCATCGCGTCCTTGAGCAGCGGGTAGTCCTGCGCGTTCGAGGGATAGAACCCCGCGAACACCATCGGCTTCGCCGGCCGGTAGCCCGGGAGCGGCGCGGTCGCGGGACGGGTCGCGAGCGTCAGCGTGTCTCCGACACGACAGTCCGCGACCGCCTTGAGGCCGGTCGCGACGTAGCCGGTCTCGCCGGTCGCGAGGCGCGCGATCGGCCGCGGGTCTGGGCCGAACACGCCGAGCTCGAGCAGCTCGCTTTCCTTCTCAGTCGCGAAGAGCCGGATGCGGTCGCGATCGCCGAGCGAGCCGTCGACCACGCGGACATGCGCGACCACGCCCTTGTACGCGTCGTAGTGCGAGTCGAAGATGAGCGCGCGAAGGGGCCCCGCCACGTCGCCGACCGGCGGCGGCACCCGCTCGACGATCGCGTCGAGAAGCTCGTTCACGCCGGCGCCGGTCTTCCCGGAGACGAGCAGGATCTCCTCGTCACGGAAGCCGAGCGTCGTGCGGAGCTCCTCCCGGACCACGTCGAGGTCGATGTTCGGGAGGTCGATCTTGTTGATGACCGGGATGACCTCGAGGCCCTGCTCCACCGCGAGGTAGGCGTTCGCGAGCGTCTGCGCCTCGATGCCCTGCGACGCATCGACGAGCAGTACCGCGCCCTCGCACGCCGCGAGCGATCGGCTCACCTCATATGTGAAATCGACGTGGCCGGGCGTATCGATGAGGTTGAGCTCGTGATCGCGCCAGGTCATGCGTACCGCGCGCGCCTTGATCGTGATCCCGTGCTCGCGCTCCAGCTCCATCGAGTCGAGCATCTGGTCGCGCATCTCGCGAAGCGGCACGGTGCCCGTCGTTTCCAGCAGCCGATCCGACAGCGTCGTCTTGCCGTGATCGACGTGCGCGATGACGGAGAAGTTGCGAATCCGTGCGAGCTCGGCCATCTATACGAAGGCTATGGGGAAGTCCCGCCGCCCGCGCTCACCCCGGCACGGCGGCGGGTCTAGGGCGCAGTCGCGCCCGGACGACGGCGAGGATCTCCTGGAGCTCCCCGATCTTCAGCAGGTACGCGGCCGCGACGTAAACGAATCCGCCGACCCCAGCGGCGAGGATCGTCTGCAGCAACAGCGTCAGTTTGGGCGGATCGACGACCAGATCGAACGGCAGGTTCGTGATCCGGATGAACCCGAACATGGCGACGCCCATGAGAAGGCTTGCGCTCAGCTGCTTCAACGTCGAGACGCCGAGACCGACGAGCCGCAGCCGTGCGCGCGAGGCGAGCAGGATGAAGAGCAGCGCAGCCTCCAGAAGCGTCGCGATCGAGTTCGCCAGTGCGAGCCCGTTGATGCCCATCTGGAGGCCCAAGGCGAGCGTCACGGCGAGCACGACGTTCGCGCCGATCGAGATGAGCGTCAGAGCGAGGGGCGTGGTGGTGTCGCGCGACGCGAAGTAGACGCGCGCGAGTATCTGGACAAGCGCGTGCCCGGCGAGGCCGAGCGAATAGAAAAGGAACGCCGCCTGCGTCGCCTCGCGCGCCTCCGGCCCGAAGCTTCCGTACTGGAACAGGAGGTTCACGATCGGCCGGCGGAGCACGATCATCACGATCGCCGTCGGAAGGGTGAGGAAGAGGATCCAGCGGATCGCCTGCTGGACCGTGTCGCGCATCCGGCCCACCTGGCCGAGCGACGCGAAATGCGAGAGCGTCGGGAATACGGCGGCGCTGATCGCGATCGAGAACACGCCGAGCGGGAGCAGGAGCAGCTGGTTCGCGTAGACAAGCGCGGTCAGCGAACCCGCCGCCATGCCTGAGGCGAGGTACGTGTCGACAAAGAACACGATTTGGACGGCGCCGAGCGCGAGCGTGCGCGGGCCGGCGAGACGCATGACGTCGCGGACGCCCGTGTGCGAGAGATCGAGCGACAACGAATAGCGCGTGCGACGGAACGTGAGCTCGGGAAGCTGCACGAGCCACATCACGAGAGCGCCGACGACGACGCCGATCGCGACCGCATGGATGCCGAGGAACGGGTACCCGAACTGGGTGAACAGGATGATCACGAGGTTGTAGACAAGGGGGGCCGTCGCGCTCGAGAGGAACTGGCGGTACGAGTTGAGGATGCCGGTCGTGAGCGACGACAGGCCCATAAAGATCGGCGACAGCAGCATGATCCGCGTCAGGTCGACGGTCAGGTCGACCTGCTTGGGGTCGTGGAAGGGGGCGACGAACGTCGGAACGACGTACGGCGCCGCGACCCACATCACGATCGAGAAGCCGACGAGCAGGAGCAGGACGGCGTTCATCACGCTCGAGGCGACGTGCCACGCCTCGTTCTCGCGCTCCCGCGCGAGATAGCTCGTGAACACGGGGATGAACGCCGACGCCAGGGCGCCGGCGACCACGAGGCCGAAGATCGCGTCCGGGATCTTGAACGCCGCCAAGTACGCGTCCAGGTCGGGCGTCTCGCCGAAGTGGGCTCCGATGACGGACAAACGCAGCCAGCCGAGCACGCGGCTCGCGACGAGGGTGACGATCATGATCGCGGAGGCCCGCGCGATCGACATCGGCAACACGGTGATATTGAGGCATCAGGTATCGTTCGCACCTAATGCCAGCAAAGAAGCGCAAGCGCTCGGCCTTGAAGCGCATCCGCCAGACCCAGCGGCGCACCTCGATGCGGACGATCGGCCGGTCAGCGGCGCGGACCGCGGTGCGCGCGGCCCGCGAAGCGATCAGCAAGGGTGGCGAGGCGGCGTCCGAGGTGATCTCGGCGGCGGCAAGCGCGCTCGACAAGGCCGCGAAGCGGGGCTCCGTCCACAAGAACAGCGCTCGTCGACGGAGGAGCAGGATCGCGAAAGCCGCGGCGAAGGCGAAGAAGAAGACCTAGCGGCGCGAAGGGGATGAGGCTCCCCTGAACCGCCGCGCGAGCGGCTGACGAGCTCGGGATCTCCGTCGCCATTATCGAGATCGGACTCGGCGTGTTCGCCGGGAACGTCCTCGCATGTCGAGCAGGTCGCGGCCATCGAAGACGAGGAGTTTGAGCCGGCTCGCTAGCGGTTTCGGAGCACGTCCTCGATCTCGTCAAGATGCTCCTTGCGGTGGACCGCGCGCGACAGATTGAACGGAGGATCGCCGATCGCGCGGATCTTCGCGAGCATCGCGTCGCTGAGCGCCTTCACCTTCCCGTCCGCCTCTTCGGCGAGCCGGAGCGAAAGCTGCGCCGCGTCGCGCGGCCGGAGCGCGAGGCAGAGGGGTTTGGCGGAGTCATTCACGGCATCGGTGTTCTCGGGCTCGTACGGCGAAGGCGGAACGCCGGTCGCCCACTTGTCGAGCCAGTAGATCGCCCGAGCATCCCAGAAGCCGATATGCGCGAGGACCGCAGCGACCGTCCATCCCGCCGGCATTGGCCGCCGCAGGTCCTCGTCGCTCATCCGCGCGATCAACCCTCGGAGCCGGTCGCGCTCCGCATCGGTCTCGACATCGTGGGAACGATCCTGATTCTCCACAGAACGAGGAGGAGCCTACGCGAGACGGACAGGGAGAGCCTGCGGGTGGCACGGAGCGCGGGAGCAGCGTCGGGGTCTTCTGAGCGAGCGGCCCCTGCACGGCGGTCCAGCGCGATCCCACGTGGGGCCGAGCGAAGAAGACACCGGCGCTGCTCGGGCCGGGACAGGACCCGCACGTCCCGCCGCCTTAGCCGCTAGATCGGGACGAAGTACGTCTCGCAGGCCAGCTCGACGAGCTCAGGTGTGAGCTCGGCCGGCTTGAGCAGGAAGCGCGAGGCGGCACCGAGGTGCTGCATGAGGTCGCGGGGGTGACACGAGCGGAGCGGGATGTTGCGCTCGCGCGCGTAGGCGGCGATCCATTCGGCGGCCTTCGGGTAGAACGTGATCTTCTGGGCCTCGCAGACGCGGCGCAGGATCTCCGAGAACTCGTGCTCGGTCGGCGGCTTGACCTCGATCTTGTACTGAATGCGCCGCAGGAACGCTTCATCCACCAGCGATGAGGGCGTGCGGTTCGTGGCGAAGACGAGGAGCACGTCGAACGGCACCTCGATCTTGCGCCCGTCGGAAAGCGTGAGGAAGTCGACGTCGCGGTCGAGCGGCACGATCCACCGGTTGAGGAGCATCTCCGGCGACGCGCGCTGGCGGCCGAAGTCGTCGATGAGCAGGACGCCTCCGCTCGCCTTCATCTGGAACGGCGCCTCGTGCACCTTCGAGTTCTCGTCGAAGGTGAGATCGAGGTCCTCGAGCGTGAGCTCGCCGCCCACCTCCACAAAGGGACGGGCGACGGGCACCCAGCGCCGGTCGAACCGTGCGTCGAGCGCGACGAGCGGACGGTGCCGCGACGGGTCGAAGACGCGGATGAGCTGCTGCCCGACGAGGATCGCGTACGGCAGGACGATGCTGCCGCGAAGCATCGTCGCAAGCGTCTCCGCGATCGACGACTTGCCGGTGCCCGGAGGGCCGAAGAGGAAGATCGATCGGCCGCTGTTGATGGCGGGCCCGAGCTGACGGAGCGTTTTTTCTGGAAGCACGAGGTGCGTGAGCGCTTTGCGGATCTCGTCGAAGCTCACCTGCAGGCTGCCGATGGTCTGGGCACGAACGCGGTTGACGTACGCCGCGAGCGTCACCGGCGCGGCGCCGACGTAGCCGTTCTTCGCGAACGCCTCACGCGCGCGCTCCTGACCCTTCGCCGAGATGACATACACGTACGTCGCCGCGGCCATCCCCGAACTCCCCTTGACCTCGACGAGGTGCTCGGTCTTCAGGAACTCGAGGATGCCTTGGAGGATCTTGGGGAGCGGTAGGCAGATCACATCGGCGAGCTCCGCCGCTGTGGCCTGGCCCTTCTGGTACAGGATCTTGAGGACGAGGTCGGCGATGAACGCCTGGGTGAGACCGGTCTCTTCGATCGCCACCGGCGCGATGGGGGCGGGAGCTTCCGCGGATGACGTCGCGGCCGGTGCCATTGAGGGCACGCGCTCCAGTAATGCCATCTTCACAACACTCCCGCTCGTCTGTTTAGCGTTCGGTGAGTTTAGGGGTGACCGGTCCCCCCTCTATGGGGGAAATCGTCTCAATCAGTAACGGCCGATGCGGTCGCCCTGACTCGCTCCCGCTACCGTTCGAGGGGCCTAATCCACCAGGAGCGGGGAAACCACCGCCGGGGGCGAAACCTGCGAAAACAGGTAGGGCGCTAAGCACGCCGCCCGAGCCCGACAGCTAACCTCGCCGGCTCCGCGTGACCACAGCGGAGGTCCCACGATGCTCGCAGTCCTCGATCGACTCTTCTACTACCAGTGCTCGTGCTGCCACAAAACTGTTCCTTTTGCCCGCTACACCGACGGCGCGTACCAGTGCCTCGAATGCTCCCGCGGCGAGCACCGGCACGCCGGCTGGGGCAGCCAGGCCGCTTAGGCCGCGCCCGCTTCGCGCGCGACCGTCCCCGCTGATCCATCGACCGTGACCTGATCCCCGGTCGCGATGCGGCCAGTGGCGTCGGGCACGCCCACCACGGCGGGGATGCCGTACTCGCGCGCCACGACGGCGCCGTGCGACATCATCCCGCCCATCTCCATCACGAGCGCGCCCGCCGTCAGGAAGAGCGGCGTCCAACCGGGGTCAGTGGAAGGTGCGACGAGCACTTCTCCAGGTTCGAGCCGGGCCCCGACCGGCGAGCGGATCACATGCGCGGTGCCGCGGGCGATGCCCGGCGACGCCGGCGTTCCGCGGATGGCACCGTCCGTCGGGGTGGCGACCTCGGTCTCCGCGTCGGTGCCGTCGGAGAGCAGCACGCGCGGAACATGTCGGCGGCCCTGCTCGCGGCGGTAGAGGCCGCGGCGCGCGACCACCGTCCCGCGTAGGTCATCGCCGCCGACCGCGCGCCGCAGCTCCGGCAGCGTCAAGAAGAACGCATCGTCGGCAGCCTCGAGCAGTCCCCGCTCGGCGAGCTCCGCTCCCACCGGCGCGATGAGGGCGCGTCCAAGCGCGAAGACCCGCATGATCTGGAACTTCGGTTGCTCGCGAAGTCCGCTGAGCAGCCGAACCCGTCCGAGGAGGAAGCGGAGGACGGCGCGACGCGGTCCGTGCAACCGCGACGCGAGCGTGTCGATCATCGCTTCAGCCTCGCGCGCTCCGCGAGCGAACTGCAAGTCGGGCGCGGTCGCGTCGTCTCCGATGCGGAGATAGTTCGCGATCGCGCCGAGGAGGTGCGCTGGATCCTCGGACCAGCGCTTCAGGCCGAGGTCGATCTCCGCGATGGCGCGGTGCCCGTAGCGTTCGAGGAATGCGGTCATCCGCCGCTGGAGCGAGGGCGGCAGCGCGCCGGCGCGGTACTGGGCCGAGAGCTCGGCTGGAGTCCGTGAGCCGAGAGCCTCGCGCGAGGCCGGGTCGTCGCGCGCCGCGCGCGCGATGTCCCAGAGGGCGAGGTCCATCTCGGTAGTGGGGTTGTGCGGAAGACCGCGAAGAACGGTCTGAAGGTCGCCCGGTCGCGCGCGCTTGCCGAGGAGGCGCCCCGCGAGCGCGTAGCAGAGATATCCCGAGATGACGACGCCCACCAAGCGCGGAAAGAACCGCGGCGGGAAAGCAACGATGAGCTCTTCAAACGCGTCCAGTCGCTCGGCGGAGGTCTCCGGGACGCGAACGCTCGCGATCGCCCGATCGAGCCCGGCGAGCATTCGCTTTCGCGTTGCGTCCGGCCGGAGAATCGCGCGGACCGCGTTCTGCGGCGCGCCGGTCCGCAACACCGTGGTCAGCGTCAGAAAACGTGAGCGCGACGCGGATCCCTGCGGGCGCAGGCGCGGATCGTCGAGAAGCTTTGTGAAGATCGCCGCGCTCCGAAACTCCATCGCGCTCATGAAGCGCGGTGGAAGCTCCCTGCCGAAGGGATCGCGCAGCACGGGCGTGAGATCGATGAAGACACGCATACCGGATTCCGCGTAGAGCGACGCTCCGGCCGTGGGATCGGCGACCGGTCGTCCGATCGCGGCAGCGAACCCGGCGCTGAGGAGCCGGAACGTCTGCAAGCCCAGGGGTGTGAACGGATCGAACACGCCCTGCGCGACGTTGAAGGAGAAGTACACGCGCAGGTCGTTCTCGTCGGCCGGTGCCGTCGTCGGGAGCGGGTAGAGCGTGGTGATATCGCGTGACTGGACGATCCAGACCTTCCCGCTCCGATCGATGGCCCACTCGATGTCCTGCGGACGGCCGAAGTGCTCCTCGATCCGGGCGCCGAGCGCGGCGAGCTCGCCGAGCTGCGCCTCGGCCACGATGTCTCCCCGGCGCTCGAGGATCGCGCCGGACCGTGTGTTCACGACGTAGTTGTCGGGATTGACGGCGCCGGAGACGAGCTGCTCGCCGAGGCCGCGGACCGCCTCGATCGCGGCACGGCGGCGGCGTCCGGTGATCGGGTCGGCGGTGAAGAGCACCCCGGCGATTTGGGCATCGACCATCCGCTCCACGACCACGGCGAGGCGAAGCCCCTCCGCCGGAACCTCGTGCGTTTGCCGATACGCCACCGCGCGGTCGTTCCAGAGCGATGCCCAGCAGCGGCGAACGGCGTCGAGCACCGCGTCTTCGCCGCTGACGTTCAGGATCGTGTCCTGCTGGCCGGCGAAGCTCGCGTCGGGCAGGTCTTCGGCGGTGGCGGACGAGCGGACCGCGACGTCGGGTGAGCCGAGCGCCCGGTACGCCTCGCGGACGGCATCCGCGATCCCGGACGGCACCGGCGAGGCGACAAGCCGCACCCGCGCGGTCGCCGGTGTTTCTCCGGTGACGCCGGCGGCTTCCGCAGCGAGGGCGTACGCGGCGGACGTGATCACGAATCCATCGGGAACGGGAAAATGGGCGCGCCGCAGCTCGCCCAGATTCGCGCCTTTGCCGCCGGCATCGGGCAGATCCGCCGCGGTCAGCTCATCAAGCGACCGAACAAGCATCGGCCCTGATCCTAGGCGGCGCGGAACGAAAAGCGCCGCCGAACGTAATAGCCGTCAGTGAGGCGGCGGTTGCTGGTCCTGGGCGTGGTCGTCGTTGTGGCCGCGTGCGGCACTCACGTAGAAGATGCGGAGAGCGGTGTACGCACGAGCGCCCTTGAAGCCGTGCGCCGGAGCGAGCCGACGATCGCGTACATCCAGGTCGGCGCTGATCCCGTCATCCGCGAGGATCGACCGGCTTATCTCCGCTTCCCCGGGCAGGCGCCGGTGCAAGTCGGGAGTGGCCAGCAATTAGCGACGGCCGGGCCGGGGACACTCTTGCTCGAGCGATCCAACGGCCACGTTCAGGCGTTCGCCGTCGCGTCGGCTGCCACGCTCGTCTACGACCGGATGAATCAAGGTGGACCTCCACGCGGGATCGCTTTCGGCGGCGAGATCTACGAGATCCAGGGCCATGTCGTGGCAACGGACGCACACGGTGTGACCCGCAAGGTAGCCGTCCCGTCCGCCCTGCCTGGAGTGCCCGTGCTGTGCGGGTACGAGAAGATCCTGCTGGATCCGCAGGTCTCAAGCGTAATGGCTTTGGCCGCGCTCGACCCGCATCTCTTCGCGTTCTCCGCGACGCCGGCGAACGGCGCGATCTTCGACCTGACCGACGGTCGCCGGCTGGATCTCGCGGGAAGCGGACCTGCGCTCGCCATGACAGCAGGTACCGACGGCAAGCTCTACGCGATCACCGCCGACCAAGACTGCGGAGCTCATCGACTGATCGTCCGCCGGATCGATCCGATCGCCATGCGCGAGGAGGCTTCGATCGATTTGGGGAGGACATTCCCTTTCGTCCGAATCGCCATCGTCTCGAGTACCGCCAAGACCACATACGCCCACCTCGTTACCGATAACGGTGCCGAACTCCTCCGTATTGAGGCGCAGTCCATCACCCCGATCGCACTTGCGCCGGACAGCGGCCTCTTCAGCAGCGCAGCGCCCGACGGCTCGATCTGGCTCTTCGGTGGACGCGCGCGCAACGCCATCAGCCGATTCGACCCAGCCACCGGCTTTGTGGAGCGAATGCCCGGCTTTGACGCCCCAGACGGGGCGTTCGTTGGCGCCGTCGTGTTCCCGAACGCGGGCGGTAGCTAGCCGCGAGAGCGCGGAAAGGCCGCCCGGCCGGGATAACGCGCCGCGGTTCCGAGCTCGCGTTCGATTTCCATTAAACGGTTGTACTTGGCGATGCGCTCGCTCCGTGAGAGCGAGCCCGTCTTGATCTGACCGGTGTTCAGACCGACGACGAGATCGGCGATCGTCGTGTCCTCCGTCTCGCCGGAGCGGTGCGACACCACCGACGTGTATCCCGCGCGGCGACCGAGCTCGACCGCATCGACCGACTCGCTGACCGTGCCGATCTGGTTGACCTTGATGAGTATCGAGTTCGCGATCTTCTCGCGGATTCCCCGCTCGATGCGCGTCACGTTTGTCACGAAGAGGTCGTCGCCGACGAGCTGCACGCGATCGCCGAGCGTCGCGGTCAGATGCCGCCACCCCTCCCAGTCATCCTCTGCCAGACCGTCCTCGATCGACACGATCGGATATCGCTTCGCCCAGTCGGCGTAGAGCTGCGTCATCCCGCGTGCGTCGAGCGATCGCCTCTCGCGAGCGAGCGTGTACGTGCCGTTCGTGTAGAGCTCGGTCGCTGCCGGGTCCAGCGCGAGCGCGATGTCCTCGCCCGCGCGATATCCGGCGCGCGCGATCGCCGCAAGGATGAGCTCGATCGGCTCTTCGTTCGTGCGCAGGCCCGAGGGCGCGAAACCGCCCTCGTCGCCGACGCCCGTGCCCATCCCTTTGTCGTGGAGGTTGTCCTTGAGCGCGTGAAACACCTCGGACCCGTAGCGGATCGCCTCGGCGAAGGTCGGCGCGCCGAGCGGCACGAGCATGTACTCCTGCATGTCGGCCGAGTCGGTCGCGTGCTTTCCGCCATTCAGCACGTTCATGAGCGGGACAGGGAGCGTCGTCCCTTTGCCGAAGATGCGGTAGAGCGCCGTTCCGGTCGCGGCCGCGGAGGCGCGAGCCGCCGCGAGCGAGACGCCGAGGATCGCGTTCGCACCGAGCTTCGCTTTGTTCGGCGTGCCGTCGAGCTCGATGAGGAGCGTGTCGAGCGCGCGCTGGTCGGTCGCGTCGCGGCCCTTGACCGCGCGAGCGATCGTGTCGTTCACGTTCGCGACGGCCCTCTGCACACCCTTGCCGCGGTACCGCTTCTTGTCGCCGTCGCGCAGCTCGACCGCCTCGTGGGCGCCGGTCGATGCGCCCGACGGAACCATGGCGGTCGCGCGCGCTCCACCCTCGAGCTGCATGTCCACCGCGACCGTCGGATCGCCGCGCGAGTCGAGGATCTCGCGAGCGCGAACCGACGCAATGGTGGTCTTAGACATCAATGAGTCCGAAGTGAGAGCGAATCCGCGTGTCGCGCAAGCAAACGTGATCGCTGACGTGGAAAAAGTCTTCCTTGAGTGGATCGGACACTAGCTCTGAGCGCGACCGCATCCCGCTAAATATCTCTCCGGCGTAATAAGACAGGCTCGGCGCTGACTCGCGAAGTCCCAGCTGGAACTCGTGCGCATCGTTCAGCCACAGGTCGCAGGTGGTACTGACGACGGTGAACTTCCCATCAGTTGCGGGGAGCAATAAGCCGATCGCGAGAATCGCCGTCGGACGGCCTTTCTCGCGATGAAGATCGGCCGAGTACATCCCTCCGGGCTTCTCGTCGCGCCACACCTCGCCAAAGATCCTGCGAAACGACCCGCCACAGGCCGCGCAAAGCTCCTCTTCCGCCTTGCCGACGGTCTTGATCTCGAGAACCATCTCCTACCGACGGTCGGGGATCGCGGCGACTCCGGGAAGCGTCTTGCCCTCGATAAGCTCGAGTGACGCGCCCCCTCCCGTCGATACGTGCGTCATCTTGCCGGCGAGTCCGGCCTCCTCGACGGCCTGGACGGACTCGCCGCCGCCGACGATCGTCGTCGCGCCGCTTGCGGCCATGAGCTCGGCGATGCGGCAGGTGCCGGTGCCGAATGCCGGCACCTCGAAGACCCCGACCGGACCGTTCCAGAAGATCGTCTTCGCGCCTGCGATCACCTGCGCGTAGCGCTCGATCGTGCGCGGCCCGATGTCCACGATCGCGACGTGGCTCGGGACCTCGTCGACGTCGTAGGTCGCGGCAAGCGGCGCGCCATCGGCATCAGGCGACGGCGCCGCCACGACGTCGATCGGGAGGAGCAGCTCTTTCCCGTTGCCCTCGACCTCGTCGATCACGCGGCGCGCCTCGGTCTCCTTGTCCGGCTCCGCCAGCGACCTGCCGATGGGACGGCCCATCGCGAGGAGGAACGTATTCGCCATGCCGCCGCCGATCGCGAGGGTGTCGACACGCGAAACGAGCGAGCGCAGCACGTCCATCTTCGTGCTCACCTTGGCGCCCCCGATGATCGCGACGAGCGGATGCTGCGGCTGGTCGAGGATGCCGCCCAGGGCCACGAGCTCCTTCTCGAGGAGGAGCCCGGCGTACGCCGGGAGCAGATGCGCGACGCCTTCGGTCGACGCGTGCGCGCGGTGCGCCGTGCCGAACGCGTCGTTCACGTAGAGATCGAAGCCCGATGCGAGCCGCTTGGCGAAGGCCGGATCGTTCTTCTCTTCCTCGACGTGGAAGCGGACGTTTTCGAGCATCACGAGATCGCCCGGTCTCATCGCGCGGACGGCTTTCTCGACATCGGGGCCGACCGAATCGTCGAGCAGACGCACCGGTTTGCCGATGAGCTCGCTGAGCCGTCTGGCGACCGGTGCGAGCGAGAATTTCGGGTCGCTGCCCTTGGGCCGGCCGAGGTGCGACACGAGGCCGATCGCAGCACCCCCGTCGAGGAGCGCCTTCAGGGTCGGCAAAGCGGCACGGATGCGCGTGTCGTCGGCCACATCACCGTTTTCGAGCGGCACGTTGAAGTCGACGCGGACGAGCGCGCGCTTTCCGCGGACGTCGGCGTCCCGCACGGTTCGCTTGTGAAAGAGAGTCGCCGTGTCAGCGACCAGCGGCGACCGGGACGCGCATCTTCGACGCGACGAACTCCGTGATGTCCGCAAGGCGGCAGGCGTAGCCCCACTCGTTGTCGTACCAGGAAATGATCTTCACCATGTTGCCGAGCACTACGGTGTCCAGCGCACTCACGATCGTCGAATGAGCGTCGCCCTTCAGATCGCTGGATACGAGCGGCTCCTCGGTGTAATCCATGATCCCCTTGAGCGGTCCCTCCGACGCGCGCTTGAACGCGGCGTTCACCTCGTCCTTGGTGACCTCCCGCTTGAGGGTCGCCGTGAAGTCGACGACCGAGACGGTCGGCGTGGGAACGCGGAAGGCCATGCCCGTGAAACGGCCCTTGAGCTCAGGGATGACGAGCGCGACGGCGCGCGCCGCGCCGGTCTCGGCGGGAACGATGTTCTCGGACGCCGCGCGCGCGTCGCGCGGATCGTTCGCGACCGTGTCGAGGAGACGCTGGCTCAGCGTCTTCGAGTGGATCGTCGTGAGGAAGCCCTTCTCGATCCCGAACTCATCGTTCAGGACCTTCGCGACCGGCGCGAGGCCGTTCGTCGTGCAGGAGGCGTTCGAGATGATGTGGTGCTTCTCCGGGGCGAACTCCTTCTCGTTGACCCCGAGCACGATCGTCTTGTCCTCGTTTTTCGCGGGCGCGGAGATGATCACGTACTTCGCGCCCGCGTCAATGTGCGCCCTCGCCTTGGTCGCGTCGGTGAAGAATCCTGTCGACTCGACGACGATGTCGACCTGCAGGTCTTTCCACGGAAGCTTCGCGGGGTCGCGCTCCTGGAGCACCCTGATCTTCCGACCGTCGACGACGAGTGAGTCCGTGGTCGCCGAGACCTCACCCTGGTACTTGCCGTAGTTCGAGTCGTGCTTGAAGAGGTGGGCGTTCATCTTCGGATCGGCGAGGTCGTTCAGGGCGACGATCTCGACCTCGGGATGCCTCTCGAGCGAGGCCTTCAGAAACTGGCGGCCGATCCGACCGAACCCGTTGATCGCGACACGAGCTTTCATTTACGCCTCCCCGCTAGCCGACTAAAAGACTAGAGGAACCACCCACCCCGGCCCGCGAGCCGTTCCCGCGCGCTGATCACCGCACCCAGCATGCCGACGTCGCGGCCGAGGCCCGGGGGCACCAGGCGCACCGCGTCCGCGGCGACGCGGAAGGCGCGCGTATCGATCGCGCGGCGCATGGGCTCGATCGTGTGCGCGGGCTCGTGCTCAGCTACCGACCCGCCGACGACGATGAGCGACGGATTCAGCCCGTTCACGAGGGTGATCGCAAGGTTTCCGAGGGCGGCCTCGGCGCGCGCGATGATCGCGACGGCCCGCGGATCGCCGGATGCGGCCGCGGCGTAGACGCGCGCTGCGTCGTCGACCCCGTAGGCTTCCGCAAGGAAGCGTCCCGCGGCGAGCGACTCGACACAGCCGTAGCTGCCGCAGCCGCAGCGCGGCCCCTCGAGCGCCACCGGCCAGTGACCGATCTCACCCGCAATGTTGCTGACACCGCGGAGCATTCGGCCGCCACTCACGAGCGCACCGCCGATCCCGGTCGAGATCGTGACGTAGACGAAATCGCGCACACCCTTCGCGGCGCCCGCCACACCCTCGCCGATCGCGGCCATGATCGTGTCGCGGTCCAGGAACACCGCGACGCCGAGCGCCTGCGTCAGGCCCGCCGCGAGATGGACGTCGGCGAACCCGTTGATGTTCGGCGCGTCGTAGACGATGCCGGAAATGTGATTGAGCGGACCCGGCGCCGAGCATGCCGCGCCGGCGAGCTCGCGCGGGGTCGTGCCCATTGTCGCAAGCGCGGCGCGTGAGCTCTCAGCGATCGCGGCGATGACGTCCTCGGCACCGGTCCGCGGCGTGGGCCGTTCGTCGCGAGCGACGATGCGCGGGATCGGCTGCTCGTCGCGCGCGACGACACTACGGATGTTCGAGGCGCCGAGATCGATGCCGAGATAGAGGCTCAGACCTTCGGGAGCTTGCCGGCGAGCTCCGGCGTCTGCAGCGCGTTCGTGTCCGCGCCGAACACCTGCTGCTGCGCCGCCTTGTACCCCTTCTTCGCTTTGTCCTTGCCGAACGCGCGCTCGGCATCCTCGTAGATCTGCCGCACAAGCGTCGCGAGGTACGGCACGGCCTGGTGCTCGTCGAAGCCTTCACGCTCGAGTGCCGCGGCGTCGATGAGGTCATCGACGACCGGCAACGGCCGATCGATCGGGTCGGCTTGCTCGTCCACCCGCATCAGAAGGTTCGCGAGACGCGTCTCGATTTTTCCCTTGCCGTAGGCGCCACTGTTGTATTCCACAAGCAGCGCGTTCGAGAGCGAGGCGAGCTTCCCGGTCTTGCTCGCCGCCGAGCTCACCGGTTCGAAGCGCGCGATCGGCGTCGGCGGCTCTTCGCGCCGGAAACGACTCAGGAAGCCGCCACTCTTTTTCTTCTCCGCGGACGCATCAGGGGCGATGGGTTGTGGTGGTGGTGGCGCCCACTCATCCGCACGCGACGGCGCGGCCTTCGCCGCTTCCTCCTTTGGCGCAGTCGTCGGGGTACCCCAGGGATCGGCATTTGCCGGCTGCTCCTTCGGCTTTGCGGTCGGAGCCCACGCGTTCGCGGGCGCTTCGGTCGACGCCGGAGCCGGTGTCGTCCACGATGCCGCCGGCCGGCCGCCGCCGGGCGCGCGCCACCAATCCTTCGGCTCGGTCGCCGCGGATTCCTTGGTCGCAGGCGCGGGCGCTTGGGGCTGCGGCGAGTTCGCCGCGGGTCCCGGGGCGAAGAGGCCGGAGAGGGACGAGAGCCTGTCATCGACGGCCGGAGGAACCTCGACCGTGGGCGCGGGCGGCTCGGGCACCGGTCCAAATCCACCCATGCGCTGCGCGATCTCGCTCTGCAGGTCCTCGCGGATCTCGGGAGGCGGCGGGGCCGACTCGGGAGCTGCGGCCGCTTCCGCCGGCGCCGACCAATCGGAGCCGATTGGCTTCCGATCCTCAGCCGGCCACGCTTGCTGCTCCGTCGCGGGTTCGGGTGCGGGCCACGACGACGTGGACGCGCTGCTCGGCCAGTCAGTTGGTCGCGCGGGCTCCTGCGGCGTTTGCGGCGGCGACCATACCTCTGAGCGCGGCGTCGGCTCCGGCTCGGGCGGCGGGGCGGGCTCAGGCGCCGCGAGCGGCGCGGGGCGCTCGGCCGCGGGCAACGCTTCGATGACCCCATCCTTCACAAGGCCTGAAAGGAGGGTGAGCGTCTGCATCTTTCCGAGGCGAAGCTGCTCGGCGATGGCGGCGACGTCACGCTCCCCGTTCACCGCGAGGAGCGCGCGCCAGCGATCTGGCGTGAACGTGACCGCGCCCTGATCGGCGGCCTTCTCCGAGAGGCGGAAGCGCATGCGGTCATCAGGAATCGACGCGCGGATCGTCGAGATCCGATCGCGGGCCTCTGCGGCGCGCTTCAGAAGAGAGACAAGGTCTCCGGCTTCCAGATTTGCTTCGGGCGCGGACTCCCACGGCGTGAACTCGAAGTCGGCTTGTGAGATCGCGAAGATGGCGCCGAGGGCGTTCTCGCCTCCCTCGCCGTCCATGACCGCAGCGACGAGCCGTCCGCTCGCGAAGCCGAGCGCGCCGACCTTGGCGTCGCTCCGCACCTGTAGCTCCCCTGTCTTTGATGTGCCCGCGAGGAGCCCTATGACCGATTCGAGCGGAAATTCGCTCGTGGACCCGCGAAGGGTCACCGCAATGCTGCCTCGGTCTGCTTATCGAAGACGTGGAGCTTCTTGAGATTCAGCCCCACGCGCAAGGTCTGACCGGGCTTCGTCTGCGTTCCCGTGCCGACGCGCGCGATGAAGTTCGTGCTATCCGCGGAAAGAAGCAGCTGCAGCTCGTTACCAAGGAACTCGACGACCTCCACCTTCGCGTCGATCGGTAGCTGTCCGTCCATCCGTTCGGTGGCCAGGTCGTTGATGTCCTCGGGTCGGATGCCGAGGATCACGTCGCGACCGACGGCCTCCGCGGCCTTTCCGCTGAGCGGCGCCTTGAAGAAGCCCGCGTCGGCTACGACCTGACCGTTCGATCCGGCGACCTTCGCGGGGAAGAAGTTCATCGACGGGGAGCCGATGAAGCCCGCGACGAAGAGGTTCGCCGGTCGCTCGTGCAGCGTCTCGGGCGTGTCGAGCTGCTGCAGCTTTCCCTCGTTCATCACCGCGATTCGATCGCCCATCGTCATCGCTTCGACCTGGTCGTGCGTGACGTAGATCGTCGTCCTCCGGATACGCTGATGCAGCTGCTGCAGCATCGCGCGCGTCTGGATGCGCAGCTTCGCGTCGAGGTTCGAGAGCGGCTCGTCCATGAGGAAGACCGCGGGCTCGCGCGCGATCGCGCGGCCGACCGCGACGCGCTGGCGCTGGCCACCCGAGAGCTCCTTCGGCTTCCGCTTCAGGAGCTGACCGATGCCGAGCATCTTGCCGACCTCTTGCACCCGTCGATCGATCTCCTGCTTGGGCATGCCACGCAGCTTCAGACCGAACGCGATGTTGTCGTACACGCTCATGTGCGGGTAGAGCGCGTAGTTCTGGAAGACCATCGCGATGTCGCGATCCTTCGGCGGGACGTCGTTCACCACCCGCTCGCCGATGCGGATGTCACCGGTCGTCTGCTCCTCAAGCCCCGCGAGCATGCGGAGCGCGGTCGTCTTGCCGCACCCCGAGGGCCCGACCAGCACGAGGAACTCGGAATCGCGCACGGCGAGGTTGAGGTCATTGACCGCGACAAAGTCGCCGAAGCGCTTGGTGACGTGGTCGTACGTGACGGTCGCCATCTTTCCCCAAGTATGTCCCAGCGCCGCCAACCCGGCACGTCGCCTGTCAGCCCGCCGGGCTAAACACGCCCGAGTGAGCGTGTTTAGGGAAGGAGGCGCGTGGTTGGAACGTCGGTGGGCCAAGAAAAAGGCGAGGACACCATCACCCGGACCGCGTTCGGCGCCGAGACCGCCTCCGGCGTGCGCAGACGCGCGAGGACGCGGAGCCGATACGCGACCGCGCGGGGCGGGGGATCGAGGGCGACCTCGACCGTGGCGGTCTCGCCTGAGCGGATGAATCTGGCGTCGGTCAGCGCGAACTGCCGAGGCCGTCCGCTCGCGCGGTCGTACCAGGCCACCCGGACGAACGCTTCGCGGACAAGCGAGTCCCTCACTTCGATCGTCGCCCGAAACCCGGTCCGCTCGTCGTCGGGCACAGGGATCAGGGCGCTCTCGATGCCCCACGCCCGACCGCCGGGCACGCCGACGACGAGCTCGGGGCCGTCGGCACCGAACGATCCGCGCGGCGTCGTGCGGCGATATGGTGGTCCCCCGTCGGCGCTCGCCGCGAGAGCCAGAACGGTCGTCGCGAGGACTGCGGCGACAAGGGCAGCCACGGCTTTCGGCACGCCCGAGACCCTAGTCGTCGAAGGCGTGCGTGTCTGTCCTCAATTCGTGCGATGACGTCGCACGTTCGTGCGAAGGCTGTCGCACGTTTGTGCGCACGGCGGTCACTCGGCCAGCTGCACGATCCAGGTGCCGATCTCGTACGGTGCGAGGTGCGCCCGCGCGAGGTCTCCCTCGGTGTCGAGCGGCGCCGCCGTCCGAATCACGTCGAGTCCGGTATTGCCAAGGCCGGCGTCGCCCTCTCGCAGATCCACAGGACGGGTTGCGCGGACCGCGCGATCGAAGCGCAACGTGCCGGACGCGTCTTCACGCCCTGGGTTCGCGAGCCGCACGACCAGCGATCCATGGGGCCCGGCCCGCAGGGCGGTCATTACGAGCGGCGTGACGGGGTCGACGAACGAGATGACCCCGCCTGCCCGACCGTCGCCCGTGACCACGAGAGGAGACGACAACCACTCGCGGACGATCCGCGCGGCCCGGGTGATATCAGTCCCTTCGTCGAGCGGGACGACCGTGTAGCGATAGGAGCGGGTGCCGATGCACTGCGCCGACGGTGTCGCGAGCTCCGGACCGGCATGTCCACGGCGCTCCGGAAGGTCGCCTCGCGAGAGGAACCCCACGGCGCGCAGCAAGGTGATCGCGATGGTGCCCCCGTCGTGCAGGACCGAGTACTCGCGCAGGCCGTCGACCCCGACCGCAAGTCCCTTGGTTGCGCCCTTCACCGCGACGAAGTCGTGAAGGCACGCTTCGGACGTCGGCGGCTCGATCCAGCGCTTGCGCACCTCGAAGCGATTCGACCGCTGCAGGAGCGCGAACGCGGCACCGCTCTGATGCGTCAGCGCGCGGGTACCCGTCTCGCACAGGGCGCGCAGGCGATGATCGCTCGCGCGGTTATCGACCTCGAGCGTGACGTCGACGCGCCGCTCGCCCGCGTCGAGCGAGATCTCCACCGTGACCGGGCAGTCCACGAGCTCGGGCGACCGTGCGAGCCGATCGTCCCGGAGCCGCGCCGGTATTCGCAGCACGAGCTCGACGGTCACGGTCGCGCGGGCGCCATCGACCGAGGTCGCGCGCGTTCCGGACGCGCCTTCCGACCCGACGGTCGGGCCGGCATACGAGTAGGTGTACTCGTCGCCGCGATCGCCTTCCGAGATCAGCCGGTTCTGGCGGCCGCCGCGCTCCCCGGTGGCCTGGTCGACGATGACGAAGCTCCCGTCGGCATCGACCTCCACGCGCAGAAGACCGTTCTCGATGGCAACGTCGCCATCCGCGCGGACCGCCGGCGCTGAGGCGGCTATCACCGGCGTAAGCCCGAGCCCGTTCGAACGCACGCGTGTCGGACGTCCGTCGATCGGGGTCACCACATCGCGAGGCCATGGCAGCGGGTCCCACAGCATCGGCGCGGTCCCGGACCCGGCAAGGCGCTCGAGCAGCCGGCTCGCGAGGGCCGTACCGCGATCGCGCACGTAGGCGAAGCGCGGCGCCATGTCGACGTCGTGCACGGCGTCGATCGAACAGCCGCAGATCGAATCATGCGGATGGTTCTGCAGGAGCATTCGCCAGAGGTCGCGGAGCTCGTCGCGCGCGCTGCCGCCCGTGAGCGCGTCGAGAGGCTCGCACCACTCGAGGAGGAGGCGCTCGCAGGCGACGTTCTCCTGTTTGATCCACACGCGGGTTGAATTCACGCCGCGCAGGATCGGGCGGTACCGGCCGCTCGCGATCTCTCCGCTCACCCGATGCTGCAGCGCCGGCATCGCGGCGGCGAAGTCCTCGAGGCTCGCGATCCGCGCGTCGACGTTGCGGAATACCTGCCGCATCTCGCGGACGGCCTCGGGAAGCCGCGCGTAGGCCTCGGCGTGGTCGTCGCCGACCATCAGGAGGAGGACGTCGCCGTTCGCGTACGGGGTCAAGCGGTCGAGTATTCGCGCGGTCTTGTCCTTCACGCGGCGGCGCAACGCGATCGGATCCTCGCTCGCTGGGCCGACGAGAGGCAGCGCATTGGAGTAGTGATCGACGAGATGCGCGGCGCGCACGCGGTCACCGGAGGGCGCCTCCCACCAGAACTCGCTCCCGACCTGCTCGCCCTCGTCGCCCATGCCCCGCGCGAACACGTACGTCTCGTACCCGAAGGCGCGCAGGATCTGCGGAAGCTGAGCCGGGTGGCCGAACGGGTCGGCCACGTATGCCACGCGCGCGGCGCGCCCTAGCTCGCCCGCGCTGCGGAGCCCCTCCTGAAGGTTGCGGACGATCGATTCGCCGGAGACAAGGAGCAGGTCGGCGAGGACGTGCCATGGTCCGATGAGGAGTCGGTCGGCCCTGACGAGCGCTTCGATCCGGCCGTGATCGGTGGGACGTTTTTCGAGGTAGTCCTGGATCGCGATGGTCTGTCCGTCGAAGGTGAACGATCGAAAGTCGGGATCGTGCTCGAGGATGTCCAGCAAGCGCGAGACCATCGGAAGCAGTCGCGCGCGATAACCCTCGAATCGCTCGTACCACTCGCGGTCCCAGTGCGTGTGCGGGATGACGAAGGCGCGCCACCGGAGGCGCCGGCGCACGAGCGCGACGGCCCGCGTGGCGAGGACGCCGAAGGCGATGCCGACGGTGATGCCGCCAAGCACATCGAACGGGTAATGGACGCCGACGACGACCCGCGCGAGCGCGGCGGACACCCCCAGGAGGAGGACCGGCACGCGATATTTTGGCGAGACGTAGGCGAACGCGACCGCTGCTCCCATCGCCAGCGCGGCGTCACCCGACGGGAACGAGTAGGACGAAGGGTGTGCGATCACGGTCTCGGGCGCCGGCAACGGGCCCGGCGCGTTCGCGAGCGCCTCGAACGGACGCGGTCGCCGCACGACGAGCTTCAGGACCTCGGTGAAGCCCCACGAGGCGACCATCGCGAACACGACCGTCGCGGTCGCCGCGATGCCTCGACGATTGAGCCCCCGCGAGCGGAGGAGAAGGAGCGTGAGGATCCACCAGAAGAAGCCATTCCAGTTCAGGTAGGTGAGGGCGACGGCTACGACGGACGTGGCAAGGCTCCGCTGCGCGGCGATCGCGAGGTAGAGCTGCGTGTCGAAGTTGCCGAGCGCGTCGAGGAGGTCGTTCAACGCGAGCGCAGATGGCGCCACAAGAAGACGGCGACGCCGAGGACGATGAGGCCGGCCACGATGTAATCGAGGCCGCGAAGCTGGTGCTTCAGGTCCTGCCAGTTATCGCCGAGGACCATCCCCGCCCAGACGAGGAGCATCACCCACGGCACCGCGCCGACGATCGAGAAGAGAAGGAAGCGCCAGAGCGGCATGCGCGCGATGCCCGCCGGTACCGAGATGAACGTGCGCACGATCGGGAGCATCCGCGAGAAGAGGACGGTCAGGTCACCCCAGCGTGCGAACCACCGGTCCGCGGTCTCCAGATCGTGCGCGCTGATCAGCACGTAGCGTCCGTAGCGCTCGAGGAGAGGACGACCGCCGAACGCCCCGACCGTATAGCTGACGAGCGAGCCAGCGGTGTTCCCGACCACGCCCGCGATGACCGCCCCCCAGTAGGTCCACTGCGCGCCGGTGAGGGGCTCGATCACCCCTCTCGACACGCTCCAGCCGGCGAACGGGAGAATCAGCTCCGACGGGATCGGGACCGCCGCGCTCTCGATGGCCATCGCGATGACGACGCCGACGTAGCCAAAACGGCCGTACAACGAGTCGATGAAAGGCAGGACGAATTGGTCGACGGCCTCGATCAAGTCTCCGTATCGTAGTTAACCCAAGTGGCTGAGACCTCCGCGCTTCCGGCCGACATGCGCGATGCCCTGCGGATGCAGGAACGCGCCGACGTCGTCGTGGGAATACCGAGCTTTCGAAACGCGACGACGATCGGGCACGTGACCGAGGCGGCGGCCGAGGGGCTGCGCCGCAATTTCCCCAACATGCGCGCCGTGATCGTGAACGCCGACGGAGGGTCCGACGACGGCACCCGCGATCGCGTGCGCACATCCGCCGACGGCATGCCGATCGTGACCGGCCGGTATCAGGGCCGCTCGGGCAAGGGCTCCGCGTTCCGGGCGATCTTCGAGGCCGTCACGCTTCTCGGCGCCCGGGCCTGCGCGGTCGTGGACAGCGACCTTCGGAGCATCACTCCCGAGTGGATCGCGCGCCTCGCCGGCCCGGTCGTGCGCGGCGAGGCGGATTACGTGACGCCGTTGTACGCGCGGCACAAGCACGACGGGACCATCACCAACAGCATCGCTTACCCGCTCACCCGCGCTCTCTACGGCGCGCGCGTGCGGCAGCCGATCGGGGGCGAATTCGGTTTCACGGCGGACCTGGCCCGTATCTATCTGGACGAGCCGGTCTGGGACAGCGACGTGGCAAAGTTCGGCATCGATATGTTCATGACGACCACCGCGCTCGCGCGCGGTGTCCGCGTCGCGCAGGCATTCCTGGGCGCGAAGATCCACGACCCGAAGGATCCCGGTGCGGACCTTGGGCCCATGTTCACCCAGGTGGTCGGCACGCTGCTCACCCTCGCCCGCAAGAACGTCGACGTCTGGCGTCCCGTGACCGGATCGCGCGAGGTTCCGGTCATCGGCGAGATCTCGCCGGTCGAGCCTGAGGTGGTGAACGCGAGCGTCCGAGTCCTCGTCGAGAAATTCAAGGCCGGAGCCGGCGATCA
>Ga0207646_10000754_pt1 | contig 42028 bp, 37 predicted proteins | sample KBSK5502metaG_FD_184343 | JGI IMG/M metagenome (GOLD analysis project Ga0207646, IMG submission 184343) | Corn, switchgrass and miscanthus rhizosphere microbial communities from Kellogg Biological Station, Michigan, USA - KBS K5-50-2 metaG... | ecosystem: Host-associated > Plants > Roots >... | reverse complement strand
AACCGCGAACAGCGCGGGAAGCAATACTGCGGCGGCGAGGCGAAACGTTTTGGAAATGGAGAAAAACTTCATCATCACTCTTGGCAAAGCTCTTTCAACCGCGGGGATCAATGCCCGCGTTTTCCTTCGAAAGAATTTAACTTCTGAAAGTCGTCCTGGAATCCCTTATTGAACATCCGGCGGGCCGATCTGGCGCAATGCAGCAGCGCTTCTCAGGCGGACATAACGATTCGGATCACTATGTTGCAATTCTTCCAACGCGCGTACCACGCGCCGCACGGACGGATCGGCCCCCGTAAGCGCCACCGCCGGCGCATTCGGCGCAATCATCGGCATATCTGAATCAGAAGCTTCTGGAGCTTCTGGCATTTGTGGCAACGACTCAAGTTCGAGCGAACGCACAAGCAGGTTCACCGCTTCAACCCGCACGCCGGGATTGGAATCTCTGTTCAGCGATTCCAGCAACGCGTCACGAACATCGTGCTCACCGACAACGTCGCGCAACGCTTCCAGCGCTTTCATACGCACCGCGGGATTCTGGTCATGACGAGCCGCGTCCAGCAATGCGCTGCGAATTTCCACGTCGCGAATGCGCGACTTCAGCGCCTCCAGGCAATCCAGTCGAACTCCCGCGTCAAACCGATCGCTATTCCTCACAACATAAGTCAAAACGCGCCGCACGTCTGTGTCGTCGAGGCTTCCAGAGAGAGTCACCGGCTGTTCCGCGCGCAGCTGTACTTGAAGCGTTCCCGGCGCAGCATCCGCGGTGGGCGCAAAATTAATTCCAGACACCGCCATCCGTGCCAACTGGTCGTCGGAAACTCTTGGCGCCGCCGACACATTCATCGCCACGCCCTTAATTCCTGAGCCACTCGTCGGAAGCCATTGCAGCAATTGCACGCCAAGAATCGCGCCCGCTGCCAACAGACCTGCCGCACTCCATCCCGGACGCAGCGCCATCCAGCGCCGCACAAAACCAAACGACTGCCAGCGTTCGCGCTCCGCAGGTACCGCGATTTCGTCCAGCGATTCCGCAAGTTCACTTCGGCATTGCGCCAGCAGCGTCCCGGAACGGTCTAGCTCATCCGCTGCTTGCGGAAGCACCGAAACGGATTCCTGAAATTGACCCTCTTCAGAAAGGAGCTCTCGACAGTCCGCGCAACCCGCGAGGTGCGCCTCAATCGCCGCGCGTTCTTCAGCCGTCACTTCATCGCAGGCAAGAAACACCAGCAGCGGCCCCACGTCGCCGCAATTCATCTTGAAGTCGCCCGCGCTCATCGCAGCTCTCCAAGTTCCTGCCGCAATTTTCTCGTCGCCCTGAATAGCGAATTCTTCACCGTCTCTTCCGTCGTTCCCAATGCGTCTCCAATTGCCCGCAACTTCAATCCCTGATAATGCTTCATCTCAAAAACGACTCGTTCGCGCGGAGACAACCGTTCCATCGCTTTCGAAATCCGCGAACGAATCTCTTTCCCCATCAACCGCCGCTCGGGATCAAGCGCCGGCCGGTGTTCGCGCTGAAATTCAAAAAAATCGCGCGTACCCTCTTCTTGCCGGTTCACATGGATTTCGGGAGCTTGATCTTCGGGCCGTGCCTGCCGCCGCCGCAAATGATCCAGGCACACGTTCGTCACAATGCGGTACAACCAGGTATAGAAACTGCATTCGAAGCGGAAGCGGTGCAGATTGCGGTAAACCTTCAGGAAAGCTTCTTGATAAACGTCCCGTGCATCCTCGGGCCGCTTCATCAGATTTAGCGCCAGCCGCAGCACGTCGCGGTCAAATCGGCGCACCAATTCCTCAAAAGCCGCGCGGTTTCCGGCCTGAGCCTCGATGACGAGGGACCGTTCGTCAAGTTCCGGCAAGGAGGTCACCGTGGCCAGTACGGCGTTTGTTCCGCCGGACCTGCCTGCGTTATCAGCCAAAGCCAACGTCCATTGGGGAAGTGGCATATTCGCTTTCTTTTCGTATCCTGCCGGGCTATCCGTTCATTCTCAGTAGCTTATCTACAAACGGACTCTGTCAGGCCAAACACGCAGCGCTGCGGTGTCATCCAAATTGGACGCACCACGACACTTCAGGTAAGCAACCACAATCCCCTATCACATACAACGAATGGTCGCGGCCATTTGTTTCCGAAGCGCACAAGCAAATCGCGTTGCTCGTCCGCTATGCCTCGACTGGCTTCTGAAGGGATGTCTCGCAATCAGAGGCTTTCTTCGACCCCTATGCTCTCTTTGGCGCTCAGCCATGACGCGAGCGGCCACACCAGCAACATCACCAGCGCGACTCCGCATAGAATCCCTTGGTGGCGATAAAAGTGGTTGGCCTGCGATGCAAGCTCGACCGTCCCGAGCATCAGCACGGAGATTGCCAAGACAAGAAAATATCCCATCAGGTTCAGCCGCACCACGCGCTTAACTCCAAACACGACTACCCACAAAAAAATCGCGTTCGCGATCCATTGTTTTAAGAAATCCGCCGGGCTGCCCCACCCGCCGGTCATCGCCAGCGAACCCAGCACGAACAGCAGCACGCGAACTGCGGCAGATTTGCACCGCGCGGCAATAAATCCTGCCGTCAGCGCAATCAATCCCGTGAACAACAGTCCTCGCAAGACCGCCGTCGCTGAAATTGAAATCGCCGGCAGCACCGAATCAAAATCGTTGCCGAACGCCGCGCCAAGCGACTGATGTGCCGTGGGCCAATGCGTGGACACCCACTCCGAAACGCGTTTCACCGCGATCAATGCCGCCGTGCCGCCAGTTCCGATCGCCAGCGCGTCGCGATAGTAAGTACCTGGCATTCCGCGCCATCCGGGGAATTTAGCGTCACCAAAGGCCTGGCGCAGAAAAAACCACGCCATCGCAAACACCAGAACAATGGCGCCGAGATAAAAGAATGCTCCGACCAGAAGGCCGATTCCCAGCGCGCTTATCGCGAACTTCAACGGGATCGCCGTTTGATACTGGCTCAGCATTTGAGCAAAGCGATTACCAAATCCCGCGACCAGCGCGTATGCCGCGAGCCCGAAGAGTCCCCACACCGCGAATCGTCTCCATGGCACCGCCTTCATCAACTCAGACTTAATCTCGCGAAGAAATAAAATCAGGATTGTCATTCCAAACCCGGCGACAAAGAGCAGAGGCAGGTAACCTAAAATTGTGCGGGCAACGGATTGTTCTTCATGCTTGCGTCGCCATTCGTCCGGGATCTTGATGAACGTGCGGTAGCTGGTGACCTCGTCGCCTACCACTGCCAGCTGCATTCTTGCGAACGCGTGATCCGCCGTATTAGCTGTTGTACTTTGCGGATCGTCCAGCGGTTGTTTTTCCTGCCAGATCAGCTTGTGGTCCAGCCGGTGCGGCTTTTTCTCGGAGGTCGCCTCAACGAGCGTCCACTGCGAAAGATTGATGCCTTTGCGAGTCGCCAAAAAATCTTGCGCCTTCACGAGCGCGTCCTCCTTGGAGAGTGACGCGCCCGCTGCCGCTTCCGCCACATCATGGTGAACGCTGTGCAGACCTCCGTCAGAACGCAGTACCACTGAATATTCTTCGGGCTGGCCGTCACGGAAAAAGCGAATGTGCCACAGCGCTCCCGGCACTCGCTTTTCATAAATTTCGTTCAACGCCGGCACACCGATCTTCTCGCGCAGATATTCGTTCGCCGTGGCGTCTGTTACGTCCACAAAAATCGTTGCCGTCACATAACTCTTCGCATCCACACCCTGCTGTTTCAAAATCTCTTCCGCTTGGACCTTAGCCTCTTTCGCATTGACGCTTAATTTCAAGTAGTCGCCCACATGAACCGGCATCAACTTCCATGCGGCAAGTCCACCCAGCACGATGCACACGCAAAGAAGCCCGACCATTCCGCTCGAAAGCGGGGCATAGCTCTGCGTCGGAACTGTGGCTGATATTGTGGCGTGTCCCACCGGAGGTTCGAGCGCCAACACGGTTTCCGGTGATTCCGGACTCTTCTCCGGCTCTGCCGTGCCGTTCAACAAATCAGCATCTTCTTCAAACGTGCCGCGCCTCGCGCGCGAGTAGACCGCAACTCCAAATGGAATCAGCACCGCCAGCCCAATCACAATCCCGGAAACGCGGAAATACATGCTGCTTGAACGGATCAATAGCAAACCAACCAGCGACGCATCCACGGTGTAGTGCCACACCAGCGTTGCCAGAATTCCCCAGCGCAGCATCACGATCCCGGCCACCACTCCGATCAGTCCGACTTCCAGCCCGCGAATATACGGCGGCTCATTCGGATATGCTGTATGCAGAAATCCCCACGAAAACGCCGGCAAGACCACTGCAATCACATTCGATTTGGTCAATTTCTGCAGAAAGGGAATCGCGAAAAGACGAAAAAGAAATTCCTCGCTGGTTGATGCCAGCAGCCCGATCGCAATTCCGCCGATCCACGGAATCGCCGTGCTTACGGAATCTTCGTAGTTCAGCTCTTGCGGCGCCCACGCCCCGAATTTGTTTGCAATCAGATAAAAGGCTACCAAAAATCCCATGTGTGCCGCCGCCAGCGACAGCCCAACAATGCAGGAGGAGAAGAATTCTTTCGTCCGCAACCCGCGCATCGTGCATGCTTCTCGCAATCGCAGAAATTGCGGCTTCATCGCACGATACAGCGGCTCGCCACCAGGCAGCACCAAAGAAACAGTCAGCGCCGATCCAAGACCGAACAGCAGCGCCCCCGCCACCTGCTGGATCGCAAAACTTCCATACGCCGAATTCGTATTGTATTGGCTAAGGTCAATCGGCCAGCGGTTTAGCTGCATGGCCGTCAAGAACACCGCGACGATCACTCCGAGCTGTAGCGCAAGGCCCCAACTCGTCTTTCCCTTACGCGTAAGTTGAATGCCAATCCACAGCGAGGCGCCGAAAACCAGTAAATAAGGAATTACAGCGATTTGATTGTAAAAAATATTCGTCGAACGTAGATGCGCATAGTCCCGCTGCCACTGCTCGGGAACCTTCAGAAGCTCTTCTGCGCTGCCAATTTCCTCGCCGTGCAACAGAATCCGCAAACGTTCCGGCGCATCCTTTACACGGAATCCATGCTTTTCCCAGGTGAACGCCCAATCGAGCCGGTTCGGTTTTCTCTCGGAGTTCGCTTCCTCCGTAAGAAAATCCCAGTCACTCGCCGGTTTGCCCAGCTTCGCAATCAGAAAATCCTGCGCAGTTTTCTGTGCCGCATCCCGAGTCGGCTGCGCTCCAGCTTTCGCTTCCGGAATCTTGTGTTCGTAACCCGTGATATTGCCTTCCGGACTTACGCCGACCTGAAACTCTTCCTCCTGCTGAGGCTTGAAAAACCGCACATTCCAGTGCCACACATTCACTTCAGAGGACATCAGCCGGTTGGCTTCTTTCAGGCCAACCTGCCTTTCCAGGTACGTTTTCGCGTCATCGTCCACGCCAAAGACGATCACCGACCGGTATCCGTCCACGCTGTGGCCCAGTGACTCTACAAAATTGCGTGCGCGCGTGAGCGCTTCTCCCCGTGGCACCTTGAAGTTGACGGACGCCTCCGGAAACGCATCAAAGAAATGCCGGTGCGCATACCAAAGGCCCACGACTCCCGCAAGCACCCAAAGGACGAGCGCCCTTTTCTCCGAACCGGTAAGTTGCACCTTGGCCACCAGCGCCTCCGTTTACACTTCGACCGCCTACCCACTCTATTCATACCTCCCCAACCGTGCAAGTAAACCTCGGCCGCATTCCCAATTTGGCTCTTGCTCGTGTCCCCTGCCCTCGAAACGATAGAATGTCTGCGAATACTAGGAGCTCCCATGGCAACCGCAACAACTCCCACGACCGACTGGCGCCAGGAATGGCATGAATTCGAGGGCGCAACGTACCTCAATCTCGCTGGCCAAAGTCCGGTTCCGAAAGTCGCGATTCGCGCTCTCCAGAATGCGATCGAATGGAAGAAGTTTCCGCACCGCATTCCCGATACCGCCTACTTCGATGTGCCGAACAAAATTCGCGCATCGATCGCCAGGCTTATCGGCGCCAATCCAGAAGAAATCGCACTTACTGCTGGCGCCAGCACCGGCATGCTCGCCGTCACCTATGGATTAACGTGGAAGCCTGGCGACGAGGTACTCACAGCAAGCGGCGAATTTCCTCTGCAGTACACCACATGGAAACCGATGGAGGAGCGCGAAGGCATCAAATTAAGAGTAATCTCCCCCCGCGATCGTTTTCTTACCTCGGATGATTTCATTGCCGCGCTGACGCCACGCACTCGTCTCGTTTCTGTAAGCCTGGTCCGCTTCGATAATGGCGTGTTGCTGGATGCCGCGCGTCTCTCTGCTGCGTGCCATGCGCAAGGCGCTCTGTTGCTTCTCGATGTTAGCCAGTGTTGTGGCGCAGTTCCGATGGACGTAAATCAACTCGGCGCCGACTTCATGATTTCCGCCGGTTACAAGTGGATTCTTGGGCCCTTCGGTACCGGATTTTTCTGGGCGAAATTTGAACACATCTCCAACATGCGACCAGGCCCGTTTTACTGGATGGCGGCGGAAGGCGCGGAGAATTTCGCAGCGCTCGCTTTCGCGGATCCGAAACCTGTCGAGGCCGCTCGCCGCTGGGACGCCGCTGAAACCGCAAATTACTACAATCTCGCGGCAATGGATGCCGGAATTGATTTGGTCCTGCGCATCGGCGCCGAAACCGTCGCCGCGCACAATCACAAATTGATCGACTTTCTTTTCTCGCGGCTTCCGCCGGATCGCTTCGTGGTCGCGAGTCCCCTGGATTCCAAACAACGCGGACCGTATGGCTGCTTTCAGGCTCGTAGTCCCGAGAAAACCAAAGAGTTTTACGACAAGCTGAGAAACGAAAATGTGATCACGAGCCTTCGCGAAGGAAAAATTCGCGTCTCTCCCTACGTCTATAACAGCGAGCGCGACATTGACCGGCTCATTTCGGTGATCACGGTATGACCTCTCCCGAGTCTGTGAAGAAGACTGTGCCGCTCGCCAACTATGGACCGCGCATTGCCGTTGCGGGAGCAGGTGCTGTCGGCGGCTACTTTGGAGGCATGCTCGCTCGCGCCGGCTTGCCGGTTCTATTCATCGGGCGGCCCGCGTTCGTGGATGCCGTCAAACAGAACGGATTATTTCTCGATACCGCGCAGTTTCAGGAGGGCGTGAAAATACAAGCTTCGAGCGATCTCGCTGCGGCGCGTGACGCGGAAATTGTTTTATTTTGCGTGAAAACGACAGACACCGCGGAAACAGCGCGCGAATTGGCAAAAATAATCGCGCCGAACGCGGTGATTGTCAGCATGCAAAATGGAGTAGACAATGCTGAGCAGATTGAAGCTGCCTCGGGTTTGCACGCTTTGCCCGCCGCAGTTTATGTCGCCGCTTCCGTCCCCGCTGCTGGTACTGTAAAACACGTCGGGCGCGGCGATCTGGTGCTCGGCCCGCAAAATGAAATTACAGAGAAAGTGGCGGAGATTTTCAATCGTGCCGGCGTGCCCTGCCGCATTTCAGAAAATCTCGCCGGAGAACTTTGGACCAAGCTGGTTTGGAATTGCGCGCTGAATGCCCTTTCCGCTCTCGGAAAAGTGACCTACGGCGAAATTCTCGCCAGCTCTGACGCAAAACAATTGTTGGAAACAGTGGTCTATGAAGTGTTGGCTGTCGCAAAAGCTTCCGGCATAAAGCCAGCCGGCCTCGAAGATCCAAAAGCTGCTCTAGCCGGTGCGTATAGAGTTGCCGAACAAATGGCAGCTACGCGAAGTTCCACGGCGCAGGACATGATGCGCGGCAAGAAAACTGAAATCGATTCGCTGAACGGCTTCATTGTTCGTCGCGCCCGCGAACTGAATATCGCGGCGCCTGTAAACCATGTGCTTTTCACGTTGGTGAAGCTCGCGGAAAAAAGTTCTCATCTTGGCTAGTCAGGGCTGTGGTGCGTGGAACGGAATATGCACGATCGCTTCAAGGTCCACGGGCGCGCCTTGGCGTTCAGCGGGACGGAATTTCCATTGCGCCAGCGCGCGCATCGCGTTCGCGTCGAGTTGTTGGTCAATTCCGTGGACCACTTGAATGCTGTCCACCGAACCGTCGCGGCGAATCACGGCATACAGAATCACTTCGCCTTCGACATGTTCCGCTGCAAGCGTGGGAGGATATTTCGGATCGACTTTTCGCAACGGTGACGGTTCCGCGATTTCAGCCGCCGAATTGGTTTGCGGACCTGTTGGAGGAGTGCGCATCTCCGAAAAATTCAGGATCCAGCTTCCTGTCGCGCTGTTCAGGTTCGGCATGTTCACATTCATCGAATAGACGCGACGCCGCGCGAAGATAGCTTCGGGTTTTGCGTCAGGAGCAAGTGTGGCAAAGTTTGGTGGTGTCGTTCGCGCCGGTTCGTCCGGGACGTCGCTCGCGTCGGCGCGAGAATAATTCGGCCGCGAAGAGGGCATCGCAATTTTGCCCGCGCCCAAACCGGAAGTCATGTTCGTGCCGCGCGGAGCGCCACCGGAAATGCTGACGCCTGTGGAATTGGTCCCTGCTCCACCACCGGAGTTCGTGCCTGAAGCCGCGTGGTCGGCTCCGGAATTCCCAGTGGAATTTGGCTTCGCTTCGACAGAGCCGCCAGGAACGCCCGGCTTCTTTCCTTCCGGAGAAATCGTAACGCGTGCCGCCAGATTTCCAGCGGGTGACGCAACCGGTGCCGGCGGTCCGGGTGTCGCGGAAAGTGCGATCAATGTTTGGCCCGAACCGTTCGGAGAAGTAAGTTGCGCGGCAACATCCGGTGCAGGGTCCGACGAGCCGTCTTGTTTTCTTTGCGCGACACGCGGCGCGATGCCTGCATTGATTTGCAGTTTGGGACGTTCGGGTCCGGAATTTGTCATCGCGAGATTCAAATCTGCCGCGCGCTGTTCGCTGAGTTGCACTTCAGGAAGCGGCGCAGCTGGATTTGTCGCGACGCGTTTCTCGCGGGGCCGCAACTTTTTTAGCGTTTCCTGGCTGATTTCGAGACGTGGCCGCACAGGTGCCGCCGATTGCGCAAGCTGTACCATGTTCGGCAAATTCGGAAGAATTTTCGGCGGTTCAGCGGGCGCCGCCGGATTGATCAGTGTTTGGCGTGGATGCGTCGGATGCACCGGATCGGTAAAAATTCTTTGTCGCGGATGAAATGCGTCGGCGCCTTCCTGCGCGGGCGCTTGATTTTTTATCCCGCGAGGGCTGGGCTTCGGTTTCGCAGCAGGGATTTCGATCAGCGGAAAATCTTCAATCGGCCCTGACCAGGTAATTTGCGCATTCGCGAACGCGGGATTGCGCTTCGGCCCGGAAAGTTCCGGGAAAGGCATGGCAAGAAATGCGATGTGCCACAACGCAGCCGCAAAAATGGCGCGGCGTGGCAGCCGCCGCTCGATCCAGGCGTCCTTGAAAAAACTTCCGGCAAGAAAACCTTCCGGCATGCGTGCACGGCGAAATAACTCCGCAAAGTTGCTTGCGATTCCCTGATGGAATTGTCCCCAGCCAAGATCGAGCTGTGGCTCATTCGGGCCATGGAGCCGTACCGCGGGCGCAGGCGGTGGCGCCTGACCAAGGAGGTTGAGCGGATTGTTGGCCTCGTAAGCGGACATCGAATCCTTAATTATAACGCGTCACCCGTCATTTCCGGCTGGGCAGCCGGGGAGGTCGAGGGGACGAAACAAGCGAGCCTCGAATAGGAAATAGATGATTGAACCTTGGAGAACGTTGTGTCACTAAATCGCTCGCGAGAGATTATTTTGTGGCAGACGTTTCCGGTAGAAGCTGAGCGCAGCGTCGCCCTGATGCAATATGCGCACTCGTTCCAGTGCGCCAAGTGAAGCCGGCAACTCAAAAGCTTTGCGATGTTCAGCGATGACGATGGTCGATTCTCCGGCCAATAAGGATTTTTCAAGAGCACGCAGCGTTCCTTCATATTGTTTTTCTTCAGCGTAGGGAGGATCGAGAAAAATAAAATCGAACGCAGTATCTGGAAGTTTTTCCAGTGTCCGGATCGCCGCTGCTACCTCCGCTGCAATGACGCGCGCGCCAGACTCAATTCCTAGAGATGCGAGATTTGCGCGAATCAAACGAACCGCCGCGGAATGACTCTCCACGAAAACAGCGGAGACTGCTCCACGGCTGATCGCTTCGATTCCAATGGCACCGCTACCCGCAAATAAATCGAGGAAGCGCGAGCCCTCCACACGGGCCCCCAGAATATTGAACAAAGTTTCGCGCAGGCGATCGCTGGTTGGCCGCAGCGCCAGTCCCTTCAGCGACTTCAACTGCCGAGAACGGAGTGTTCCCGCGACGATTCGCATTCAGGTCAACCCACTTGCGCCAGGTGATACCGGCGCTGCCATTGCGAGGGCAGAGCTTCTAACGTCTGGCGCAACTCTTCATTTCGCTTCTCGTCTTCGGCCAGTGCGAAAGCTTCTTTCCGCGCGGTCTCCAGGAATTCGCGGTCACGCAGCGGGTTCGCCACATGGAATCCCATTTCACCGGACTGGCGCGTGCCGAAAAATTCTCCCGGACCGCGCAATTGCAGATCCGTTTCGGCGATCTCAAATCCGTTGTTGGTGCGGACCATGGTTTCAAGGCGCGCGCGGGCGTCATCCGTGATCCAGGCGGGTGCGACCAGGATGCAAAGCGATTTCTGCGCGCCGCGGCCAATTCGCCCGCGCAATTGGTGCAGCTGTGAAAGTCCGAATCGTTCGGCGTGTTCGATGACCATCACCGTTGCGTTCGGCACGTCCACTCCAACTTCAATCACCGTCGTGGCGACGAGGATTTGGGTTTCGTTTTTCCGGAAGGATTGCATCACAGCGTCTTTTTCTTCGCTTGACAGTCTTCCGTGCAGCAAGCCAACCGTGAACTTCGCAAAGGTTTGCTTCGAGAGGCGCTCAAACTCTTCGATCGCGGCTTTCAATTCGAGTTTCGATTCTTCGATTACCGGATATACGATGTAGCCCTGACGTCCGGCAGCGACTTCCCGCCGTAACAATTCCCAAACGCCTGCGAGGTGTGGTTCGGTGGTCGTGCGTGTTTCGATGGGCGTGCGGCCTGGAGGCAGTTCGTCCAGAACAGAAACGTCCAGGTCGCCATATAAGGTAAGAGAAAGTGTGCGGGGGATCGGCGTCGCTGTCAGCACGAGCACGTGCGGAGAGTGTCCGTGCGAAGCGGCCTTGTCCATCAATTTCTTTCGTTGCAGAACACCGAAACGATGCTGTTCGTCGATAGCAACGAACCCAAGTCGTGCGAATAAGACGTTGTCTTCGATCAATGCGTGCGTTCCCACAACCAACTGCGCTTCGCCGCTCGCAATTCGTTCGCGTGCCGCCGATTTTTCGCTCGGCTTCAGTCCGCTGATCAGCAGTTCAACTTTATATCCGGCTTTTTCGAGGACACGTCGCGCAGAAAGAAAATGCTGAACCGCGAGAATTTCGGTAGGCGCCATAAGAGCAGCCTGGCATCCATTTTCCATGCAAATCACCGCGGCTTGCAGCGCGACAATAGTTTTGCCGCTTCCAACGTCACCTTGCAGCAGGCGATTCATCGGCAAACGTTTCTCGAGGTCCGCGGCGATTTCCCCGAGGACGCGTTTTTGCGCCGCGGTGGGCTTAAAAGGCAGCATGCGTTTCAGCGCTTCGCGCACGCGGTCTTCGCGAAGGTGGAAAGCAATCGCATCTTCCTTGCGAGATACCTTGCGACTGAGTGCAAGGCTGAGTTGGTAGAAGAAAAATTCTTCAAAAATGAGACGTTGTTGAGCGGGCGAACGGAACTGGTTTAAGGCGTCGATGGATTCGCCAGCCGGCGGGAAGTGCGTGTAGATAATGGCGTCGCGGCGCGAAGGAAACTTCATCCGCGTGCGAATCGATGCGGGCAGCAGATCGGGAAGATTCGCGTTGATCTGTTGCAGCGCTGCATAGGTGGCCCGGCGGATGGCGCGCGTGCCGAAGGTTCCGATGGCCTCGTAAATGGGAACGATTCGCCCGACTTCGGTGGAGTCCTGTCCCTCGCCGCTCAACATCTCAAATTGCGGATTGACCATTTCGACTCGGGCTGGCCGCAGACGATCGACTTCGGCTTTTCCGTGAAGCACGAGCAATTGTCCTGGCTTCAGCCTGCCTTCAAGGTAGCCGCCATGGAAAAATTTGCACGGCAGCGAGCCGGTGTCATCCTGCACGAGCAAGTGATAGATCGCATCGCGGCCACGCATGCTGCGTACGGCCTGTCCGCTCGCCACGCGCGCGCGCAGCGTAAAGATGCCGTTTGCCCGAACGTCCTTGATTTGCGAAAAATGGATGCGATTTTCATAGCGAAAGGGAAGATAGCCGAGCAGGTCTTCCAGCGTGTGAATGCCGCGCTTTCTGAGCAACTCCGCGCGTTGCGGGCCCACACCCTTAATCATTTGAACGTCGGTCTGTTGGCCTTCGGACATAGAGGCTTCACCTTCACGCGCAACCGCGAAGCGGTCGACCACTAGAAGTGGGAACGGAGCTCACGGAACGCCGGAAGGATAACGAGTTTGCCCGAACCGGCCATGACCGGTTCGTGTTCCATGTGCCAGGTGTGCTGGTGGGGGATGTACACAGCGTTCAAGCCGACTTTCATGGCGGGATTGATGTCACTGCGCGGGCTATTGCCGATCATCCAGCCCTGCGTTTTTACGATTTTGTGTTTATTGACCAGCCCGGAATAAGTGACCGTGTCTTTTTCTGGCACGATCTCGATTGCTTCAAAAAAGCCTTGCAAGCCCGACCGCTGCACCTTGGCAGATTGTTCCGCTGGTTCACCCTTCGTGAAAAGAATCAAGCGGTGCCGCTCGGTTAGATATGCGAGCGTTTCGGGAACCCCATCGAGAATTTTCGGTGGAGTGTTTTCCAACTCAATCACCCGGTGATGAATTTCCGCCAGCGTTTCGCGTTTGGCCATCTGGTCGGCCAGTTTCAGGTACGTTTCCTCGAGCGATCGCCCAAAACTGCGAACCCCATAGCCATATTGCCGGATATTTTTGCGCTCGGTTTCGTTCAAAATGTGGCGGATGTACGCGCGAGCATAGCCGCACGGCTCGGTAAGCGTAATGAAATCTTCGATCAATTTTTCGAAGAATACATTGTTTTCCCAGAGCGTGTCGTCCGCATCGATCATCAATGTGTGGCGTCGCATCTTGTTCGTTATCCAATGAAAGTGTTTTCGGGGCTCATTCGCAATCCATCAGTGTAGCAGGCGAAGAGCGTCCTCCGCGATTTGCGCCGCGGCATCGGGCCGCGCCATTTGCGCTGCGGACCTGCGCATTTCGTCCATACGCGACGTGTCATCAAGCAATTTTGCAATTTTCCAGGCAGCCGCCGGAAGATTATTGCAGCGAATCGCGGCGCCCGCTTCGAGAAGGTGATCGGCGTTGCGAACTTCCTGGCCCGGAATCGGTTCGATGAGCGCCATCGGCAGATGGCGAGCCAGCGCCTCGGAAGTTGTAAGCCCGCCGGCCTTGCCGATCAACAAGTCAGCGGCGGCCATGTACTGATCCATTCGGTTCGTGAAGCCGACCGGCACAAGCCGACGTGCGCCACTCTCCAGCGTGCCCGCAGAGCTCGCCACGTCTTCCAGGCGTTTTTTCATTTTTTCCGATTTTCCGGCAATGGCGACAAATTGCCAGGGTTTCCGCAGTCCCAAAAGATCACGCACAAGTTGTTCGAGCGGACCAATGCCGTATCCGCCTGCAGCCAGAAGAAGAATGTGAGATTTCGCCTCAAGCTTCAGTTCGGATCGCGCCTTGGCGCGATCGAGCGGAATTGCAAAAAGCGGATCGATGGGAATTCCGGTCACACGAAGAATTTCGCGGGGAACGCCGACTCCTGCAAGGTATTCCGCAGCCTCGGGAATGGCCAGGTAATAGCGGCCGACGGTGCGGCAAAGCCACATGGCGTGTACGTCGTAATCGGTTACGACGATGGCATTTTTCGCGCGCAGTTTTTTCTTTGCGATGAGCCATGCAATTATTTCGGCCGGCAGAAAATGTGTGGCCACACAAAGATCCGGCTGGACACGCTTCAAAAGACGAATCATCGGCTGTGCATTCAATCGATCAAGCGCCAGACGACGGCGGGGATTTTGCCACGGCTGGTCGGTGCGTTCGTAAAGCACACCCATCAAGTCTGGAGCGCGCCGCACCATTGAGATGTATGTCTTGTCGTAAACGCGCTGAAAAAGTTTGCTGACGTACTGGATAGTGTCGATGTGCTCGACTTCGCAGTCGCCACGTACGGCAAACGCTTTTTCAAGCGCTTGAGCGGCTCGGACGTGGCCCGCTCCGGACGACGCGGAAAGAAGCAGAACGCGGGGCTTGCGGTTCATTTGCGGTGGCAAGGGATTTTGGAGGATGAGAACGTGGGCGAGCGATTACTCATGCCTGCTTCCTGTTGCTGGAAGCCAGCTTCTCCAGAATTCCACGCGCAATCTTTTGTGTCTCGCCAAATCGCGCCAGATAGTCCTGAAAATCGTGGTTGATGGACTTGGCGTCTTCCACGCCAAGCTGATGACGGAGAATCATGTCGCGAAGTTTTACAGGATGCGGGAGCAGCGCATCTTCCTGCAGCTCTTCGAGAGCGGTCGCGGCGTCGTAGTGGTACATCGCAGGCCTCCTGCAGATCGCAGCCAACCAAATGATTGTACTCATTTGGAGCAGGAGAAGAAACGAGGGCCGGAGTGGGCTCTTTGACCGCCGTTACAAGACGCGTACACTGACATTTCGAACTAGGCCGCGGCGTGAAGAAATTCGTAGCGATCGATTTTGGCGGCCACGCCCGTCCTGCCATTGTGGGTGGACTCGATGCGCACGACCTGCCCTTGGCAGCGGATATTCACGTCGCCTGACCGGGTGACTTGTTCGGGAAGAGTGAGGACAAATTCTATCGTGGTGCCGATTTTGAATTCGGCCTCGGTAAGAAAATACAATCCGCGATAACTGACGTCGCGCGTCTGTGCCTTAAGTTCAGGTGACTGCGAGTCTCGCGGCAAAAGACGCATCGGCAAGGTCATGTTAAATCGGCGAGCTTCGCGGCGATCTGCTCCGTCAGGCATGGCACTCCTGCGCGAATGAAAACTGCAAAACCGTATCATCCGCTCGTACGAACTGCAACGCTAAACTCCATAAATTTAGCTCTAGTACCGCTGTTACGAACGGCCTACGGCCAGCGAGATTTTCTTCGGGCATCCGACTACGGTGAAACTCTTACTATGGCGCGAAACTATGCAGGTCATGCACGATACTTGCTGCATTTCAATTGCGGGAATATACTCCGCGAAGAGCGGCCTTTTCGCGCCCAACCGCGTGCCTTCCATGCAGCGCCGCCAACATCTACGAGTACGGCTCCGGCTTCCTGCGAGGCTCAGATGGTCCGCGCCTCTCGGTCAACGGACGGACCGCTGCGAAACCATCAATGTGTCGCGTGGTGGTCTGCTTCTGGCTTGTAATGAAGCACATGGTACTGGACACCCGCTGTGGGTGACATTTCCATTTGATCCGGACGATTCTGGCGCGCAACCGGAAACGCTTGCGCGCGTGGTGCGTTGCGCGGAGTCACCTGGTCAGAATCAGGTGCCATTACCCGGACGAGTCCCTAGTCGATTGCCAAGTCCATGGATCGTCGCGATGCATTTTGAAGGCGCGGCGCATTCCCAATCGCGACGCAACGGAGGTGTCGAGGCAACTCGCAGCCAGAATGGCGCGGGAAGCAAGATCGCATTACCGATCCGCGTGCGCCCGGAACATATACCATGGTATGAGGAAGCGATGACAATAGAGGTGTCACCGGACAAATTGAAGTTCGTTACCAACCGCGAATACACGTTTGGGCAACGGCTGCTGGTTTCGTTCGTTTCGGGAAGCGAATTCCCCTGGGCAGGCGACGGCGAATGGACGACCAAAGTAACCGGGATCGAAATGGAGGCGGGAAGCAACTTGCTCTGCGTGACGGTGCGCAAAAAAAGCAGCTGAGCGATCCAGAGGAAAAAGCAATGATGAGAAAGCTTCGTCGCACGATTCGTGTAGACTGTCGTTGCCTCCCATGAGCTCAACTCACGAATCAACTAATTTTTTCCTGCAGGGACCCGACGGTAGGCTGGAAAGCGTTTTGTGGAGGCCGACTGGTTCGGCTCCAGCGATCGCGGCGCTGGTCTGTCATCCGCATCCGCTTTTCGGCGGTACCATGCACAACAAAGTTGTGTTTCAGGCGGCCAAGGCGCTTGATTCGCTGGGCATCGCGGTGCTGCGATTTAATTTTCGCGGTGCCGGACTAAGCGAAGGCAGGCATGACCGTGGAAAAGGGGAAGTGGATGACGCGCGAACGGCGCTGGAGTTTTTAGCGGATGAATTTCCGGAAACTCCGCTGCTGGTTGCCGGCTTCAGTTTTGGCTGCTGGGTAGGACTTCGCGCAGGTTGCGAAGACGCTCGCGTGGAAAAGTTGATCGGGATCGGAGCGCCCGTGAACAACTCGGATTTTTCCTATCTGCTGAGGTGCGCGAAGCCGAAGCTTTTTGTACACGGCTCAAACGACGAACACGGCGATGTAGAGAAAGTGCGGCAACTGGTGGCATCGCTGCCCGGCGAAAACGAACTGACGGTCGTCGATCGTGTCGACCACTTTTTCACTGGGAAGATCGAAGAGTTAGGTAAAGTGATCAGGGAGTGGTTACATCCGGCGCTACGTCGCGCGCGCGGAACACGTTAGCCGGCTTCGGTCGGCGCCACCATTGCTCCGCGTCCAGAGGGCTTGCGCCGCTGGAGTAGAATCAAGAAAACCCAGCCCACCCTAATCGCTCGAGCGGAGGCAAGTACAATGCCCAGCAAATTTTTACCGTATTGGATGACGCCCGCAATCGTGAAGGCCGCCAGCGTAATGGCATGCATGCTTTTCATCGTTTCCTATGCGGTGGATCTCACTCTGTTGAGTCTCGAAGTGGCTCCTTCCTCCACCGTTCTGAACGACATCGCGATCGCACTGATTGCCACCGGAGTCATGCTCTTTTATCTTTTCTCCACTCATACGCAGCATATATTTCTTCGCGCAAAGGAACGCATGAATCTAACCGCGGAGTTGAACCACAATTTGCGGCAGGTCCTGGTTGAGTTCCGCTGCGCAGCAGAAGTCGAGGATCGCGTTGAACGGCTCAGAATCCTCGATCAGGCGATCGAGGATGTGGACCGTATATTGATTGAACTCGTACCCACGGTTAACGCAGAAAATTTGCCGCGGTACGACTCGAAATCCATAAATAGAACATGAAATTGTTCGCGAGACTGACACATGGATTTATGTGGAAGACTGTCCACGCGAGAAGAGTTTGGAAAATTGATCGATGGTCGCGGGCGCTACGCTGATCAGTTTTGCGTTAGCGTGAACGTGCTCCTCGCGTGACATTCCCACGAGCGCTGTTGTGATTCCTGGCGAAGAGCGCACAAATTGCAGCGCGCGAGCCGCGTCAGAGTCGAGGCCCAACGCTTCCGCGACAAACTCCGGAAGATTGCTGGCAACCTGGCCCTGCAGCAACGAGGCGCTAGCAATGAGCGTGACGTTCAATTCCTCGGACGCTTCCATAATGGTCATCGTTTTGCCGTCCAGGGACTGATTGCCGAGTGTCAGCGCCTCTGTCATGCCGAGATTAAACGGCAACTGAACAAAGCGAAAATGATGACCGTCGCCGGCGATCTCTTTTGCGATTGCCTCGATTTCCGCAAGCTGCATTGCATCGCGCGCGCGTGCATCTTGCCGAAATCCGTTCCAGGTGGCCATGCCGTAAAACTGGATTTTGCCGGTTTTTACCGCGGATTCGAGGAAATGAAACGCTTCTCGAATACGGCCCAGGAATTGCAATTTCGAAATTTCACCGAGTTGAGTTTCCGGATTATGAAGATAGAAAACATCAACACAATCGACTCCCAGATTCGCCAGGCTGCGCGCCAGCTGATCCTGCAAAAAACGCGGGGCGATGCAATGGCTGCCCGCGGCGATATCCTTGGCGTTAAAAATTCCACGCTGGATATATTCGTGGAAAAAATATTGATTGGGGTCGGTCGGCATTTTGGCGTCGGGCGTGAGGTAACCAGCTTTCGTACACACAATTACTTGATCGCGTGAGTATCCTTTCGCCTCAAGTTGCACCAGCGCTGCGCCGATGCTGCGCTCGCTGCGCTGAAAGCGGTAATTGATCGCGGCGTCCGCCACGTTAATTCCATTTTCGACGGCAGCGACGATCGCGGCGGTGTAAGCGGCGTCGGTGCGCTCGTCCGGTTGGCCAAGATACGTGCCAATGCCGAGCGACGACAGCACCATGCCATGGACCTCGCGAAAATGGCCGTCGGCCGCGCGGCTGCGGAGAGACTCGGCGTAGCGCCTCGTTCCGTCCAATGTTGCTCGTTCGCTCATGAACTTTTTTCTCTTTCTCCGCCATCTTTAGCGGGGCCGCTGTCGCGCGGTCCAGCGGACGCCGCATCGGGCGGCGCAAGCAGCCGGGCGCACGCACGCATCATTCTGCGGTACGGCCAGGCATTCCCGCGAAAGAAAATTTCGCCCTGGCGCGGATTGCTGTAGAACCATCGTGCCAGCAGCCACAGATGTTCGGAAAGATCCGCATCGCGGGCTGCGGATGAGTTTTCGATGTGCTCGCGAAGAAGTTGCTCCGCGGAGCGAGGCTCGCCGGCGAGCGTCACGAACGAAAGTTCGAGCGGCTCGGCGATTTTTCCGGCGCGCACTTCGTAAACGCAAATCGATTGATCGGCCACGCCGCGTTGAAGGATTACGGCGTTCAGGTCCTGCAAACGGCGCGGAAGCTCCGGTTGGACCCGCAGCGCGTCATCGAGTTTGTCGAGCTTCTTGTGCAGCACTGAAGCTTTCTCAAAATCCAACTCTTCACTCGCGCGGTTGCGCTCTAATTCCAGGCTCTCGCGCAGCGAAGCGCCTCCCGTTTCGAGAAACGCCACCAGCCGCTGCACTTCAATGTCGTATTCTTCTTTCGTGCATCCGGCGAAGCACGGCGCCAGGCACATTTTCATCTCCGAGTAGATGCACCCGGGAAATGAAGGATCGCGGCGAATCTTGATCTGACATCGGCGCACCTTGAAAAGGTCGAGCACGTGTTCCGCAAATGCGTCGGCTGATTTGCGGGAAGGGAATGGGCCGTAGTAAATGCCGCCGGAAGGCTCACCGTTCGCGTGGACTGAAATCTTTCGCGTCGCGTAACAGCGCGGATATGCATTCCGCAAGTTCACTTTCAGCACGGCCGGCGGCCGTATTTTCAGCATGTCGATGTAGCGGCTGGGAAAAAGCGCCTTCGCCTGCTGATAATAGGCGAGTGTCTGCTCGAAAGCCGATGCCGTAATTCGGTAGCGAACTCCGACCGCAATATCGCGAAGATTCAGCCTTTTGCTGGTTGGATCCTGCGGGCCCAGCAGGCGCTGCAATCGCCGGCGCAAATCCTGTGTACGAATAAACAGCGGCTGTGCGGAAGATTTCTTCAGCTCAATCAAGCACACCGCCGGTTTGGCAGGCAGTGCAGCGAAAAAGTCCTCGCCGCGTGCAGGATCAAAATCGAGGTGGTCATCAAGAGTCAACACGAGTTCAGGATACTATGCGCCGGGGAGCGCCACGCGAGGGACCGTCAGGAACGTAATGCCCACGAAGAAATCACCAAGCGCTGAATTTCACTGGTCCCTTCGTAAATTTCGGTGATGCGTGCGTCGCGGTAGGCGCGCTCAACGGGGTATTCGCGGCTATAGCCGTTGCCGCCATGAATCTGAATGGCTTTATGGGTGGCGCGTGTGGCCATCTCGCTCGCAAACAGTTTCGCCATGGCGGCCTCCATAGTGAAGCGCGTGCCAGTGTCCTGCTTCCATGCAGCTTTGCGAATCAGTAGCCGGGCGGCGTCAATCTCTGTGGACATATCCGCCAGCATGAACTGTATCGCTTGAAACTCTGAAATGGGATGGCCGAAGGCGAGACGTTCTTTTGAGTAATGCAGCGCGGCTTCAAACGCACCTTGCGCAATGCCAGCTGCTTGTGCGGCAATTCCGATGCGACCACCATCTAGCGTCGACAGCGCGATCTTGTAGCCTTCGCCTTCGTCGCCAATGCGATTCGTCAGCGGAACTTCACAATCCGTGAATACCAGTTCGCTGCATGCTGTAGCGCTAATGCCAAGCTTTTTTTCTTCTTTGCCGACCTTGAATCCCGGAGTGCCCTTTTCCACCACGACTGCCGTAATCCCTTTTTCGCCCTTTGCCGGTTCGGTGTTGACGTAAACGATCGCTGCGTTCGCTGTGCCCCCGTTGGTGATCCACGCTTTCGTTCCATTCAGAACGTAGAGATCGCCCTTTTTCACAGCCTTGGTTTGCAGAGCGGCGGCATTTGAGCCGGCTTGCGGCTCGGTCAACGCATAGCACCCGATCTTTTCGCCGCGCGCGAAGGGCAGCAAAAACTTCTTCTTCTGTTCTTCAGTTCCATAGCGATGGATGGGATCGCAGTAGAGCGAATTCTGCACCGAGAGAATTACGCCGGTCGAGGCGCAGCAGCGCGAAATTTCTTCGATGACGATGCTGTAGGAAATGTGATCGAATCCCGCACCGCCTTCACTTTCCGGCAAAGCCACGCCGGTAAGGCCGAGTTCAGCGGCTTTTGTAAACAGGTCGCGCGGAAAATGGCCAGTCTCGTCCAATTCACGCGCGCGAGGTTTTACTTCAGCTTCTGCGAATTCGCGGACCGTTTTTTGTAGCAGCTTCTGCTCTTCCGTCAATTCCAGATTCACAATGATCTCCGGCCGACTCCGCAGAATCGAAGCAGCAACTATTGTAACTTAGCGAGAGAAAACTCCGGGCACATGCACGTCGAATGGAACGACCGGAGATTTGCACAGCGTCCACAGGTTTCCACAGGTCCATTGCGAAATAGGGTTTGTATCAGCCAGGACTCGCGCTTACGATGCAGCCAGATTGAGCCGAAAAGCCTAAAACACTTGACGGATCAATTGAACCGAGCGCGGCACGGGCAAAACCGAGCCACCCTCGATTTTTTTGCGTGGCTTTCTTGCGCAGCACCTAGTCACGGTCGAGATACTCGCCAGGAACATCGTCCTCGGGCACTTCGTGCGTGCGCACCTCTCCCTGGTCCGCGTCCAATGCGTCCTCAATTCCTTTTACAGCCTCGGCTTCGAGAGTTTGTCCTTCTTCCAAGAGCTCACCCACGCTCTCTGAATCCGCACGATCTTCCAGGCTGATGCCCTGCAAATCGCCAATCTGCTCTTCGCGGTTTTGTTTGCGTGTGTTCCGGACCTGAAGCCGCCCGGCTCGCCGCGGATCAAGGGAGCTTGAAGCAGAGCCGGAAGTGGGTTCCACAACAGGCGATGCGGACGGACGGCGCTGTTTGGATTTTTGTTTCGCCCTCGGCGGACTCCTTTTTATTTTGGTGTTGGCCTTGGAGCGTTTTTTCTTAGCCTTTTTGCGTTTCTTGGGCATGATGCAAAACCTCGCAGATGAGCCGCTAATGCCGCGATACAAATTTTATTTAACCGGAACCGATGCCGCGGACGGAGCAATCTTACGGAAAAAAACAGGAAAGCGGAATCAGGCAAAAGCCTCGCGAAACCGCTTGTACGTCGTAGCGAGCGACTCGGGGTGAACGCGCGTCTCGCTGGTGACGGTCATAAAATTCGCGTCACCAATCCAGCGTGGAAGCGCGTGCAAATGAAGGTGGCCCGTCACGCCTGCGCCTGCCGCGCGTCCAAGATTCATTCCATAGTTCATGCCATCGGGCCGGTACAACTTGTGCAGGATCCCTTCGACTCGTTGCGAGAGATGCATGAGCTCACCGAGCGTCGCAGCGTCACAGAGTGAAAGCTCCGCCACGTGCGCGTACGGCACGATCATCACATGACCGGACGTATAAGGATAAAGATTCAGAATTACAAAGCAGGAAACACCACGATGAACAATCAGAGTCACATCATCGTCGTGCCGCGCGACAGCATCGCAAAAAATACATTCAGGCTGTTTACCGGCGATGGCTTGCGCAATGTACTGGTAGCGCCACGGTGTCCACAAAAAATCCATCGAGTGAGCGTCCTCTTTAAATGATGACCGCGAAGCGGTCAATGCGCGGGGAGAAGCTTAACGTCCGGCAGAGGCTCTGCGGCGAACAGGAAAAAATAAGAATCAGGAGCGGGTCGGGTTCCCCGAGCTTGCAGCCGCGGATTCGGCCGCTGAAGTCATCGCCGCAGCTTGATCGCTGTTGACGAAATCCTTTAATTCCTTGCTTGGTTTGAAGAAGGGAATCCGCTTTGCCGGAACTTCCACTTTCTCTCCTGTTTTCGGATTGCGTCCCACGCGGCCGCGTCGTTGCCGCGTGCGGAAACTTCCGAAGCCGCGGATTTCGATTTTCTCGCCCTTTTGTATGGCTTCGATGATGCTGTCAAAAATCGTCTCGACGATCGTCTCGGACTCCTTGCGCGGGAGCTCGGTGACCTTCAACACTTCTTCGATCAAATCAGCCTTCGTCAACGTCGGTTGCTTGGTCATCGTGGCCACGCCTCGCTGAATAGTCCCTAGATGATACGCCGCAGACCCATGACAGGGAAGGGCTTACGGGAAGCTCCGGAGTATCGGTTGCACACTTCCTATCACTAAAGTGGCCCGCAGGTAAAACAAAAATTTAGGGGCCGGTCGATGAAAGACCGACCCCTGTGGAAATGGCGGTAATTTAGCGCGAAGAGAGTTTTTGTTTCAGCACATCGCCAATCGTCGCGGTCGAAGAGGTCTTCGACGTGGAACGGTATTGCGCGATCTCCTGGCGCTCCTGCTGTTTCACGGCGCTCTTGTAGCTCAGTCCGATGCGGCGCGATTCCGGACTGATCTTGATGATCTTGAAATCGTATTCTTTGCCCGGCTCGAGTGGGCCAGCGTTCTTCAGCGGACCGCTGGACGTGCGATTCATACCGCTCGCGTCGTCGCCACGGCGCCGCTCCATGATTTCGGTGTTGTGGCACAAGCCCTCGATATTGTCGCCAAGTTCGACGAAAGCGCCGAACATCGCGATACGCGAGACTTTGCCCTTCACAATCTGGCCGACCTTGTGCTGCTTGAACCAGTCGCCCCAGATATCGTTCACCTGCTTCATGCCGAGCGATACGCGTCGGTTGTCTTCATCGATGCGCAGCACCTTTGCAGTGATAGGTTCGCCCTTCTTGAAAACTTCGTGGGGATTCTTGATCCGTTCGGTCCAGCTGACGTCACTGACGTGCACCAGGCCATCGAAGCCGTCCTCGATTTCGATGAATGCGCCGAATTCCACGATGTTGCGGACCTTGCCGGTGACAACCGTGCCCACGGGATACTTTTCCGCAGTCAAAAGCCATGGATCGGGCAGCGCCTGCTTCATACCCAACGAAACGCGACGATCGCTCGGCTTGATGTCAAGAACCACAACGTCAACTTCGTCGCCAGCCTTTACGAGCTTCGCAGGATTCACGGACTTCTTCGCCCAGCTCATTTCGGTCGCGTGCACGAGGCCTTCGATGCCGGTTTCGAGTTCGACGAACGCGCCGTAATCCACAACGCCAACGACCTTGCCCTTGAACTTGCCGCCAGCGGGATATTTCTCCGCGGCGCCAACCCAGGGATCAGGCGAGAGTTGTTTCAGCCCCAGCGAGACGCGCTGCTTTTCCTTGTCGAACTTCAGAATGATGACGTCGAGTTCCTGGTCCGGCTTTACGACATCGGAAGGGTGCTTGATCCGACCCCAACTCAGGTCGGTGAGGTGAAGCAGGCCGTCGATACCGCCAAGGTCAACGAAGGCACCGTATTCCGTCACGTTTTTCACAACGCCGTGGACGGTCTGGCCTTCCGCCAGCTTTTCCATCAACTCGGCCCGCTTTGCGTGTTGCTCCTCTTCCAAAATCGCTCGGCGGCTGACGACTACATTGCCGCGGCGGCGATTTAGCTTGGTGATGCGAACTTGCACGTCCTGTCCGGCGAGCGCATCGAGATTGGGAGTGGGCCGCAGATCGTATTGCGAGCCGGGCAAGAACGCGCGAACTCCTACGTCCACAACAACGCCACCCTTGATGCGATCGACCACTTTGCCCGTCAGCGTGGTCTTGTTCTTGTACGCTTCATCGAGCTTTTCCCAGGTGCGGCGCCGCAATACCTTCTGATACGAGACGATGACGTAGCCGTCTTTCTTCTCGCCAGTGCGCTGCACTTCAATCGTGGCGTTGGGGTCGGGGCGGGGAATTTCGGTCTCGGAGAACTCCGCTGCCGGAATCAATCCTTCTGTTTTCTGGCCGATGTCCACCACGACACCGTGTTCGGTGTATGCGACAACCTTTACTTCAATAATTTCGTTTTGCGCAGGCGTTTCATGCTGCTCGTCATACTGATCGAGCAGTTTGCTCATCTCCTCGGAGCCGGCAGCTTCCTCGGCAGCGGCAGCCGCTTCGGCATCGGTTGCCGATTGCTCAGCGTGCGCTTCCGCTTTGGCGTGTACTTCGGCGACGTCTGGTCGAGGAGCGGCAGGAACGTCAGCCGGAACCTCGGCCTTCAGTTCCTCATGCGTTGCATCTTCCTGAGGAGCCGAATTTTCTTGCTGCGTAGCTGGTTCTTTCGGCGGCGTTGCTTCAGACGGCGCGTCATGGGCAGGCGCTGCGGCGGCTGCGCTCACTGGGTTGTCATGGTCGGAAAACATGGTTGTCGGCCTCCGGGATTTTTATCCCAAGTTTTGGATGTCTGATCTCGCTGCGTCGGCAACAAAGCTGGGCGCAGTCGAGCCAGCGTGTTCGAGTAACTTCCTTGCGGACTCCCTGTTGGGGGATTGCCCCGATGGGTAATGCAAGGCTGCTGTTTCGCGTCAAGCAAGCGGGAGGCGAGTGCGGCCACCCCGGACCGGATCGCGAACCAGCTCTAAAGGACAATTGACCGCTTCGCGGTCATCTTTAAACATGACCGTTCGGGGTCACAGTACAGATAGATGCTGCAGACGTTGGAAACGCTGCAACCCTGCAAGAATACGCGTCGAAATGGAGGTGTGTCAACGAAACGAAAGTTGGTTTTTTGAGTGTGGGCCATCACCAAAGCGGACTCTTGGATTCCGGCCAGAGTGCTTCTTCGCCCTTCGACAGCTCTTCAATTTCGACGGCGTCCTTCCAAGCTTCGCGGCCACGAAGGGCGGCGCCGCGCAGGCCAAGCTCATTGACAACAAGCACAAAGCGAGAACCGACCGCCCAACGATGAGCCGGTAGCACTTCTGTGGGGATTTTCCAAAACGCTTCCCCTTGCGCCAGACCCAGGCCATGAGTTCTGAGGAGCAGAATCTTCGCCCAGTTCTCTGGCAGATGTCTGACGACCTGCACAGGCTCCCTTACAACACCGTGCTCGATTCCGTAATTCATGCTCTGGCGCGGGTGGATTGGCGGATCTGAACCCGAAAATCGGGCATACCCTTTTCGATTTCTACAGTTCGACAAACCTCATACAGCCTCGATCGCGTTCGCGGACCGATCCTATCCGAAAGCGTCTCTGTCCGATTTACGATTAGCCGTCCAGAGGCTTCTCTGGCTTCTTTATCCCCCGCCAAGTCTCCGAAGTTCGTCGTCATAATCGTGCAACGCGGCTGGCTGTGATCTCGAGATGCTCCCGAATATCGCGAATTGAGGATGTATCCAATCATATCGCGAACCCAATCCGACGGCTTGATGCAACCGAGGTCATCGAGTAACAAAACTTCAACCGACAGTAATGGTTTCAAGAGGCGAGACTCGGTCTGCTCGCCGTCGTCTTTGTAGGTCTGCTGGATCTCTCTCAGAACGGCGCCGTATTCGCAAAAGTATCCAGAATGTCCACGCTTTATCAGTTCTCGAAGAGCCGCGACTGCTAGGTGAGTCTTTCCGACCCCTGACGGACCGCTTAACAAGATTCCCGACTGGTCGCCACCTGGGTAGTTTTCGACAAACTTTTGCACCATCAATTTGGCTTGACGAAGGTCTTGTGTCTGTCGCGTCGAATATGTGGAATTGCCATCAGCGAGATCGGTGACGTAGCTTTCGAAATCGCAATGCTCGTAGCGCTTCGGGATCCGCGCGCGATTCATGGTCAACGCAGCGCGCTCGCCGCTGCCGCAGTCACACGCTACAGCGAATTTTCCCGCGCCATCCGGACGCGCGACAAGCTTCCATCCGGTTCCGTGGCATTGCTGGCAATTCTCAAGCGTCATCGTAGAAAGAGCATACGGGCGTGCGCTGCGAACGGCAAGCCGCGTTGCATGTGGATTTGTGTGAAAGAAAAAAAGACAGACGCCACAGAGTCACAGAGCCGCTTACGCACAGTTCAGATACCAGTAAGTTCTCAGGCTTTCAAAAAGCTTTGGGCGCAGCCCACGAGATGGGCTTATCGTTTATTTCGTCAGGCGAATGCGCGTTGGAACAATCGCGTGCTGCGACGGCTTCTCATTTGAAATGTGGTTCGCGACGCGGGAAAGCTCCTGCTGAACCACGGTTGCGAATTCGCTCATTTGTTTTTCCATTTCGAGCATTTTCTCGCGCATGTTCAGAATAATTTCGATACCGGCAAGATTCACGCCCATGTCGCGCGTCAGCGTGAGGATCACGTCGAGCCGTTCCAAATCGTCATCCGTATAGAGGCGGGTATTACCCTCGGAACGAGAATGTTTAAGCAAGCCCACACGCTCGTAGAGCCGAAGAGTTTGCGGATGCAATTTGTAGAGTTCGGCTACCGAGCTGATCATGTAGCCGGCCTTGGCGCGAGTTTTTCTACGTGGCGACATAGGAAAGTCAGACTCCGGCTTTCGCGAATAAATCCTTACGTGGGTCGTCGGGCGCAACAGTCTCGAGTTCCTTCATCAAGTTGCGAACGCGCTCGTCGGTCGGCTTCGGGACGACAACCTGGATTTCGACGTACTGATCGCCGCGTGCACCGTTGCGTGCGCTGGGTACGCCTTTTTCCCGCAATCGCAGCGTGCTCCCGCTATTGGTGCCAGGCGGAATGCGCACGATCGAACGTCCGTCGATCGTTGGGACTTCCACTTTCGCGCCGAGGGTCGCTTCGCTCACGGTGACGGGAACTCTCGTGTATAAATCATTTCCACGTCGCTCGAAAAACGGATGAGGCCGCACTTCGACGATTAAGTAGAGGTCGCCCGCCGGAGCCCCCATCGTTCCTGCGTTGCCTTTCCCTGGGACGCGAACGCGTCCGCCGGACGCCACGCCCGCCGGAATTCGCACGTCGATGGTTTCTGTGCGACGCACGCGGCCTTCGCCGCCACAATTCTTGCACGCGGTGCGAAGTTTTCCAGTGCCGCCGCAGCGCGTGCATGGCACGTTGAAGCGCATTTTGCCAGCGGCTTGCTGAATGGTGCCAGTGCCATTGCACGTTGGACAGGTCTGTGGCGAACCGACCGCGCCCGTGCCGTGGCAGGTTTCGCAGGTGTCCATGCGCGTGATCTGCAGTTTTTTTACGCCGCCGCGCACTGCGTCCCAAAAATCAATTTCGAGTTTATATTCGAGCGCGCTGCCGGGTTCGGCTTCTTCTTCAACGCCTGCGCCGCCGCGTCCGCCAAAGAACTGGCTGAAGAGATCGCGAAAACTTGCGCCGCCGCCGGCTGTTCCGCCGCTGCTGAAATCGAACCCGTTGAAATCAAAGTTGACGTTGCTGTCGCCGCCGCCTGCCGTGGCGTAGTCGCCTGCCGGAGCGTTCTCACTATAAAAGCCATACTGGTCGTACATCTGGCGTTTTTTTGAATCGGAGAGGACGTCATAGGCTTCCTGCAGTTGCTTGAATTTTTCTTCGGCAGCTTTGTCGCCAGGGTTCAAATCAGGGTGATACTTGCGCGCGAGTTTGCGAAAGGCCGCGCGAATATCCTTCGCCGTGGCTTTGCGGGGGACGCCCAGAAGTTCGTAATAGTCCGTTTTGGATGTAGTCGGCATCGTTTCTCAATCGTTTATCCCTAAAAGGGAAAAGTGCACTATAGCGGAGAGGAACTATAGTGCACTTTTAATGGCCGAACTTAGTTCGGCTGTTTCTTCTCGTCCACGTCGACGTATTCTGCGTCGATCACGTCGCCGGGCTTGCCTGCTCCGCTTTGTCCTTGCGTGCCGCCGGAAGCACCGGCCTGTCCGGCTCCGGCCGCACTTGCGGCCTCAGCCTGCTGCGCACTCTGGGCGGTTTTGTAGAGCGTCTCCGCCATCTTGTGCAGTGTGCGCTCGACATTTTCCGTGGCCGTACGCAGGCGGCCGGTATTGCCCTCGCCGCCGTCACTCATCGCCTTCTTGGCTTCCTCGAGGGCTTCCTCGGCGGCCTTAACGTCGGCCTCAGGCAGCTTGTCCCGATTTTCGCGAATGGTCTTTTCGGCCTGGTAGACAATGCCGTCCAGACGGTTGCGGGCTTCGACTTCTTCCATACGGCGGCGATCTTCTTCCGCGTGCGATTCGGCTTCCACTCGCATCTTCTCCGCCTCGTCCTTGGTCAAGCCGGTCGAGGACTGAATCGTTATCTTCTGTTCCTTGCCGGTGGCTTTGTCCTTGGCCGAAACGTTTAGGATGCCGTTCGCGTCGATGTCGAACGTAACCTCAATTTGTGGCACGCCGCGGGGAGCAGGTGGAATGCCGTCCAGTTTGAATGTGCCGAGCGAACGGTTGTCCTTTGCGAATTTGCGTTCGCCCTGCATCACGTGGATTTCCACGCCCGACTGGTTGTCCGACGCCGTCGAATACGTTTCGACCTTGCGGGTTGGGATCGTAGTATTGCGCGGAATCTGAACCGTCATCACGCCGCCAAGCGTCTCAACGCCGAGCGAAAGCGGCGTCACGTCGAGCAGCAGGATGTCCTTTACCTCTCCGGCCAACACGGCGCCCTGGATCGCTGCGCCCACTGCGACAACTTCGTCGGGGTTCACGCCCTTGTGCGGCTCTTTGCCGCCAAAGAAGTTGCGAACCAGCTGCTGCACTTTCGGGATGCGTGTAGAGCCGCCAACTAGCACGACTTCTTCGATATTGCTCGGCGAAAGCTTCGCGTCCTCAAGAGCCTGCTGTACTGGCTTCATCGAACGATCGAGCAAATCCGCCATCAGCTGTTCGAGGCGCGTCCTCGTCAGCTTTTCCTGCAAGTGGATCGGGCCGCTCGCTCCCGCGGTGATGAATGGCAGGTTGATCTCCGTTTCCATCATCTGCGACAACTCGATCTTGGCCTTCTCTGCTGCTTCTTTCAGGCGCTGCAGAGCCATGCGATCCTTGCTCAAGTCAATGTTGTTGGCTTTCTTGAACTCGTCGATAAGCCAGTCCACGATGCGTTGGTCGACGTCATCGCCGCCCAGGTGCGTGTCGCCGTTGGTGGATTTCACTTCCACGACCCCGCTGCCGACTTCAAGCACTGAAATATCGAAAGTGCCGCCACCGAGGTCGTACACTGCGATGGTTTCGTCGGTTTTCTTCTCCAATCCGTAGGCGAGCGCTGCCGCGGTTGGTTCGTTAATAATTCTGACTACCTCAAGTCCAGCGATCTCGCCAGCCTGCTTCGTTGCTTGCCGTTGCGCGTCGTTGAAGTACGCGGGAACGGTAATCACGGCCTTGCTGACCTTTTCGCCAAGAAAATCTTCGGCGGCATTCTTCAACTTCGTCAAAATCATCGCCGAAATCTCGGGCGGACTATACACCTTGCCGGAAATCTCGACGCGAGCGTCATCGTGATCGCCTTTTACTACTTTGTAAGGAACTCGCTTCATCTCCGAACCCACTTCGTCGAACCGGCGCCCCATGAAGCGCTTGATCGAATAAACGGTGTTTTCCGGGTTCGTGACTGCCTGACGCTTCGCAACTTGGCCGACCAGCCGCTCGCCGGTTTTAGTGATGGCCACAACCGACGGAGTAGTGCGTGCGCCTTCCTGATTGGGAATCACCACCGGCTCGCCGCCCTGCATCACCGAGACGACGGAGTTCGTGGTTCCCAAGTCAATTCCGATAATCTTGCTCATAAATATCTCCCTGTGTAGGTGCACAAATCTGAGAATCGAACGTCACTCGGCGAGCCAAGCTGGGGCTCAAATACCGGCGCGTCGGGATTCAGCCCAGTTCGATGCAGGGGCGAGTATAAAGGTTGAGTGCATCTTTGTCAAGCTTGCTGACAACCATAATATAGCCATTATTTTGTGCCACTTACAGATGCTGTCGCCTGTGCTTTGGCGTCCGCAAGGTCCGAGAACCAACCTCCCCTGCGCTTTTGCATCTTATTGAGCGGCGTAGAGAAGGCGCTGCGGGCCGGCGCTGGAGGTTGCTCCGAGCTGGCCCGCTCTTTTTTCGCATTCTAAGGGAATCGCATTCTAAGGTAATATCGATAGGGTTCCGCACGCATCGAGCTTAGGGAGAATCCCGTGAAGGGCCGACATCTTATAGCGGCAGTGATTGGACTTGCGCTTGCCGGCGCTGCATTGTCGTTTGGGTTCGCCGTGAATCACCAACTTGCCGCTCCTGCTGGCGTGGCCGCCACGCCGGAGATTTCAGCTCCAGCAAAGGCGCTGCCGGTCTCGGTTCCCTCTACAGGTCTGGCGACTGAATCGAGCGCATCCTTTGCGAAAGCAGAGGCGGTTCTCGATCCCGCGCAAGTTTCCGGAGTGCCCGAGATTGATCCGCACCGAGCCTTCGGTTCAAAGTCAGCGCCGATCGCCATGGAAGTTTTCAGCGACTTCCAATGCCCGGCGTGCAAACAGCTGTATAAGACAACAAATCAGCAGTTGCTGGACAACTACGTCAACACAAACAAAGTTTATCTGGTACATCGTGATTTTCCGTTGCCCATGCATGCTCACTCTCGCGTTGCTGCGCGGTATGTGCGAGCGGCCGCTCAACTTGGCAAAGGGGAACAGGCGGAACAGGCGCTTTTTCAGAATCAGGAAAAATGGGAACAGAGCGGCGACATCGATGGCACGCTTGCGGCGGTACTCCCAGCTGCGGACATGACGAAGATTCGTGCGCAGGCCAAGGGAACGGCGCTCGATGCGGGCATTGATAAAGATGTCGCGCTCGGAAAGACCTATAACGTGAATCAAACTCCGACGACGATTATTCACTTCAAGGGGGAGACCTATCCGGTGGTCGGAATCGTGAGTTATGACGTGCTCCACCAGTTTCTTGACCAGCTTCTGTCACAGCGCTAGCGATTCATCACTCGTATGCTGCAATCCAGCCCACTCAATTTCCGCCGCGCGGTGATCTGGCTTGGCCGTATCGTCCTGGCGGGAATTTTCATCTACGCGGGCTATTCAAAACTCACCATGGGTATGCACCCGCGGCCCCCGATCGGGGTCGCACTGTCATTCTTCGCAATGCAGGTTGATTCCTACCGAATCCTTCCCGTGTGGGGAGTTAAGTTTGTGGCGAATACATTGCCGTTCGTGGAGATCGGGCTGGGGCTGCTGCTTCTCATTGGCTGGAAACTCCGCGTCTGGGCCACCATCATAACGCTGATCATGCTGGGATTTTTCATCGCGGTCGTCCGCTCCTACGCGATGGGACTGCAGATTAATTGCGGATGTTTCGCCAATCCCGAACCGCTTACGATCAAGACCGTGTTGCGCGATGGAGCGCTCGTGGCTCTGGCTGCCTTGATGACGATCTTCGCGTTCCAGGAAGCACAGAAGCCGCACCCGTGGGCAGCATCGCAAAATTCGTAGCTTCCAGGGTCAAGTTGGTTCATCTACTCGCTGGCAGTGGTTGAAATCGTGCGCGATAGGCCGAAAGAGAGATACCACGTTACGTCCGGAATGACGGATCTGTGCTTGGTGTGCATCCTGTATATGGAAACTTCCACTCTCTTGCAACCTGCCAAGCGCACGCACTTGCGCTAAAATTTTCCGTTGATGCTAAGTCTTCCTCCGATCACTCTTCGACTTCGCGGCTGGAAACTGATTGACCGCGTTGCCATCGCGTTCCTGCTGCTGTGCTCTATCGCGCTCGGCGCTGGGTGCGGACTACTGTTCGTTTACGCGAGCGACCTGCCCGAAATTCGCGCATTGGAAACATATCGACCCAATGTCGTCACCGAAATTTATGCAGATGACGGGCAGATGGTCGGTAGCTTTGCCTTGCAGCGCCGCATCTTGATGACCTACGAGCAGTGCCCAAAGGTTCTCTACAACGCCGTCTCTTCGATCGAGGACCAGCACTTCGAAGATCACTGGGGAATTGACTTCCCACGAATTGCGGGCGCCGCATATCGCAATTTGATCAAAGGCCGCAGAGCCGAAGGCGCCAGCACCATCACCATGCAGCTTGCTGGCAACCTTTTCCTGGACAGAAGCGACCGCAGCTTTCGCCGCAAGATGCAGGAGATGCTGCTATCGCTGCAGATCGAGCGGCGCTACACGAAGCCGCAAATTTTTACCATGTACTCCAACCAGGTTTATCTCGCGCATGGGAATTACGGATTCGCTGCAGCGTCGCAATTTTATTTCGGAAAGCCGGTCACAGACCTGAAGCTGCAGGAAGCCGCGCTGCTTGCGGGAATGGTGCGCGGGCCTATCTATTCGCCGCTGAACGATCCGCAGCGCGCGCTGGGGCGCCGGAATCTGGTCCTGCGCAGAATGCAGGAGGAAGGAAAAATTACGCCGAGTGAAGAAGCTGCGGCCAAGAAAACTCCGCTTGGGCTGCATATTCAATATCCACGCAATGACCTGGCGCCGTACTTTTTCGAGGAGCTCAGGAAATATCTCGAATCGACTTACGGGACAGAAGCGGTGCACGAGCGTGGGCTGCGCGTTTACACGACCCTAAATGTCGGAATGCAACGCGCCGCGAACCTTGCTGTCCGCGACGGTTTGCATGCTTACGATCGCCGCCACGGATGGCGCGGCGGACTGCCTAATATTTTGAAGGACAATCTCGGAACACTTGAGAGCTATGAAGATGATGATTGGCGCCGCCCTATCGAAAAAGGTAGCTACGTTACGGGCTTGGTGATGGCGGTGGACGACAAGTACGCGACAATTAAAATCGGCACGTACCGTGCGGTAATTTCCGGCAGCGATTTTGCGTGGACAGGGCGCAAGAAGCCATCGGAACTTCTAAAGGTCGGCGACCTGGCACAATTTTCGATCCAGGAACTGCGCGAGTCGACCGCACGCGTGCAGGTGGAACAGCAACCTGCGCCTCAGGCTGCCATGGTTGCCATCGATAATCCCACCGGCGAAATCAAAGCTCTTGTTGGCGGCTACAGTTTTGAAGATTCGAAATTCAATCGCGCTACGCAGGCGGTTCGCCAGGTTGGCAGCTCATTCAAGATTTACGTTTATGCGGACGCGATTCAAAAGGGAGCGTCTCCGTTTGACACGATTCTTGACGCGCCATTCACGACGATCAGCGGCGGCCAGCCATACTCGCCGCGAAATTACGATGAAAAATTCGAGGGCAACATCACTTTACGGCGAGCGCTGGCAGGTTCGCGCAACGTTCCTGCCGTAAAGCTAGCGGAAAAAATCGGAATTGCAAGCGTCGTCGAGACCGCGCGGCGATTCGGGATCACTACGCCGATGCCGCCGTATCTGCCGCTGGCGCTGGGCTCCGCGGACATGAAATTGATCGAACACGTGTCAGCATTCACGGTCTTTCCCGATGACGGAATTCGCATCGATCCGCACATGATTCGCCGAGTCACCAGCTACGATGGTGCATTGCTTGAAGAAGCGCGTCCCTCGATTCATGAAGTGGTTCCGCCTGAAGTGGCACATACGATGACGGCGATGCTCGAGGAAGTGGTGCAATTCGGAACGGGCATTGCGGCAAAGCCGCTGAAACGTCCAGCCGCCGGAAAAACTGGGACGACACAGGATTACACCGACGCCTGGTTCATCGGGTTCACTCCACAAATTACGAGTGGTGTCTGGGTCGGCTACGACGACAAACAAATTTCGCTTGGCAAGAAAGAAACAGGCGCGCGCGCAGCCCTGCCGATTTGGCTGGAATTCATGCAAAACGGGCTGGCCGGAATGCCGGTGCTCGACTTTCAGAATGTGGTGCCGCTTGAACAGCAGGCAGGTGACCATGTCATTCACGTCGACACTCCTGACACCGCACCCACGGAGGACGAGCCTAGAGCGCCTAAAGTAAGACCGCCGACTGTTCCTCCGCCCGCAAAAACCGCGGCAGGTACAACCGGCGAATTTCGGCGCTAGATGTGTGCCTCAGTGCTGGTACCCCGCGCCGCTTCTCGAGCGTGCTGCAGCAGGGCCGCATTGCCTCTGCGCATAGGCAACTAGGATTATCGGAACGGATCCCAACCTTTGTTTCGCAATTTTTCGGTCACGCCGCTTTCGCCTGCTAGAACGATACTCTTGTGCGAAGTAATCTCACCGATGCGTGTTATTAGTACCCTGCCGATCGTGTTCGGAATCCGCGCGACGGTCTTGGGCGCTGCGGTGAACAGCAATTCGTAGTCGTCGCCGCCGTGCAGTGCAAACTCTGTGGCGTCGAACTTTTTCAGGCTATCGCGACCCGTGATCGCCACGCGTGGCAAAAGGTCCCTTTGAAGGCGCGCGCCTACTGCGCTCGCCCTGCAGAGTCTTGGCAGGTCGCTTGATAGCCCGTCCGATAGATCGACCATCGCTGTCGCAAGGCCGTTCTTTGCCAGCCACAGGCCGGCGGCCAGTCTTGGTTCCGGAAATAGGTGTTTTCGCAGGCGTTTGTCAGAAGTATTCACTCGCTTTGGCGCGCGCTGCAGTAATCGCAGCCCGTACTCTGCCTCGCCCAGCCGCCCAGTCACGAAGATCGCGTCCCCCGCGCGGGCGCCGCTTCGCAAGATGGCACGTCCGCGCTTGCATTCGCCGACAACAGCTATATTGACGAGGATTTCGTTGCGGCGGGTGGTGTCGCCTCCGGCAAGGGGGCACTGCAGCGCTCGTGAAGCTCTTTTCAGCCCGTGCAGGAATTGTTCGAGCCACGCGCCCGTCCGGGTCGAGGGCAGGGCCAAACTCAGCAGGAAACAGCGCGGCTGCGCGCCCATCGCCGTGACGTCGCTCGATGCTCGCACCAGGCATTTCCATCCGATCGATTCTGGAGGATGCCTGTTTGCGAGGAAGTGCGTGCCTTCGAGGAACCAGTCGCAGGTCAATATGGTTTCGTGTCCCGCGCGTGGCCGCCACACAGCCGCATCGTCGCCGATGGCGACCTGCAGAGATTTGTTAGGCGTGCCAGCCCCGCCGGTCTCGGATTGAATCCGCTGAAATTGTTCGATCAGCGTGTCTTCGTCTTCAACCTTGATAGCCTTCGTTCTTGGCGTGGCGCGATTTTTCACAGAGGCACTCGTTTATGCTGGCGGCCAGTATAGCTCGGCTTCCTCGCTCCTCTTCGAGGGGCACTCATTCCGGGAAAAATGCGTTGCCTGTCCTTGGGGTCAGTGGAACAGGAATTCACAACCTGTCCCAAATGCCCCCAAATACAGGGTTGACCACGCACTGCTCCCAAAATTAGTATAGGGAGGGTCGCGAACCAAAGCTCACGGTTCAGATTGGAACGGGCGGTTCTTGTGGTTCAGTCGCGGGGACAAGGTACGAGTCCCGCATTCGTTTGGGAAGACTTTTGTTGCAGAAGAAGGGTCTGAGGGACCCGCTTGTGATCAAAGGTAAGAGTTACACATTTTTTATCGCCTCGACGCCCGGGAAGCTCCGGAAGTTGATCGTTCCGGCTTACGCCCTGCACGGCTTGGCGGTGCTTGCGCTGATTGGAATGATCACAGTCGTTGCGGCGGCCGGGTCTTATACACGGATGCTTTGGAAGGTTGGAAATTACAACGCGTTGCGCCATGAACAGGAAACGTTGAAAGTTCAGTATCACCAATTACAGAGCACGGTAAACGACACCAACCAAAGGCTGGATTCCTTGCAGTCGCTGGCCACTGAAGTGGCGATGACTTATGGCGTATTGCGGTATCATCCTGCGGCATTTGATGTGTCAGACAATCCAGTAACTGCAGAGGACGCTTTCGATCGTTCGGTCGAGCAATACACGTTCTTAAAGAAAAATGCCGCCGCGATTGCGATTTCGTCCGGCGGGTTGCGGCTGATGCCGTCGTTTAGTTTTGCGGATTCGAGCTACACGCCGTCAATTTGGCCGGTGCTTGGCCACATCACGGACAGTTTTGGCGAGCGACTCGATCCGTTCAGCGGTGAAGGCGCCTTCCATACGGGCGTGGACGTGGCTTCAGATTACGGAGCGCCGGTGCACGTGACCGCTGATGGCGTTGTGATCAGTGCCGAGAATCACGCCGGCTACGGACGTGTTGTAGTGGTTGATCATGGATTCGGGATCACTACCTGGTACGCGCACCTTTCTTCGTTCTCGACCATCACGGGCTCGCGAATCAAGCGCGGCCAGGTGATCGGCTATTGCGGCATCAGCGGCCGCGCGACCGGACCGCACGTGCACTATGAAGTGCGCATGAACAACGCGCCGGTCAATCCGTGGCGTTACATGAAATCGACGCCAGCGGGCGATTAGCCAGCGATTCTCGCCGGAGACAGCTTTCCCCAACTGCTTATTTTTTCTTTTGCGCTTTTGTTTTGCCGGAGGTGGGATTTTTCTTCGAAGTTTCCGGTTGACTGGAACTGTCCGTGGCTGGCGGAGCGATGGCAGAAGCGCGAGCCATGTCCAGAAATCTTGGGGTAATCGCCAGTACGACGCGCACTGATTTCCATTCGCCGCGATCAATTTTCTGAATATCCGCGCTCTTCAAGATTTCCAGATATGCGTCGCGCTCGTCCGGATTCATCTGTTTGCGCAGCTTGGGATTGTTCAACCCGTTTTGCGCGAGCATTACAATACCCTGCAGAAAATCGCGAAGCTGTGAGGTTGCCGGTTCCGAGAGGCACTCCCCTTCGGCCACCAGCCGCAGTTGATCGCCTTCCGGCTTTCCGGCAATCGAAATCCACTGCAATTGACTGAGCAGCGTCGAAAGTTGCGGCGAACGGAAACCGCCGGGCGTAGCGGAATTAAACGCATTTTGCATCGATGAATCTTGGCGCAATACGGCGAATAACGGAGTTCCGGCAAGCCTCTGGTAATGCGCATTCCACTCCGCGTGCCCGGATTCAACAGTGGCGGACGCGAGTGTTGCGGGCAAATTCTCGGAATCGGTGATGGCGATGCGGTCATCGGATAGAAACGAGAGAGAGAGCGGCTTATCATGCGAGGCCGCGTTCAGATGGAAAACTTTCCATCTGCCTTGTTGGGCGGGCTGACCGCCGTGATTCAGGAACGCTTCAATTCTCCTGCGGTCGAATTTTCCGTCCGCAATTGCGAGCAGGTTGGTTGTCGCTCCGTTGTTGGAAATAGCGACGACGAGTTTTTTCAGGTCGCGTTCGTAGGAGAAACCGGTGTCGCGCACGAACTGCGCATATTCGGCATCCTCGCTGGCAAGGGGCGCCCACGAATAAAGCTTTGCGAGGAACGGGGAATTTCGGAATTGCTCGAGGTCGAGAAAAATGACGGCGGTAGACTCAGTCGGAACCAACTGCAGCAGCTGTTGACGCTCAGACGCGTCCGAGTCTGTCGAAAAACGCCGGGCAAGGAGTAACCCTGCGACGAATAGAAACGCAAACGCCACGGCGAGCGCAATTTTTTTTCTTTTTGTGAGCGGCATCTGGAAGTGTGCGCGAGACCTGGCTTCTGCATCTTACCGGAAGCGCGGAAAAGTGCCTAAAGATCGACAGTAGGTTTGAAAGAAATTCTAAGATTTACACAGGACGCAGGCTTGTCACCGTGCGGATTTCCGTGGTTTTAGTGTAATTAATTGAAAATACGTGAGTTATTTCGTCGGCAGGAATGGAAACCGGCCAAGTGTTTTCCACACCGATGGCAGTGCTCGTGCTCAGCGGAGACCGCAGCTGCTTGCAATTCCCGGGCCTCGTCTGGTATTCTTACTCGGTTTGAGCGACGCTGGCGTAGCTCAGCTGGTAGAGCATCTGATTTGTAATCAGAGGGTCGGGGGTTCAATTCCCTCCGCCAGCTCCACCACAAGTTTCGGCAGGGGAGTGAGGCGGAGCAATTCCAGAAGTTAAAATCGAACGGGCTGGTGTCTTTAGACACGAGTCCGTTTTGCGTTTCCGCTGATTCGTCGTGTAAGTGCTGAAGCAAAACGATTTTGGGACACGAGTTTGCGTCCCGCCGGGTTTCAGGGTTCAGGGTTTTTTTCACAACCCCTGAGGTACACAAGCTGTACAAACCTTGGAAGACCAAGACTGGGACGGGTGGGTGAGTGGCTAAAACCAGCAGACTGTAAATCTGCCGCTCCTTGCGGGCTACGAAGGTTCGAATCCTTCCCCGTCCACCAGGCTCTCTCCGAACAGAACTCGTTCGCGGCGAGAGCCAGTTCGTTAGAAACCGCAGGGCAACCACATGTGTTGTTCAAAGGCGGTCTGAATTTCGGCGTATGAGCCGAAGGGGCGAAGTGCGCCGTAGCGAATGTTTTTGCGGTGCTCTTAGGGCAGAGAAACGGACTTGGCCTGGGTAGCTCAGTTGGTAGAGCGCGTCCTTGGTAAGGACGAGGTCACCGGTTCAATCCCGGTCCCAGGCTCCAGATTTTCGAGTGGCGCGGCGGTTCGACGAAAGAGTTTTTGGAAGAGACGAGCGGGGGTAACTCAACGGTAGAGTCTCACTCTTCCAAGGTGATGGTTGCGGGTTCAAATCCCGTCCCCCGCTCCAAAAATTTCACGGCTGGCGCTGGCTAATGCGTGGCCGAGTTTTAGTCATAAATACTTGATTCTTGCCTGCGGCATGCGGGCGATGAGGGTGAAGGAAAATGGCCAAGGAGAAATTCGAGCGCAGTAAGCCGCACGTGAATATAGGGACGATCGGTCACATTGACCACGGCAAGACGACCTTGACGGCGGCGATCACGAAAGTATTGTCGAAGCACAACCCGAAAGTGCAGTTTCGTGCGTTTGATTCGATTGACAACGCGCCGGAAGAGCGGGAACGCGGGATCACGATTGCGGTATCGCACGTGGAGTATGAAACGCCGAACCGGCACTACGCGCACATGGATTGCCCGGGGCATGCGGACTACATCAAGAACATGATCACCGGGGCGGCGCAGATGGATGGGGCGATTCTGGTGGTGGCGGCGACCGATGGTCCGATGCCGCAGACGCGGGAACACATTCTTTTGGCTCGTCAAGTGGGCGTTCCGGCCATCGTGGTGTTCTTGAACAAATGCGACATGGTGGAAGATCCGGAATTGCTGGAGCTGGTGGAACTGGAAGTACGTGAACTGTTGAAGAGCTATGGATTTCCGGGCGACACGATTGCCATCGTACGCGGCTCGGCCTTGCAGGCATTGAATGGCGATGCCAAGTGGGAAGGCAAGATAGACGAATTGATGGAAGCGGTGGACAAGAACGTACCGCTGCCGGTGCGCGATGTGGACAAGCCGTTTGCGATGCCGATTGAGGATATTTTTTCGATTTCCGGTCGCGGCACGGTGGTGACGGGAAGAATCGAACGCGGCAAAGTGAAAGTGGGCGAAGAAATCGAGATAGTGGGTTTCCGTCCAACGCAGAAAAAGGTTGTGACCGGCGTGGAGATGTTCCGGAAGCTGCTCGATGAAGGGATAGCGGGCGACAACGTTGGATTGCTGTTGCGTGGCACGGAAAAAGAAGATGTGGAACGCGGGCAGGTGGTTTGCAAGCCGGGTTCGATAACGCCGCACACCAAGTTCAAGGCGGAAGCCTACGTGTTGACGAAGGAAGAAGGCGGACGTCATACGCCATTCTTTTCCGGCTACCGGCCACAGTTTTATTTCCGCACCACGGACGTGACCGGAGACATGAAACTGCCGGCAGGAGTGGAAATGGTGATGCCGGGAGACAACGTATCGGCGGAAGTGACGTTGATCACGCCGGTAGCGCTTGAAAAAGGGTTGCGGTTCGCGATTCGCGAAGGCGGGCACACAGTCGGCGCAGGCGCCGTCACGGAGATTATTGAGTAGTTTGGCGCCGAAGGCCAAGCTTCTTTAGAAGAAAACACATGAGACAAGGCGACAAAATTAGAATTCGTTTGAAAGCTTTTGATCACCGCATTCTGGACCAGTCCACGCGGGAGATTGTCGAAACGGCGAAGCGTACCGGCGCGGATGTTGCCGGGCCGATTCCTCTTCCGACGACGATCAACCGTTGGACCGTGCTTCGCTCGCCGCACGTGGACAAAAAGTCCCGCGAGCAGTTTGAGATGCGCACGCACAAGCGCTTGATCGACATCCTCGAGCCGACACCGGACACGGTTGACGCTCTGATGAAGCTTGATTTGCCCCCGGGCGTCGATGTGGAAATCAAGGCGTTCGGTCACGCAGCGAAGTAAGAAAGAGAACTGATTTGTAGTACGCAGCCAATACCCTTAAGAAACATTGAGGCATGCTGCGAGAGAGAACAGGGGAATATGGCGGTCGAAGGAATTATCGGAATCAAGTTGGGCATGACGCAGATTTTTGCCGAAGACGGCAATCTGGTTGGCTGCACCGTATTGCAGGCTGGCCCATGCGTCGTTGTGCAGCGCCGGACGAAGGAAAAGGATGGATACGAAGCGGCGCAGCTGGGCCTCGTTGAATTCGTCAAGCCTCAGCGCGTGACGAAAGCGCTGACTGGCCACTTCAAAAAGGCGAATGTCGCCCCGATGAAGGTCATGCGGGAAGTTCGTCTTGGGGAATCAAAAGACGAAACAAAAGTTGGCGACCGCGTGCTCGTGGACGGTTTCAAAGCGGGCGAGCTGGTGGACGTCAGCGGCGTCAGCAAAGGCAAAGGTTTCGCCGGAGGCGTGAAGCGCTGGCACTACGCCGGCGGCGACGCGACTCACGGTTCGATGTTTCACCGCGCACCTGGAGGCATTGGCGGCAGTTCGTTCCCGTCACGCGTCTGGAAGAATCAGCATTTTCCGGGGCACATGGGGAACGCGAACGTGACTGCCAAGAATTTGAAGGTGATCAAGGTGGACACCGACGAAAACCTGCTGCTGGTGCGGGGCTCGGTTCCAGGGCCGAGCGGGCAATACATTTTCATCCGCAAGGCGCGCAAGGCGAAGTAACGGATTGAAGTAGCCGGCTTCAGAGGAAAAGGACTTTACGAAACGCGGAGAAGGAAACGAGATTATGCCAGTCGTGGATGTAGTCAATCTGGACGGAAAGAAAGTCGGCGAAGTCGAGCTGGCGGACGCGGTGTTTGGCGCGAAGGTGAATCCGCATCTGCTGCACGAAGCTTCCCGCTGGTACTTAAACGGGCTCCGCAGGGGCACCCACAAGGTCAAGGAAAAGAGCGAAGTGTCTGGCGCTGGCCGCAAGCTCTGGAAGCAAAAGGGAACCGGCCGCGCGCGTGTCGGCTCGATTCGGTCGCCCTTGTGGCGCCATGGTGGAACGGTCCACGGACCGCGCCCGCGCAGCTATAGCTATGCGCTGCCGAAAAAGATGTTGCTTGGCGCATTGCGCTCTGCGCTTTCCGCGAAGCTTGCGGACGAGAAGTTGACCGTCGTGGAAGGGTGGCAACTCGAATCGCACAAGACGCAATCGTTGGTTTCGACGCTCGCGAAATTGAGCTTTACGAAATCGGCTTTGCTGGTCGCGCATGGCGAAAACCGCAATCTGGAACTCGCCAGCCGCAACCTCGCAAACGTGAAGTTGTCGGCTCCGAGCGCGCTGCAGCCTTATGAAGTGCTGAAGCACGATCGCCTGGTGCTCTCAAAGGACGCAGTGGCGCGCCTGGTGCGCTCGCTCGATCCGGAGAAAAAGCCGATCGAAGTTCCGGACGTTGAAACCATTGCTGCAGCTCCAGCGAAGAAAGAAGCCGCTGCGAAAAAACCGGCCGCGAAAAAAGCCGTCAAGTCGGCGGCAAAAGCCAAAAAGGGGAAGGGATAATTCATGTCAACCCCTCACTATCAGATTATTCGCCGCCCGATCATTACCGAAAAGGGTTTAGGCGCAAAAGAGGTTCACGG
>Ga0207646_10000753_pt1 | contig 42064 bp, 38 predicted proteins | sample KBSK5502metaG_FD_184343 | JGI IMG/M metagenome (GOLD analysis project Ga0207646, IMG submission 184343) | Corn, switchgrass and miscanthus rhizosphere microbial communities from Kellogg Biological Station, Michigan, USA - KBS K5-50-2 metaG... | ecosystem: Host-associated > Plants > Roots >... | reverse complement strand
AATGCGGGTTAGTTATGCCGCAACTTAACTGCAGCTTCACTGGTGATCGCAATCCGAGTGCCAGACGTTAGCATTTACAAGTGGATGAAAAATCGAGATTGACCCAGTCGTCTGCGTCTCAAGTCATGCCACGACAAGGGCACTGCCCGAATCTGGGCTGCGGCTCATCCCTGCCGCACCTGCACTGAATCTCACGGTCACAAATCCGGCGTTGGCTTTATTTCGGTTTATCGGACTTTTGCTAATTGGTGGGTGTGCGCTTTCGAAGGAACACCAACGGGGTTAGACACTCATGTTAATTGTTCGACGGCCGGTCTGGAACACTCGAGAGTAGTTTGTTAATGGCTACTTCCATGGCCCGATTCATCTGAGACACAACCCCAGGCACGTTGTGTCGAGGGACTGCTGCAACTTCAGAAACGGCATTGCTCCACACCGTTGCCCCGGTCGTAGCACGCGTGATTTGTGCCGACATCGCAACTTCCACCTTCACGCCTTCGTCATTGTCGATTTCTTCCAGCTTTTCCAATTTTCCGCTGAAAATGTAATCCATATCTCCATGCCCGTCATAGGGGGACACACTGGAGAAGTGACCGCTGGCGCGCAGATGGTCCACAACGGCGTTTGTCACCAGCACGCGCGGATCTGCCGCCCAGCGGTGATATTCATAAAAACCGATTTGCTCGGGAGTAGCTCGGTAAACGATTGGCCCTTGTCGTAGATAACCGGGCGACTGGAACTGTCGTACCGCTATCGAGGTCGCGATCTTTTCTTCGGCGATCGGATCGGGCGCAGGCGGCAGGTTAAGCGTGTAATAGCTCGGATATCGTGCTCTACCGCAGCCAGCCAGGACTAGCAATGAAGCCAGTACGACCGCGAGAGTTGTCGGAATTGTTCTCATGTCGATGCTCCTCTCCTGATCTCGCTTATTTCGGAACCTGCCGGTCCTGGGGCTGCTTGATGCGCACCAGACTCCAGGGCCGTTGTTTCAAGGAATTTGTGAACTGATTGAGGTTGTCGGTCGCCTCGCGTAGATTGTCTATTGTGTCGTTAATCTTGTAGTCGTTCGCTCGTACGATGACTTGCATAGACTGGAGCAAGCCTCTGGCCTGTTCTAAAGTTGCCTGCAGTTCACTGAGGTCTTGTCGAATGGGACCACGCAAATCCGTCACCGTACCATTCGCGTTTTGAATGGTGTCGTCCGCATGTTGGCTGACCCTCTCCAGTTGGTCTGTAATGCGGTCAATCTTTGGTCGCTCGTCCGCGATGAGTCGGTCGATGTTGTCGAGAATGGCTTGGACTTTTCTCTGGTTCGGCGGCCCGGTCATCGTACCCAGATTGGTGAGTAGATGATTCAAGTTGCCGCCGACTTGGTTCAGTTCTCCCTGTGCTTGCGTAATGAGCGTATTCGCGCTATCCGCGACGCCTGCAAATTTTCCGGCGATTTCGTCCAGGCTGGCCGCTTCTTGCGACGGCACGACTGAGCCTGGTGGAAGCTGTTTGGCATCAATGCTGCCCGTGGTGATCGACAAAGCAGCGCCGTTCATGATGCTTACAAAACCTAGCTTGGCCACTGACTTTTCGTTCAGCGGAGTACCTTTCTTGACTTCGAGGAGAATCTCAATCCGCGTCGGATCCGTCGTCCAGGGCCGTACGGCTGTAACTTTGCCGCAATTGATTCCTCCATAGAGAACCGACGCTCCCGGCTGAAGTCCGCCCGCATACCGCAGGTAGGTGCGGTAGGGCACTGTGTCGCCACTGAACTCTGCGTTTAACAGGAAAATTACGGTAAACGCCAGCACAGCGGCGCAGCTGAGGACAAAGGCTCCGACTTTTGCTTCCGTGCTCAAGGCTTTATCTCCTCGCTCTGCACATATCGTTCCAAATAGGCGGCAATGGCCGAAGCATGTACCGCGTTCTCTGGCACGCGGTTAAGGAATTGCTTCACGCGTGGATCCTGGCTTGCTCTGATCTCATCTCTCGTACCCACCGCGTGGCATCTGCCGTTGAATAGCATCGCGATATGGTCGGCGATGCGGAAAGCGCTGGCCATTTCATGGGTAACGACAAGCGCCGTGATATGAAACGTTTCTTTGAGAAACAAAATGAGTTCGTCCAGCTCTGCCGCCACGATAGGATCCAAGCCCGCGGAAGGCTCGTCTAACACCAGGATCTCCGGATCGAGTGCGAGCGCCCGCGCAAATGCAGCACGCTTCTTCATGCCGCCTGAAAGTTCCTGTGGGTGTAGTTTGCCGAACTCAGCCAGGCCCACAACCGCCAACTTCATCCAAACGATGAGGTCGATAGTTGTTGGACCGAGAGCAGTGTGCTCCCGCAAGTTAAGGGCGACATTGTCTTCCAGCGTTAGTGAATTGAATAGAGCGGCGCTTTGAAAGGCCACTCCGATAGAGCGGCGGACCTTCGCCAAGTCTGCTTGTGAGCAACGCGTGATGTCTGTGCCTTTGATAACGACGCTACCCGATTTCGGACGCTCAAGGCCAAGAATCTGCCGTAACAGCGTGCTCTTCCCCGATCCGCTGCCTCCCAGCAGGACCGTGACTTCGCCTGGTTCGACGTCAAGGCTCACACCGTCGAGCACACGCCGGCCATCGTATTCCACAACGAGATCGCGCACGGAAATGATGGACATTACGTTTTCCCCACAAAGTAAAAGATGGCGGTGAACACCGCGTCAGCAACGATGACCAGGAAAGTTGAGCGCACCACTGCTGTTGTTGTAGAGCGGCCAACTGCATCGGGCCCACCACGCACGCGCAATCCCTCCAGGCATCCAACTTGAGCGATAATCGTAGCGAATGCCACGCTTTTGATGAGTCCGGCAAGCACATCCCGCAGCTGGATCGAAGTCAGCACGTATCGGAAGTAGAGCGGCAGACCGAGGTGCGTGCTGAAGAACATGAATAGCCCCCCGGCGAGAATTCCAAAGAGGTTGGAAACAATACTGAGACATGGAACCGCTATCAATGCGGCCAGATACTTTGGCGCCAACACGAACTCCACGGGATCGAAGGCCATGATCTTCAGTGCATCGATCTCTTCCGTTACTTTCATGGTTCCGATTTCGGCTGCAAATGCAGAGCCCGACCGTCCGCTTACCGCGATCGCGGTCAGCAGCGGACCTAATTCGCGTGTGAAGCTGACCGCGACGAGATCGATGACAAAATGCAAGGCCCCAAACCGGCGCAGCTCGGACGCTCCTTGCATCGCCAGGATGAATCCACTACACATCGCCAGGAGCGTAACCATGGGCAGCGCGTCAAACCCGATCTCGAGCATCTGGTTAATGGCGGCATGCCACCGATGCCGGTTTCCAATCAGCGGCAACGCCTTTCGAATCCCGCGCAAGGTCGCCCACAACTGAATGTTTAAGCTCCCAACGTAGTCGAGATAGTTGAGAGTCTCTCTGCCGGTGATTTCCAACACATTCGCCATTACCCTGCCTCACGCTCAGATCGGTTTGCTCTTGGAACGCTTCCATCGAAGAGCGACAGAATGCGCGTAGATTCAAATAGCCGATATAACCCCTCGTCTAAGCCCTGTAATCGCAGCTCGGTCTTATTGCTCCGCGCGATCTTCAGCGCCTCGATTAGTGTGGCTACACCGGAACTGTCGATAGGGGTAACGCCCGACAAATCGACGCTCACAATCTTTGCAGACGAAGGCAGCAGCATTGCGAGAAGACCGTCGCGGACAGCGGGGGAGGAGTCGATATCAATTCGGCCGGACAGGTAGGCCAGGGTGCCATCGTTGCTGGCAACGATGTTGATGTGCGCCTTGCCGATGCTGTCGAGGTTATCGCTCACGAATGAACCAGCCTTTCTCCGGCATGAGCCTCCGACGCGCTTTGCGTGCAAGACTTTTTGCCATCAGAAAAACTGAGGTGCAACTCGATAACCAACCCAGCAGCCATTCATTTGCATGAACGACATTCATTCGTAAGGGACAGAGCTTCGCGCCAGATGGGCAGTGCATGACTTAGCGGGGGCAGTGACCACATGCGGGCAGTAAGCTTCGCTGATAACACGAGCGCGCAGTCACTTACATCCGTAAAGACGCGGTCTGGTACTGAAGAGGCGATTACAGTGCTCGCCAATATCCCAACGGGTATCCGAGTATTGTGTCGGTGGAGACGCGCAAAACGGAAGGTCAACACTGATGCCTGAAATCTGCCGAAAGTAGCGATCAGCATTTGAGGTTGTCAGCTTCATTGCTGGCAAGATGAGGCTTGTGACAGGCTGTTTCTCTTTCCCTCTCCCCCGCAAGTCATCGGCTAGGCACGATCGGTTCCGCCAGATGGACTCCCTCTTGGTGAGGGTAATCGATATGCACGCTGCTGCCGTCTGGCCGAAGTAAGTAAAGCTTGGCACGCATCGGGCTGCGCTGCGGATGTGGATTCCTGAAGACGATAGTGAATGAATGGTCTGGCATGTTCTGTACTCCTTTCAAACTGCTGCTCAGAGCCGTGCCAATGGGAGATTTAGGGTGGGTGCTCAACAGCTACGCCTGCCCCATCCACTGGTTGCCCGAATAATCACTGCGAGCGATACTCAACCGCCGCATCTTGTTCTGCAGGGTTGTTCTTTTGAGTCCGAGACGCTCCGCAGCTCCACCATTACCAGCTATCTTTCCTGATGCGTCTCTCAAAGCATCAATGATCACCTGCCGCTCAGCTTGCCGGAACGACGATGACCGCGATACGACGGTGCTGACAGACTTCTTCAGGAGTGTGTGCGGAACATTCAATTCGTCCCCTTGCGTGAGAATCACACAGCGTTCGATAAAGTTCTCAAGTTCGCGAATGTTTCCTGGCCAATCGGCGTTAACCAAGGCCTCCATGGCGATTTTCGGGATAGACCCAATGCGCTTTTGCATGCGGCGGGAGAGGCGCGACACAAAAAAGTGGACCAGCAATGGGATGTCCTCGCGCCGTTCGCGAAGAGGTGGAATCTCGATTGGGAACACGTTGAAGCGATAGAAAAGATCCTCACGGAACTCTTGCTCACGAATCATGGCCGCAAGGTCCCGATGCGTCGCGGCAATCATCCGCACGTTTACCTGGATTGTCCTTGCGCTTCCCAAACGCTCGAACTCCTGCTCCTGCACCGCCCGCAACAATTTCGGCTGCACTTCCAGGCTGATATCGCCGATCTCGTCCAAAAACAGGGAGCCCCGATCCGCCAACTCGAATCTCCCTTTTCTTTGGATCAGGGCGCCGGTGAAGGCTCCCTTCTCGTGCCCGAAAAGTTCGCTTTCCAGAAGTCCCGAGGGAATAGCGGCGCAGTTCATGCGCACAAAGGTGCGCTCGCACCGAGAGCTGAGCTTGTGAATGGCCTGTGCGACCAACTCTTTTCCTGTGCCCGTCTCCCCGTGAAGCAGGACGGTGGAATCGGTAGGCGCAACGATTGCCACTTGTTCCAGCACCTTCTGGATGGCTGGGCTCTTGCCAATGATGCCCTGGAAGCAATACTCAGGGGTGATTCCTGATTCCAGGCACACCTGCTCGTCTTCGAGTTCGTCCCACGGTGTGGTAAGCGGCGCGTTCACCATCGTATTAATAATTGCTGTGCTCATTGGCCCTGCCCCTTTCCCCGATCTATCCATCTGCGAACGTAGGCCGGGCATTCCTTGAGAGTCATGCCGGCAGCTTCGCATCCGGCTAAGAATTCCACTGCATCGCCATCTACCAGTACTAGCTCCTTCAGGTTGAGGACGATCCGAACGGCGGTGGCTTCGAGACCGAACAGCCTCCGTAATTCGCCGACGTCTTCCGGAGCTATGCGGCCGCTCAAGGTGAAAACGATCTTTCCGTTGGAGGCCCTCTGGATTCTCAGCATCTTGACTCCTCTTTCCGACGCTGGTAGGTAATGCAATGCGTTCGCCAGACACAAGCGACTGAAAATAATGAGCTTGGCCCATCGGGCAGTCACTACTTTTAGTGAATTCGCAGTTTTTAGTGAATTTTCAGGAGCGCAGCAGCCTTTGGGAAGTATTCACCCTGGCTTACAGCGTCTAAACCGTCGGCCGGTATCCGGCTGGAAAGAAACGCGTTCGCTTCGTGTGCTGCTATTCGGTGCGGTATAGCAACAAGGGCAGATACTCACATTAGTCATTGGCACCACTATTGCTTTTACGGTCAGCGGGTCAGCAGCGCAAATGCAGAGAGAGGCGAGCCAATGAGAACCCAAGCGAATTTCGTTGAACGGCGCGAGCGCCCTCGGATTGGAGTTATGACACAGCTGGAAGACATCACCTACAGCATTCTGCGGAAGCACGGAGTGGTGAGCGGATTGGGCCGCCAGAAACCTGTAATTAAGCCGATCACACGATAAAGCTAAAGGAGAACAACAATGGCAAATCTCAGAGCCATCCTCAGCAATGACAGTCCAATTCGCGAAGAGAACCATCCTCGGACTTGGTTTCTTTACAAAGATAATGCCCTGATTGAAATTCATGTGAGACACGATCGCCACAATCATCCTTTCGTGTTCGACAAAGGTGCGGCGTGAGTCAAGATTAGATTTAGTGAGTTTAAGGATGTGCAACTAGGTTTCGCGCAAGTATTTCTTAAACTGGTGTTTGTTGATCTTGAGCAGGCGAATTTTGTATTCCAAAGCCGAAGGAGAGATACCAAGTTTCGCTGCGGCGCCTGATGGACCAGAAATCTTGCCTTCTGCTGCTGCCAGAGCCCTTTCAATAAACTCTCTTTCTTGTTCATGGATTTTACTTGCGAGCGATCCGCCTGGACCAGGGTCCGCCGAATCTCCGAGGGAGAGCCAACTACTGTCAATCCTTAGCGTGTCCGTGTCACAAAGAACGACCGAGCGTTCGACGACGTTCTGGAGTTCACGAATGTTTCCCGGCCAGGAGTAAGACTCTAGGAGTTCGAGTGACTTTTTGTCGATACTGCGGATGTTTCTTCCCGCCTTTCTCGCAAATCGATCAATAAAGTACTCAACTAGCATTGGGATGTCTTCTTTGCGTTCGCGAAGGGGAGGCACGTGGATTGGAAATACGTTCAGGCGATAGAACAGATCCTCTCGAAAGGTGCCTGCCGCAATCCCTTTTTGCAAATCGCGGTTTGTGGCCGCCAGGATGCGCACGTTTACGCGAATTGGTCGAGTGCCTCCCACGCGCTCGATTTCCCGCTCCTGCAAAACTCGTAAGAGAGCAACCTGTGTCTCCAGTGGCAGCTCTCCAACCTCATCGAGGAAGATCGTACCCCCCTCAGCCAGTTCGAATTTCCCAAGATGACGCTGCAGAGCGCCCGTGAACGCTCCCTTTTCATGCCCAAACAGTTCCGAAGCAATCAGGGATTGGGGAATCGCAGCGCAATTGACGCTGATAAAAGCTCGCGCAGCCCGTTCAGACTTCCTGTGGATGGCACGCGCTATCAACTCTTTGCCGGTGCCGGTTTGACCAGTAAGGAGAACGGTTGAGTCCGTCGGGGCGACCTTGGACACGGCCGAAAGCACTGTCTGCAAGGCCGGAGTGGCGCCAACGACCTCCTCGAACATGGAAGCCTTGTCAATCTCCTCACGGAGCACTACATTCTCGACTTGAAGTCTCTCTTCCGCCTGCTTGCGGTCGTGGATATCGGTGGCGGTTCCATACCACCTGACGATGTTTCCTTGCTCATCGCGCAACGGTACTGCACGAGACAAGAACCAACGATATTCGCCATTCTTGGCGCAACGGATGCGAACCTCATCCTCTAAGGAATCGGCGTTGTCTGGCGAGGCACGCCTCCTTGCGACGTAACCTTCAAGGTCTCTAGTATGAAATGCAGTCTTCCACCCAAAGCCTGCTGAGTCTTGTGCCGACATGCCGGTGTATTCCTGCCACCGTTTGTTCACGAATTCAAAGCATCCATCAGAGCTACTCGTCCAGGCAATTGCCGGCATGATCTCGATGACCTCCCGCAGCTGCTTTTCGCTCTGCCGGACAGCTTCTTCGGCGCGCTTGCGCTGGCTGATGTCGTTGCTGGTCACCAAGATTGCGGTGGGCGTGCCACCCTCATCTCGTTTGATCGACCACCGGGTTGCTACGACGACGTGGGTTCCATCTTTCTTGCTTTGCGACAGCTCGCCTTCCCAGCGCCCGCTGGTGAGCAACTCAGTCTCAATCTGGTCCTGAGACACTCGGAAGTTAGTCTTGAGAAGCTCCTGGGCTCCCTCGCCTACTGCTTCTTCCGCCGACCATCCATACAACATTTCTGCGCCACGATTCCAATACCGAATGACTCCGTTCATATCGCGCACGTAAATCGAGTCGTGCGTAAGAGTCAGAAGGCTGGCTTGCTCTCGCAATTCTGCATAGAGTTCCTGAAGTTGGCGGGCCGCATGGTTGAAGGCCCTCCCCAGAACCGCCAATTCGTCGTTTCCACGAACCGCAACTTCGTGGCGAAAATCGCCGCGCGCGAGGGCGCGAGCGCCGGAGGCGAGTTCGGACAAAGGAACAGTAATGCTTTGACTGAGATACCAGCCCAGCACAGCGGCCGCGAACAAGGTCAGTAAAGCGGCAATGGGAACTGCTATAAAGAGGTTACGCCGTGCCTGTCTGGTCGTTTCAAGAGCAGCGCTTTGCGACTCTGTCAGTTGCTGGTCAACTCTCTCTACCTGGGATAAGCTCAGCTCACGCAGATCCTGAATTTGATGCGCCAAGCGGAGCCGAACAGCTGTCCAATCGCCTGCATTGGCCAGTTCTTCCACCGTATCAAGCTGCGCTGGGAGAGCTGTCATTAGGGTCTGTAGTGCGCTGGAGATCGTGCCGTTCTCGTCTAGTTCAGGCCACGCCATAACGATTCTCCGGGCGCGTTCGGCATCCCCCAAAAATTTCTGGCGTAATGATGCGATATCTTTGGCAAATTTACCGGTCTCCTCGCTATTTGCCATAACCGCAACTCTGTCCCTAAAAGTGCCTATATCAACGTGGACGCGGACAACAGCCCGTAAGGTCTGGTCGGCTTGTCTAAGGCGGTCGGTGGAACCTTCCATTCGTCTGAACTGCCACACTGCCACGGCATCAGATACGATCATCAAGACGATGATGGTCACAAAGCAAGCGGCCAGACGTGTGCCAATACCGACGTCGCGTTGACGAAACCAACGCCCGACCCCGATGGTTTCTTGCTCCCTTTTTGTTCCACTCAGTGGCATTTGACGTTCGAATACGAACTTCGCTTTTCGTACCTAGCGCGCTTTCCCTACCTTTTCAAGAGATGTGTCGTTTTCTGTCACCGCAGATGTTTTGAGCATCGTCGCTAAACGGCTTTGTAACTCCTCGGCAGCCTGTGCTGCGGACTCTTTATGAGTGAGCACTGCATGAACAGCCTGAAAATAGGCGCGCGAAACCTCTGGATACATTTTGCCCGCCGGCAGAGATGGCCTCAACGCTAAGCCTTCATGCACTTGCAGAACGCGGGACACGTAAGGGTTTGGACCCACGATGTCAGCGTCCTTATATAAAGCTGGGATCGTAGGGGGTTCGCAGGACCTGCGGCAGCGTCTGGCCTGCCCCGCGGGGCTGGTGAGAAATCGGACGAGCATTGCCGCCTCGCGTGGATGACGCGAATAGCGCGAAACACCGTAGCCGTTTCCACCCAAGGTGGCTGCGAAGCCGGCGCGACCGCGGGGCAGAGGCGATATGTCAAAGTGCCCTCTGGTTGGCGAGTTGTCGGCGCGAGCTGCCACATATGCATTAGTCCAGTTGCGCATGAATGCGGTCTTTCCCGCTTGCCACAAATTGAACGCGTCCCACTCTTTGTAGGCCTTTACCCCAGGGGGCGAAATGGATCCTGCCCAACGTGCTGCCATGCTCCACGCGCGAATCGTGTTCGGGTTGTTGATGGTCACTTTGCCATTCTCGTCCAGAATCGTTCCACCACCCTCGGACACTTGCCATTCCAATGCATTGCAGGTCAATGCTTCCGACGGCGCGCCTTCCCAAACGAAGCCCCAGAAATCTTTATTGCCACTCGACCGCTCGCCAGCTTGAATCCGTCTGGACATCGTTTCGAGCTCTTCCCAGGTGTTCGGTGGCACCCTATATCCGTACTTTGCCAGCAAATCAGTGCGGTAAAACAACAAGCCCTCATTCAGGTTGTGCGGAAGAGCTATCAGTCTGCCATCGACCATATAGTTGGCAATCAGCTCCGGAAAATGTGCAGCAATATCTTCCGCGGGCACGTAGGGTTTCAGGTTAACAAGACTGTCCGCCAGAAGCGCGGGCCAGATAACGTCAACAGCGTAAACGTCGGGCGTTTCTGAACGGCTGTCGAGCAGCTCGCGCCAGGTTGCGAGTTGCTCCCGAGCCCCTTCCGGAGCGGGCATGATCTGAACTCGGATACCAGTTTGTCTTGTAAACTCTTGCACCTCTGGCGTGAGTCTTGGGCCCGATGCCAGCCATCCTTGATCGATGACGGTGAGGAGGATGCCGGAAGCGCTATCACCGGCGGTGTGGCACCCTGGTGCGGTGAGAACCACGAAAACAATGATCAATCCAGGCCCGAACCAACGCTTCGCCATTCCAATGCCCGTCCTGCCCTGGTGCGGCATTTGCGATTGAAGTGTAACGCCGCGGAACTTGGTGGAGAGTTCCGCTGCCGAAATTAACGCCAGTGGCAAACGCGCGTCTCCGGCACTTGTTCCGACATAAGGAGCGAGAGTGGTACTCCCAACGTACGAGCTAATCTAACACTCTCATTTGAATAAGGGAATGTTCATCCTCTATATGTAGTTTTCATAGTACGACCGTGCCCGCTAAGAGGTACTATAGGCACCAAAGTGCGATAGGCTCCCAACATGGCAGCAAGCCACCCATCCGAAATCCCACAAGAACTCAGCGCTAAGCAGGTGAATTCGGTTCGCAGCGCGCTCGAATTGGTGCTTTCGAGCCATGCGTTCGCCGGAAGCAAGCAGTGCCAGGACTTTCTTCGCATGGTGGTAGAACGTGCGTTGACTGCTGAAGTGAATCCACTCCCTGAGCGCATGATCGGCGTGGAACTGTTTGGCCGACCCGCCGACTATGACATCGCCAATGACGCTGTCGTCCGCGTGCGAGCGGCAGAACTCCGGAAAAGGCTTGCGCAATATTACCGAGAAAGCGCGTTAAGTCCGGTTGTACAGATGGAGCTTCCGCCCGGCTCGTACGTGCCGGAGTTCCATTGGTCGCCGCAGACAAAAGTCGAAGATAGAGCTTTTGCGACTCCATCTCCGACGCCGGTGGCGCAGCCATGGCGGCTCAAGGCCGCACTAACCACCTTTGCGGTGCTGGGCATCGTCATCCTCGGTTTTGTGGTTTGGTTCCAGCTCCGCCCGAAAACTCAATCCGTGAATGCGGTCTGGCTTTCACTGGGTCTGCCCGAGGGCGTGACGTTACATCGGAACTGGCATCCTTTCGAACACATCGCGCTTTCGCCTGACGGTCAGACATTGGCGTTTGCGGCAACCGATGTATCCGGTCAAAGCTCTTTGTGGATCAGGGCCTTACGTTCTTCAGAAGCGCAACATGTCGGCCAGAGCGAAGGCGCGCTTTTGCCGTTCTGGTCGCCGGATTCACAGTTCATTGGGTTCTGGGCTGGCGGCAAGCTGAAGAAGGTTGGGGCATCGGGCGGACCCACTGAGACGATCTATAGCGTTCCGGAGATTGCGCAAGGCGCTTGGGGCGTCGATGGAAGCATACTTTTTGCTAGAGCGGTAAACAGTCCGATTGTCCGCATTGCTGCCGGGGGAGGACTTGCCACGCCTGTGACCTCCATGCTGCCTGGAGAAGTCAGTCAAATGTGGGTTCAGTTTCTGCCGGACGGCAAGCACTTCATTTATTTGGCTCGCACCAGCCTGACCAGTGATGATCCGGGAGCGAAAATCTACGCGCAGTCGCTGGATGGCGGAGCTCCGATACCGCTGCTCGCAAGCCCAAGCCGTGCCGTCGCGGTTACCGACTACTTGCTATTCGCGCGAGACCAGACTCTCTTTGCGCAACATATGGATTGGAAAACCTTGCGGAAGATCGGTGAACCGGTATTGCTGGCCAGTAACGTCGCGGCTTCCCCAGCGTATTTGGGCACTTCCGAATTCACTGCGTCTCAAAACGGAGTGCTTATCTATGGTGCGGCCAGGGGCTCATCCTTCGATCAGTTCAACTGGTACTCGCGGGACGGCACGGTCTTTGGCAGCCTCGAACCGATAATCGACTTTCAGCAGTTCACGCTCTCGCCGGACGGAAGACACTTGGCGCTGAATTCGTTTCATCAGCATGCTACCGGCAGTCTGTGGCTCGTAGACTTAGCAGCTAACACCACGACCGCTCTGGCGACTGATCCGCATGCGCAGTCAGACCCTGTTTGGTCGCCAGACTCGCGCTACGTTGCGTTCAATCTTCTTCCGAACGGTGGATCTGATCCGCCATTCCTGGTCGAGAAGATTGAAATCGGAAGCCAGCAGCCGCAGAAAGTCTATGGTGACAATGAAAGGCATTGGGTCGAAGACTGGTCTCGGGATGGGCGCTTCCTGCTGACGCACGACACTAAGACTTTTTCGATAATCCCTGTGACGGGCGAGAGCAAGCCTAAAATTCTGTATTCTTCGAGCTCTATAAAAGACGAATTTCACCTGTCTCCTGACGGGCAGCTGATAGCTTTCGGGGAGAATCGCACTGGAAGGTGGGAAGTTTTTGTCGCATTGTTTCCCTCATTTCATAACATCCAGCAGGTGTCGGAAGCCGGGGGCGCCCAGCCGCGATGGCGTGGCGACAGTCGAGAACTCTTCTTCCTTGATCTTGAAGGTAAAATGACGTCGGCGAGCGTGGAGCGCGGCTCGCCTCCGAAGATAGGAATCCCGAGAAGGCTCTTCGATACGGGACTAAAACCAGATCCTACCGTCAACCAGTACGCAGTCACCGAGGATGGAGTGAAGTTCTTGGTGCTGGAACCACGCAAGGGTTTTCTCGAAACTTATTCGGTGGTTCTTAACTGGCCCGCGACCGTGAAATAGGTTGAGCGGGATTTTGCAATGCCAGATCCGTCCTGACTTGTTATGAAGAGGTCAAGTTGAAACGTCAAAACTAAGTTCGCCAAATCGTCAGGGGAATAGAGGGTTCGCCTGAGTGGATAGCTAGGTGAGGTTCAGACGTTGATCGCTGCTGCCCGCGCTTTGACGAACCAGCTTTTTTACGATTCTCTTCCGGTCGTCCATGCCATGCCACTCGATGGCAATCTCATCGAGTGTTCGAGCGTGAGCCAGAACGAGCCCATTGGCATCCTCGACTGTGTAGAAGCCGTCATCGTCTTTCGGCGGACGGACAAAGAAGTGGGTGTTGTCCGCCATCGACGTTCCCAACTCGTAGTAGGAAACGCTGGCAAGCGGTGAGGTGTTATTGGCTGGTGGGATGCCTTGCTTCGCCCTGCGCGAGTCATTGAATTCTTTGTTGAGAACAAGAAGTTCTTGCATCAGATTCACCGGTTGCCGGCAGATTCGCGCGTGAGATATGCAGACCACGTGGAGCGTTCCGGCATTGCATTATTCGAACGCGTCTGCAAGCTAGACCTTGAGGGCATCGTCGCAAAATACAAGTTCGGTCCTTACGGGGGAGAGGATGCCCTAAGCACCTGGTACAAGATCCGCAATCGCAACTATTCGCAAATGGTCGGAAGAGATGAACTATTCGAACGTGACCGACACAAGGAGCCAGTCCCCGGTTGGCACTCGTGTGAACTGGCTTGTGCAGGATGCAAGGCACTGAGTTAACTTAGCTCGGTATCCTCCGTAAGCCTCCGTTGACTTCGTCCTCGCCGCACTCCTAACATGGCAGCCCTGAGTGCCTGCGTTACCATGATCGGTCAAACCATCTCGCATTACCGCGTCGTCGAGAAGCTCGGCGGCGGCGGGATGGGTGTGGTTTACAAGGCCGAGGACCTCAAATTGGGTCGGCACATTGCCCCTGAAGTTCCTTCCCGAAGAAGTTGCAACAGATGCGCAAATGTTAGAACGCTTCCGTCGCGAGGCCCGCGTTGCCTCTGAGTCACTCAGTGAGGACGACGGCTGAACGTAAGTCGAAAAGAGCTTAACAATCAACTGCTTCAGTTAAGGAACCAAGACAACAGGCTCGATGGATCGCGTTGAGGTCACACTCACCTGATACGTGACATCGAGCGAACCCCCGAACAGCACGCCGCCAAACTTGATTACATGTTGGCCAGCGGAGAGCGGGCGCAACATCAGATAGTATCCGTCGGCTACTGCGGGAAAGACCGTACCAGTTGCGTCCGGGGTGGTGATCCCATTCACCACCTGCTGCAGATTGTCTGTCAACTGCAATGTATAGCTGAAAACGGGAGCCGTCTCCCGATGCGAGAAAAGGTCGCCCACCTCTCGACCATCAATGCTGGCGTGAATAGCAGTTACGCCGGGGAGGGCAGCATCGATTTGGCTGACCAGCGTATCAATCGTCTGCCGTGGGGTGACTCCAACATTGTCATTCACCAAGTTTTCCAACGGAAAGAAAATGAACTTGTTTGTCGGAATCGTAACCGTGCGCGTCACACTCCCTGAGGTATTGAACAGGCCAGCAAGGAAGAAGACCGGGCCGACATCGCCAAACTTCGACTTCTCGCCGCTGTGGTCGAGCAGCGGATTATCGTTCGCGGGGATTGCATAGGCCCACTTCCACCAGACCGCCGACCACTCTCCCAGCGTCTTTCCCGCTACGGCGGAGTGTGGCGGCAGAACGTGCGGAAAATTCTCCTGCTGGGAGGCCAGCTTCGCGGGCAGCACAAGCAACATGGCTGCAAGAACGGTCAGAATTGTTTTTTTCATGGGTTTATCTCCTTTTGGAAATACCTTTCGAACCAGCACCGAATTTGGCGCATCAGCGGGGGCACTTGGCTGATGGGCGATCTCCCACCGTGCCTGTCTCCTCGCTAGTCAGACTTGCGTCGAGATGTGCATGACTATGCCGCCTCCCGCGCCCTTATTGAATGGAACTCACCACTGAAGAGGAGCCGTTGGCGTTCGAGCCATCGAGTCGTATGGTGCCCACGGTAAAGCACGAGAATAACTGCGAGCATCACTGCGTACTCGGCGATATCTTGTTCGCTTTTCGTCCACCCAGAGTCTGCGGAACGGTGCGATCATGTCCACCTCCCGGCATTTTTAGTGCAGGAACAATGAGGAAGATCGAAAGGTGGGTGACAGCTTGAGTACAGATCGCAAGTGACGTGAGCGAATGGGCTGGCGCTCACCCTTGAATGGAAGAAATTCTGCGCTCGCCGCATTGAGCTTGTCAACCGAGGGGAATGCCGAAAGCTAAACCCCAACCCGCCGTCCTGAAAGGCTGGAAGGACATCGCTCATTTCCTGGGACAGCCTACATCCACCGCTCAGCGATGGGCGAAACAAGGAATGCCAGTCGAGCGGGAAGGGCGTGCGGTAGAAGCACAGCCAGATAAGTTAAACCAGTGGCTCGGTCGCATCTCGCACGAGCCTGTTCAGATCGCGACCGAAACTGCTGATCTTTCCACTGAGTTACGACGTGGCCTTGCTTTTGTTCGTGAACGCAGAAGGAAGCCGAAAACTGAGTAAGCGCAATGCCCGCGACTAAAGAAGTTGTTTCGTTGCATGGGACGCTTCGCGGGGAAGGGCGTCAGCGAACGTGCAGCGTTCGAGCAATGCGGTGCAGCGTGTACGAGGACGAATCCACGGTTCCCGTGGCGATCACATACTCCCGCTGTGACATCGTTGATGCCGACGATTTCCCGGACGGCAACTATGAGTTGGAGTTTGATGGACACAAGGTCCTGTTCACCAAGAAAGGCGAGCATTACCTAGCGCGTTTAGTGGATTGCGACACGCTGCCACGGTGAGTCTTCAGGCAAAATCAGCCACAGTCGGCGGTTTTCTTAGCTCTGGCGAATGGCTTCATGAGTTGCACTCAGGGGCTACTGTTTCGATTTGCTCTGCCCTCGTACCTGCTGAATGGTGCGCCGGATACGCTTCTTGATGGCGGCTTGCTCCTTACGTGCGAGGGCTTCTATCTCGGTGATTTCCTCTTCCGTTGGAGCGTGACGGAGGGCGATGTCAGCAAGCGCGAGCCACCGGGCGGTGTCGTTGGGATTGTGTCTAGAGACCCTATGAGGACGTTCATCGGGCGGATGGGTTGCACGCACGGCGTCGGCGGGGGGAGTCTTCGACACGCGCTCTTATGATGCCACAAACGAAGTCACCGTTCGATACAGAACATCTGGTATTACCCCCTAGACGGCGTTCCAGAATCCCTATCCGCGAGACAGCGCCAATCGACTGATTGCACAAGGTCGCTGCGCCTTACTTTTTGCGTTCCTAATACACATGTTATTTGGGACGTTTACCGGAACTCGGCGTGAGAAGTTCGCAAGCGTACTGCTCCAATTCAACTAGAGCATCTTCTTTGGTGATGTGATCTGAGGTGCGTCCACATTTGGCGCAGAACCATTCTTGCATTTCCTCATTCCACAGGATATCGGCGTGTTTCAAAGTGGGCACGGCATCCATTTCCACTAGGCAGCCTCTTGTCCGTCAGAGATTCGAACGTTTGGGATTCGGTCTAGCCGTGCTCTTATGTCGTTCAGTCGCTTCGGAATCGGATCATGGTAATGAGCGAGCCAGCCGAAGCACCAAGCAGGAAAATACCAGCACGGTAGCAGGGTCCATGGATGCATTTGTAAACCCCAAACAGGGATCGGCAGCGTGGCTATGGTTCTGTTCGGAAAACAGAACAAGGATGACATTTAGGTTCAGTTTCTTTTCGGCGGGTTCTACGGATACTGCGCACAAAAGCCCGGCTCCCTTCCAGTTACGGTGCACAAAGTGCGAAGATATTCCCTAATTGGGTCTATTGAGACCACACATTGCTAACGGGAGAAGAGGGGACAACGAAATGCGGAAACAAAAGGGTTTCTCACTAATCGAGTTGCTGATTGTGGTGGCGATTATTCTAATTATCGCCGCCATCGCCATTCCGAACCTGCTGCGTGCACGCATTGCGGCCAATGAGTCGTCCGCCGTGAGCTCGCTGCGTACCATTAACACCGCACAAGTCACCTATCAGACAGGCTATCCGCTCGTGGGCTATGCCCCAACTATCGCAGCCTTGGGTCCGGGCGGAGTTGGAAGCGTTTGTCCCGCTGGCGGCCCGGTTCAGGCCAATGCCTGCTTGATTGACAGTGCGCTGTCCAATGCGACGGCTGCCGGTACTGCCAAGAGCGGGTACTTTTTCGCCATGGGTGTGACGGCTAACGCTGGTATCAACGTGCAATATGTGCTCGGCACCTCGCCAGCAGCTTACAACGTGACTGGTATACGCAACTTCTGTTCCAACGAAGATGCTGTACTTCACCAGAACGTGGGCGCCTCCGGTAGCGTTCCAATCACGGCTGGTTGCACTGGTGCGGCTTGGCCGGTTCTGTAAGCGCTATCAAGAGTTAGGGCGAAGTACCTGGGGGAGGGTACAGAGCCAGGAGCATCGGATGCCGACATCCGATGCTCTTTGTTTTTTCTCCCACTCCTGGTGGCTTCCAAGAGCTAACGATTCTCTCCATCTGCCGCACGAAACAAAACCCCCTCGGACTGAGCCCACTAAGTTGCTTGGTTGCAATGTCGCCAGACTCCGAAAACACCGCGAAAGAAACATTTGTTTGTTTCGCAGTCAGTCCGGCGTGCCCGCTGCTGCCATGTCCCCAAATTACTGTGCGTCCAGAAAACTGCGTAATTTTCCTCTGGCGCAGGGCATCCGGCGGTTGGCTTCCTCCATCGTGATGTTCTCATCCTTGTTGGCGAGAAACGCGTTGCCCAAAACCCACAGGCGCACCTTCGCGTCTTTATAGAAAAACAGTTCCGTGTTGGATTGGCGGTAGACAAGATGTCTTATTGTCGTACCTGGAGCCTGCTCAAGGAAGTCTCGGTCAGGCCGTCCACATAGCTTTATTACGGAAGCCGCCTCATCTTTGGTGGGTTTGATAGCAATATCAACAGGGTTGGCGACAGCATCCGGGCGCGAGGCAGTGGGTGGGGTTTCAGTTGAGGGGTTACGCGAGCCGACTATCGAAGTGATCCAAAAGAGTACGACAGTAATTCCTATGAACCATGCAAGCCCCTTAACAAAAGGGTGAGTGAAGCGGTTTCCACAATGCGGGCAGACTCTTGCGTTGGACGCAATCATGAGGCCGCACTTGCATTTTTTCATCGCTACCCTTTGCGTCTGGCATTATAGCGAAGAAGCCCTCGTGTCAATTCGCGAAAACATGCGAGTACACTCAGAACCCGGCAGATCGGGCATTGTCTCACCTTGGCTGAAGGTTATGCCAAGGAGTGGAAGCAGTAAGTTGGGATTGACAAGAGACTTATCATGGGAGGCCACTGGGAGAACGGATATGCTGACAGCGCGTAAATTATGTCTGGCTGTGGGGATTTTGCTCTTAGCATCTTGTGGAAACGAACCGGACCGAACTCTGCCCACTCCCTACACTCCACCAGGGATGCGCGCTGTCACCATAATTGTTAAGCAGGATATTTCTGCAGCTCCCAGGGATCACGTAGACCTGCTAGCAATGGACAAAGGACAAGAAGTGGTTGTGCTGCAGAACGTGGAAGTCGTGACGCGGGATGAAAATGTAGTGCAGTTTGTAGTCAGCCCAGACGATGCACACCTAATAGAGCGAGCGGTCGAACAGGGACAGCGATTCCATTTGCGCCTGCTGTAAGGAGTTCGTCATGCTTAAGCCTTTGCTCATCAGAACCATGCTGATTTACGTCGTGTCCGCGATTGCTCTCGCTATCTGGTTCACTATGGCGGGAACGATTGGGACGACGATAGGGAAGGTAACGCTATGGGCCGTAACGTGGCGTCTATTCTTGGTGGCCTTTATATGGGGGCTGTGCTGGGCTTGGGCTTTAATTCCGACTGCGCTCTATCTGGTTTATGAGTTCATCTTGAAAAGAACTCAGAAGAAAGAAAAAACCTTAGGCGTCAATCACTTCTAGGTCTGCCCCGTGTCGGATTCCCATTGACGGCACCGCAGAAACGCGGACTCGCCGCAGCCCTCTCGGGCGTATAATTCGCGCCGCTATGGATGATATCCACCTTGAACAAGTCCGGTCGCTGATGTCACAAATCACCGATCTCATGGAAGACTTGTGGATTGAGCGTCAAGGTCTGAGAAGCGTTCTTGCTCATCACGGGTTTTCGCGAGAACAGTTTCTGGAGATTGAGAAAGCGGCAAAGGAAGACGACGACCTCCGTAACCAAGCTCGTCTAGCTTTGTTCCCATATTGGGCGCCACGCCGCTGGGTCGCCAGCAATCTGAACCTTCTGGGCGGACCATGGCCGTATGCTGAGTTTCGAGATCGTGGAAGTGAATCCTGTGATTGACGAACACAATCGCACAGCGGAATTAGCGGTGGAACTCACGCTGTCTGCGTTCGGAAAGAAAATCCTCTAGGCCCTCTTTTATTTCTTCAATTTTGACTTTGGCTCTTGTGCCGTTTCTCCCGCGACCGAAAAATCCCACACAGAATAGAAGACCCCTTGTTCCGCGTCCGATTGCGACTCACCTTTTTTAGGTTTGTGCGCCTTCACCGGACGCAATACCAGACCGTATTCTCCGGCGGCGAGGGGAGAGGCCGCTTCAATCTGCAGGTGCCCTCGACTCAGGCGTGTGGTTTTCAAAGGAGTACGCTCTTCGTCAATCATGGACTGCGGGCTGCCAGAGCCGGAGTAGTCGACCTTGGATTTAGTGGCGCCCACCAACCTCCAGTTGTCTTTGGTTTGCGGCAGGCGAACCAGCGCTGGTTCGTAGCTGTCCGGATCGAGGCCGACAATTTCCCCGAACTCGAGCTCGAATTTAGGAGTGGTGGTCGGCATCATGAAAGGTGAATTGTGCCCGGGAAGAGCCCAAATGTAGGTCACAGTCGGCATTCCATGATGTCCGCCCATAAGACCGCCGAACATGCCCGACGCAATACCCATGGCGGGCCCGGCAAACATACCTCCGCCAATGGCCCCAAAACTTAGCCCCGTGGATGCGAAGCTGCTCAGCATCGATCCTGCCGCCGACCCACCCCCAGACATTCCTTTCGTCTTGGACTGCGCCATCTGAGCCAAGGAACTGGTCATGGGCTTTTTCTCGGTACCAATCAGCAGCGCGATTTTTGGCATGGCAGATGAAACCATCGGTGTCGCGCCGCCCATCCCGGGCATACCGGCCATCCCATTCGTGCCGCGCATCTGCGACATGGCCATCATCATCTGCTGACGCGAGCCCGCGGGCATCTGTGCCAGCGTCTGTGGCGGTATTCCCATTTGGGCTAAGGCCTGTGCCATGGCGGCATCCTGAGGTCCGGGTGGAGTTGCACCCCCTGCGGGCTGGGGAGCGGGTGGCACGGAAGCCGTAGTGGGAGAAGCAGCGTTCCGCTTTTTGGCTTCAGCCGCCAGCATGGCGTCGATGATCTTGTCACTGATGCCAGCCTGTTTCAGGTCGAGCAGCGCTTTTGCAGACACATCGAAGTCAGTTTCGTTGGCCGCGATGGCATTCAACACGGTGGTCTCCTGCAGCCCACCCTTGACCATCTTGAGAATGTCGTCATTGCCGAGCGCAGGATTTTTCTGCTGTGCAGCGACTCCGGTTACGACTAGCAACAACGCCAACAGCCCTCGGGCTAATTTTGGGATTCTCATGATTCACCGCGCTTCCTGGGTCTACTTCACTCCAAACGCCCACACCGAGTTGAACAGAAGTCCTTCCCCGGAATTTTGTGCCACGCTGCTGCCGGAAAATTTTTTCGATTTGTTCAGCGGACGCAGCACCACACCATACTCTCCCGCGGGCAAGGCGGCAGCGGCTTGTAACTTGTAATCTCCGGAAGAAACCTTGGTGGCTTGGGCGGCGATCCGCTCTTCAATGAATGAAGAATAGATTTCCCAATCCATAGTGGAGGACTCAAGAACATCCTGCTTAGCCTGCGTGGCGCCGACGAGCCGGAAATTGTTTGGCGAAGGCGCGAGTTTCACCAGTGCAGGCTCGTACTCATCCGCAACGACTCCCGGAATATTGGCAAAGTGGACTTCAAAACTCGGTTGGTTGCTATCTAACACCAGATCGGACTTCTGCCCCGGTAGCGCCCACACGTCGGTGACAGTGGGTTTCCGGTGACCCATTAGACCTCCCATCACGCCTCCGGCCGCGCCGATCGCCGACGCACCGGTATAGGAACCGCTCCGATACGCTGCCTCCTGTGCGGCCGACATGGCGACGCTCTGCATGGCTTGGCCCAGGGCATTATCCGTGCTTAGTGCGTTCAGTGAGGTGGCCTTGGTCTTGGTCTGGGCAATCTGCGTTTTGGAAACAGGAATAGGCTGCGGTGTCGTGCCCTTAAGCACCGCCACGGAAGGTTGGCCAGCGGCCGTCGCTGCGGGAGCCGCAGCAGGAGCCGCGACTGGTGCGGCTGCTGGTGCAGGAGTGGGAGCTGCACCGTGTTTCTTGTTGGCCGAGGCCAGCATTGCGTCCATGATCTTTGAGCTGACGCCCTGCTGTTTCAGCTTGATCAAAGCCGTTGCCGACACGTCGAAATTAGAGTCCTGCGCGTTGATCGCATTGATGACCGTGTTCTCGGGGAGTCCGCCCTTCACCATGGCGACCACGTCGTCATTCGTCAGCGGTTTCGAATTGTTTTGAGCAAGCGCAAAGCCGGTGAAAAGCACTGCGCAGATGAGTACTGCAACGCAAAGTTGTTTGTGGGACATGGGATCACTCCTCGGCTGAAAGCAGGCTGCTCACACTCGGACGTGTTTGCGGTAGAACCCAGGAGCGGAACCATGTGCTCCCGCGCCCGCGATGCGAAATCGCCCGCCAGGACTGGAAGTTCCACCCAATTGTGCCGAGGCTACTCTGGGGTACAGCCCTTGTCAACCCGTTCTGCGCGGCTCGCCGCTCACAGGTTGGCGCAATGTGATAAGAATTACAGTGAGGTCGGATCAGGCTGCATGAAAAAATCCGCGTCGGTATTCTCTTCGGCGGACGCAGCGGTGAGCACGAAGTTTCTTTGCTCTCTGCAGCCTCAGTTTTCAGCGCCATCGACAAAAACAAATCTGAAGTCGTGCCGCTTGGTATCACCAAGGAAGGCCGCTGGCTGACGTCGGCTGATGCTCATGTTCTCTCTCCCTTCCGATCCTCATGATTATCGACCTCGGTTCCATCTTGAAGACGAAATCAACTGCGGAAATGAATCACTGGCCATCTACCCTCCTGACTTGAGGTGGCAGCACCGGCTGAAACGAGAACACCCAACTTGCACCGAGCGAACAATCGCTCACCAAGAGTGCGGATGGAAGGGTGGCGACTCGGCAGAGAGAAAATCTTGCCTAGCCAAGCCAGAGGAACGCTTCTCCCTTGACCAACTCGCTTCAAAATGCGAGCGGAGGGGCTTATAGTGGCGCAGTACACGGAAGAAGATTTGAGGAAGTGTTTCTATGCGTTTCGGAAGGTGCACAACACGGCAATGTAAACGCCGAGCAAATTTTTGCCTCCCGGCCCTGGTCGGTTAGTTCTTCTGCGATATCATATCTTCCTCCGGAAAAGTCAGTTGCGGAACCGACCTCTGACGCGATCCAGGCGAGGCCAGCCATGGCACATCGCGGCTTCCTCCATTTCGCCTTCTGGTGATTCTTCAAGGGGTTCGCATGTGGAACATCTCGGTCCCGGCGAGGCGCAACTTGCTTGTCATTTCCGCGGTTGCTCTCTGCTCTCTGACGACAAATGGCCAGACAGCCAACACCGGAGCGATTGCCGGTACCGTGACAGACCCGAGCGGAGCGTTGGTCGGCGGGGCGGCAATAGTCGTCAAAAATCAGGCAACGCACGAAGAACGCGATCTCGCTACGGATGCCGTGGGCAGTTTCTCGGTTCCATTCCTGATGCCTGGCGACTATGAACTAACGGTTCGCACAACGCAATTTGAGCCACTAATCTTGAAGAGTGTTCAGGTTCGAATCACCGAGGTGAGCCGGCTGAAGATTCAGCTTACGATCACTGGCGCAAGGGCAGAGATGACGATTACCGCCAAGCCTCCTCTCCTTCAAACTGAGAACGCCACTCTGGGACGAGTCATCGATCGAACCACGATCGAAGAATTGCCGCTGGTCAATCGCAACTTTACCGAGATCCTCGGCCTCACCGCTGGAACAAACACGGATATCGTGGATGCCACTCAACTGGGGGCCGGAAGCCAGGAGATCCGCGCGAACGGTGCTCGTAGCGGCGACAACAACTTCATGCTTAACGGCGTTGATGCGAACAGTTACGGCTCCAATATCACCGAGGTCACTGCTTTCGGTGGAGCTGGGATCGCGATCCCCGCCCCGGATACCATTCAGGAGTTCAAGGTCCAGACTTCGCTCTACGGCGCCCAGTATGGGCGAGGAGGAGGGGCCAACGTAAACGTCGAAACAAGGTCAGGCGCGTCGGATCTTCACGGGAATGTCTATTATTTCGGCCGTAATGAGGTACTGGACGCGAATAACTTCTTTGCAAACGCAACCGGGGTGCCAAGAGGAGAATTTCGACGCTCACAACCCGGGGGCACTTTGGGCGGACCGCTGCCTTGGTCAAAGAAACGCGCCTTTTTCTTTGGTTCATATCAAGCTACAAGGGATGTGAATGCGGCATCTTTGAGCAGCAGTGTTCGATCTTTGAGCCTTCCTCCAATACCACAGGTCCGCACGCCAGCCTCGCTTGGAGCTGTATTCGGGGGCAAAACCGGGGCATTCGGAGGTGTCGCCGTGGCCCCGGATGGCTCAAATATAAACCCGGTAGCGCTCAAGTTGTTGAACGCGAAGAACCCCGACGGCACATTTGTAATCCCGAGCCCTCAGACCTCGGGGAGCAGCGTCAACTACACGGCAGTGTTGCCTGGACATTACAACGAAAACCAGTTCAATACAAACCTCGACGTTACTTTGCGGACGGCGGATCGCCTGTCGGTGAAATTCTTTTTCTCGAACTCGGATCAAGACGTCCCTTTCTTCGGCGCCTCTGTGCCTGGCTTTCCTGCGCTCCGTTCTTTCGAGAACCGACATTTGGCAATCGCCGAGACTCACATTTTCTCACCGCGAGCGATCAACCAATTCCGCTTTGGCTTCTCTCGTCTTGCGGGTCGAGGTGTTGCCGGAGGGACGCTCACCGATCAGGACGTGGGGATAAACCGCTTCAGCGACTCCCAAGAGCGGCTCATTCCACAGATTCAGGTTCTTGGAGCTCTTCAATTAGGCAATTCGTCAATCGAGCGAGGCAAAACAGCCGGTAATAACTTTTATATCTCCGACGTCATATTCCTGTCCCGGGGCAAGCACGATCTTCGCTTGGGCCCAGAAATTTTCCGAAATCAATTTAACCAACGAATCGATAACACGACCGGTATTTTAATACTCTTGTCGTTCCCTGATTTCCTGCTCGGCTTGACCGCTGGGCCTGCCGGGGCAGGAGGGAACGGCACATCACTTTCAAGCATCATCTCGTCCGGCGTGACTGCTGGAATTCCCCATGTGGGGGCACGCGCAAGCGCGGAACATTTGTTTGTGGTGGATGACTGGAAAGTTACGCGAACTCTCACCCTGAATCTCGGGGTTCGAGTCGAGGTCAATGGCCAACAGAGCGAAGTCCAGGGTCGCCAATCGAATTTCTTCCCTCAGTTCTACTCCCCACCTCCAGCAGGAGGGTTCGGGGATCCAATCTCATCGGGATTCGTCCTGCCCGATAACTTTCACGGTAATGCTCCGACCGGATTTCCACGGACAAACTCGACGCTATTGAATCATCCCGTTCAAGTCCATCCAGACCCCCGCATCGGCTTCGCGTGGCAGCCACTTTCTTCCAAGGACTTGGTTCTGCGAGGGGGGTATGGCATTTATGCGAACCGCCTCAGCTTTAAAGCGAACTCTTCCCAACTGCTTTTTAATCCGCCATTTACGCTTTCCGCTGTTCTTACTGGCGGTGCTAACGCGGCTGCTAGCCTGCAGAATCCCTTTACTAATCTGCCACCGAACTCCTCCTTCCCCAATTTCGTAGCCAACATGCTACCGGGCCCACCGTTTACCGGGAACAGATTCCTCCGAACCGCTACCATTACCGATCCTGATTTTAAGGAGTCTACCGTCCAGCACTTTGGCCTCGATCTCCAGTATCAACGCAAGAGCTGCGTTTTCTCAATCGCGTATGCCGGCGCGAAGGGCACACACCTGGCTTTGGGACGGGGCAAGAATCAGCCTGCTCTCGCCAGTCCCGCTAACCCTGTGAACGGACTCACAACCAATTCAGTGGACAATGCGACCGAGCGTGTGCCCTTTGTGGGGCTGTCTCCGTTGGAATTCCGACTCGAAAGCAGCGGAAATTCGATTTACAACTCTCTACAAGCCACATTGAAGAAAGACATGACTCACGGTTTTCAGATCCTGGCTGCGTACACCTTTTCAAAATCCATTGATGATGCGGGTGACAGTCTCGGTGCTGCTATCGGTGGCGGATTCGGAATACCCATCTTGGGTCAATTCGTATACAACGATCAACGCAATGTCGCTGCTCAGCGCGGCGTCTCCGACTTTGATCGAACTCACCGATTTGTTATCAGCGGTACCTGGGACGCGCCCAGTCCCCAGCACGCGACAAGCGCAGCTATTCAAAAGCTCGGAAATGGCTGGAGCATTTCGGGTATCGTAACGCTCCAATCGGGACTAGCGTTCAGCATTCTAGACAGTGCAGCCGGTACGCTATTTGGCCCGGCGACACTATACACAACCGGTGACCTGGTTCCAGGAGCGACTCTGGGGGATGCAAGTCGAAGTGGCAGCGTCAGCGGCCGTGTCAACAAATTCTTTAACACGCAAGCATTTGTTCCGGCGCCGTTTATTCCCGATGGTGGCCTTATTGATGGCAAATATCCGGTTTCCGGCGGCGGGACAATATTCGGCAGCCTCGGAAGAAATATCCTTCGCGGGCCCGATCAACGCGTTGGAGACATCGCTATAATTAAGGCCACTCCCCTCACGGAGCGCGTAAAACTGACCTTCCGTTGGGAGATATTTAATATGCTCAACCGGTCAAACTTTGCCAATCCTTCAAACGACGTTGCGTCGCCGAGCACATTCGGCGTGATTAGCGCGCTAACGGTGAATCCCCGAATCATGCAATATGCGCTAAAATTCGAATTCTAGTATGCTGCGTCAAACTTCCCTGGCACACAACCACGGAGTTTCACCGTAACTGAGCATTTTGCGGCCGAGCATCGAGCCGTGGCGACAAGGATGTCCTCGATGGCAGCGCCTTCTGGATACGTGTTGAAGCCTCTGCGTGAAGGCGCGGACTTCAGCCTTTACCGCGGCCGACAGCACAGAAACCCATCGCCGGTCCTAGCGATCGCACTCACCGCGGAACATCCGTCGCCTGAGAGTCTTCGGCGGCTCGAGCACGAATACTCGCTCGCAGCCGAACTCGATCCCGCGTGGGCAGTCAAGCCTCTGGCGCTCACACTTCACGAAGGGAGGACGATCCTCATACTCAAGGACCCTGGCGGTGAGCCCCTGGATCGGATTCTTGAGCGGGACCAGGGGCAACCGCTCGATCTGACTCGGTTCCTGCGCATCGCCATTGGCCTGGCGGCAGCAGTCGCCCAAGTCCACGGGCGCGGTCTCATACATAAGGATATCAAGCCTGCGAATGTGCTCGTCGACGACGCCTGCAACGTATGGCTCACGGGATTCGGGATTGCATCCCAACTGCCGCGTGAGCGGCAGGCACCCGTACCCCTCGAGACTATTGCCGGCACGCTGGCCTATATGGCGCCCGAACAGACCGGCCGCATGAATCGCTCGATTGACGCCCGCAGCGATCTCTACTCATTGGGCGTCACCTTGTACCAGATGCTCACGGGCGCGCTGCCGTTTGCAGCCACCGACCCCCTGGAGTGGGTCCATTGCCAAATTGCATGCCAGCCGACACCGCCTGGTGATCGCGCCGCAGTTCCCGAGCCGCTGTCCGCCATCATTACGAAGCTCCTCGCCAAGAACGCCGAGGAGCGTTACCAGACCGCTTGCGGGCTGGAAGCTGATCTTCGGCGGTGCCTGGCGGAATGGCAGTCGCAGGGTCACATCGATCCATTCCCGTTGGGCGCGCACGACTCATCAGACCGGTTGCTGATCCCTGAGAAACTGTACGGGCGTAAGGGCGAGGTCGATGCTCTTATCGCGACCTTTGACCGGGTCGTGGCTCAGGGTACGCCAGAGCTCGTGCTCATATCTGGTTATTCCGGCGTTGGCAAATCCTCAGTGGTGAACGAGCTGCACAAGGTGCTTGTTCCACCGCGGGGCCTCTTCGCGTCCGGCAAGTTCGACCAATACAAGCGCGACATCCCGTACACGACACTAGCGCAGGCTTTCCAGACCGTGATCCGTCAGATCCTCGTCAAAAGCGACGCGGAGGTGTCCAAGTGGAGGCACTCTCTTCATGAGGCGCTGGGTCAGAATGGCCAGCTCATCGTCAACCTCATCCCCGAGCTGGAGTTCATCATCGGGAAACAGCCGCCCGTTCCAGACCTGCCGATGCAAGACGCGCGGAACCGTTTCCAGTTCGTGTTCCGGCGATTCCTCTGCGCATTCGCCAGGCAGGAGCACCCACTCGCGCTGTTTCTCGACGATTTGCAATGGCTGGACGCGGCCACCCTTGAACTGCTGGTGCACCTGATTACCGATCCGGATGTGCGGTACCTGATGGTGATCGGAGCCTACCGCGACAACGAGGTCAGTTCGTCTCACCCGCTCATGCGAACACTGGGGGCGATCCGCGAGGCCGGAGCGAGGGTGCAGGAGATCGTGCTCGCGCCGCTGAGGTTCGACGATGTCGTCCGGCTCGTAGTCGATGCATTGCACTGCGAGAGGGATTCGGGTCACCCTCTGGCGAAGCTGGTGCACGAAAAGACCGGCGGCAATCCGTTCTTCGCGATCCAGTTTCTCACGGCGCTGGCCGAGGAAGGACTACTCGCGTTCGACCCGGTCACGCGGGTTTGGCAATGGGATGCGAATCGCATCCATGCCAGGAGCTACACCGACAACGTGGTGGATCTGATGGTGGGGAAGCTAAAGCGATTGCCGAACACGACACAAGACGCACTCAAGCGGCTCGCCTGTCTCGGGAACGTGGTCGAATTCGCCACCTTGACTCTGGTTCACGGGAAATTAGAAGAGGAGATGCACACGGCGCTCTGGGAAGCCGCCCGCGCCGGGCTGATCCTCCGCCTGGAGGGCTCCTATGCGCTCCTCCACGACCGCATTCAGGAGGCAGCGTATGCGCTCATCCCCGAAGGCGAGCGCGCGGCTGCACACCTTCAGATTGGCCGAGCGCTGCTGGCGAACATGTCGGCGGACCAGCTCGCCGAGCAAATGTTCGATGTCGCGAACCAGTTCAATCGGGGCGCCGAACGGCTGATCGACCGGGACGAGAAAGTGAAGGTCGCGACGATTGATCTGCGCGCCGGGCGAAAGGCCAAGGCGTCTGCCGCCTATGTGTCGGCGCGGGAGTATTTTTCCGCCGGCATGGCGCTCCTGGACGAAAGAGACTGGAGTAGCCAGTACGAGTTGACGTTCAGCCTGTGGCTCGAACGCGCGGAGTGCGAGCTTCTGAGCGGCAACTTCGAAGAAGCCGAGCAACTGATTGTGGAGTTGCTGCAGCGCGCCGCGTCGAGGGTTGATCAGGCGGCCGTCTACCACTTGAAGGTCCAGTTCCATGTCGTGAAGTCAGAAAACCAGCATGGTGTGGCCACCGCGCTCGCGTGCCTCCGCCTGTTCGGCATTGACATCCCGGCGCACCCGACCTGGGAGCAGGTCCAGGCCGAATACGAGACGGTCTGGGAAACCCTCAATGGGCGCCCGATCGAGAGCCTAGTCGATCTCCCTCTGATGACCGATCCGGAACTGCAGGCCGCCATGCAGATGTTCTCGGCCCTTACTCCCCCCGCCTACTTTACTGATTTCCACTTGTATTGCTTGCAACTGTGCCGCATGGTGAAGGTCAGCATGCAGCATGGGACGAGCGATGCTTCCGCGCACGCCTATGCCTTTTGGGGGGTTTTGCTCGGGAGGGTCTTTCGCCGTTACGGTGAGGGTTATCGTTTCGCCAAACTCGCCTGCGACCTCGTCGAGAAGCACGGCTTCATTGCAAGTCAGGCAAAAGTTTACATCCAGATGGCAGCGGTTGCCGTCTGGACGCAGCCGATCGCGACCGCGATCGAACTCACTCGGACGGCATTTCGCGCCGCGATTGAGACGGGTGATCTGATCTACGCTTGCTACGGCATTTGCCAATCTGTCACAGATCTTCTCCTGCGGAACGATCCACTCGACATGGTGTGGCGCGAGTCGGAGATGGCGCTCGACTTTGCTCGGAAAACCAAGTACGGCGATGCCGCGGATGTCATCGGGAGCCAGCAACGCTTCATCGCAAACATGCAGGGCCGCACCGCGACCTTTTCCACCTTCAGCGACGGGCAGTTCGACGAGACGAGGTTCGAGGCCCAGCTGACACCTGACCGCATGACGACGATGATCTGCTCGTACTGGATCCTCAAACTTAGGGCGCGTTTTCTGTCACGCGACTACGCCGAGGCTCTCGCGGCTGCCGAGAAGGCCAAGCTGCTCCTTTCGGCTGTAGCCGGCCAGATCCAGTTGCTCGACTACTTTTATTATGCCGCACTGGCGGTGGCGGCATGCTATGAGAACACTTCCGCCGACGAACAGCAACGGCAGCATGAACTGCTGACGGCACATCAGGAACAACTGCGTGAGTGGGCCGAAAATTATCCGCCGACTTTCGCCGACAAGCACGCACTAGTGTCGGCCGAGATCGCTCGTATCGAGGGCCGCGCTCTCGACGCAATGGATTTGTACGAACAGGCCATTCAATCCGCGCGCGAGCACGGCTTCGTGCAGAACGAGGCGGTGGCCCATGAGGTCGCCGCGCGGTTCTACCTGGCGCGCGGCCTCGGAACGGTCGGCAACGCTTATCTTCGCAGCGCGCGGAACTGCTACGACCGCTGGGGAGCGCTCGGCAAGGTGAGGCAACTCGACGAATGGTACCCACACTTGCACGAAAAACGCCTTCCTACTTTTACGACCTCCACAATCGGCACACCGGTCAGGCAGCTCGACGTCGAGACTGTACTCAAAGCCTCACAGGTACTCTCGAGCGAGATTGTCCTACCCAAGCTGATCGAGAAGCTGATGCGGATCGCGCTGGAGCATGCAGGGGCGGAACGAGGTCTGCTCATCCTTCTCAGGGGCGACGAGCCCCAGATTGAGGCGGAGGTCACCACGGGTCAGGGTGAAGCCAAGGTCTCTGTCCGACAGGCAGCCATCACACCATCTGATATTCCAAAATCCGCGCTTCACTACGTGATCCGGACGCGGGAGCGCGTGGTCCTTGATGATGCTTCGGTAAGGAACTTGTACTCGGAGGATGAGTATGTGCGGGCAAAGCGAGCCAGATCCGTCTTATGCCTGCCCATAGTCAAACAAACGAAGCTTGTCGGCGCACTCTATCTGGAGAACAATTTGACTCCCCGCGCGTTCACCTCAGACCGTGTCGCAGTGCTTGAGTTGCTGGCTTCGCAAGCCGCGATTTCGCTGGAGAATGCCAGCCTCTATTCCGATCTGCAACGCAGCGAAGCTTTCCTGGCTCAAGGGCAGAGCATAAGCCATACAGGCAGCTTCGGCTGGAACGTTTCGAGTGGAGAAATCTACTGGTCGGAGGAAACCTATAAGATCTTTGAGTACGATCGAGCGGTTAAGCCCACGTTGGAGTCAATACTCCCGCGAATTCATCCAGAAGACAGAGATCGCGTGCAACAGACTAGGGACCGCATGTTGGAGGTAAGGGCAAATGTTGATATTGAGCATCGTGTGTTGATGCCGGACGGTTCGGTTAAGTACCTCCACGTTTTAGCTCGCGCGTTGGAGCCTTCGCCGGGCAACCTCGAATATGTGGGTACCGTGATGGACGTCACCGAGCGCAAGCGGGCCGAGGAAGAGCGGGAGAGACTGCGCCAGCTACAAGCGGATCTCACGCACTTAAGTCGCGTGACCACGATGGGCGAATTGACGGCATCGCTGGCGCACGAGATCAAGCAGCCGATTTCCGCAGCAGTAACAAACGCTAAAACCTGCTTGCGATGGCTCAATCGCGATGTCCCCGACTTGGCAGAGGCACGCGAAGCCGCATCTAGAATCATCAAAGACGTAACCCGTGCGTCTGACATCATGAGCAGCATCAGCTTGCAGTTTACGAAGGGAGCTCCACAGCGGGAGCTGGTTGATGTGAATGAGCTCATTCGAGAAATGATTGTCCTGCTGCACAGCGAGGTGAACCGCTACTCAATCTCCATCCGCACCGAGCTTGCTGAGGATCTTCCCAAGGTCACGGCAGACCGTGTCCAACTGCAGCAGGTTTTCATGAACCTCATGCTCAACGGCATCGATGCCATGAAGGAAACAACTGACGGAGGTGAGCTTACCATTAAGTCAGAAGGCAGAGATGATCAACTGCTGCTCTCGGTCAGCGATACCGGTGTGGGATTGAACCCGGAGCAGGAGGAACAGATCTTCAACACATTCTTTACGACCAAAGAGAAAGGGATTGGTATGGGGCTGCCCATCAGTCGGTCTATTATTGAGTCACATGGCGGACGCTTGTGGGCCGCCCGCGCCTCCGGACGGGGTGCAACTTTTCAGTTCACGTTGCCCAGCACCGGTCGCGGCCCACATATAATCTCCCCATCTGCGCTCGCGTCGTAGCCAACCTTCGTTTTGCATATGGGCTATCCCCCACCGTCCGCGCCGCTCCGGTCCAGGCCGTACTCGTCTGACGAACGAAGATGAGCCGGGATCTTGTTCTCACACTTGCGACGACAAGGGTTACGAGGCCCTGTAAGACCCCCTTCTGAGAAGCAGCCGAACCTGCCGCTCCATTGCGGAAATGGGCAATTCTGTGGCGCTGCCGCTGATCTTGGGCGAGTCACGAGCTAACAGGAAGAAATCCCAAGGTAAGAGTTGCCGACGACTCGCCCAGGGCGCGATCTGCGAGCCGATAATGAGACCCGCGAAGCCCTTACTCTGGATCGGAATTTCTGAAAGCGCAATTTCAGTCAAATCGAGGGAAGGAACCAGGGGCAAACTAGGTCTGTGCCGATAGGAAAGCTTGTATGAACGCTATCGAGAAGGCGCTTTGGTTTATCGAGAGCCACTTTGCAAGCGAAATTACGCTCGAGGACCTTGCGAAAGCCGGAGGAGTGTCGCGTTTTCATGTGACGCGAGCATTCGGTGCAGCGACGGGCGTTTCGATCATGCGTTACGTGCGTGGCCGCCGTTTGACCGAGGCAGCCAAGGCCCTATCGAACGGTGCGCCGGATATCTTGTCCGTCGCTCTGGATGCAGGGTACGGCTCACATGAGGCATTCACGCGCGCGTTCCGCGATGAATTCGGCGTGACGCCCGAAACGATTCGCGCACACCAGAGATAGGACTACGGTCGGTACGTGATAAAGCACGGGTACGGGAAGGATAAATGCCAGCATACCCACGTAATGCATGGACCAAATTGCGAAGCCCAGGGCGATAGCTCCGCTGCTGAGGCAGGCCCAGCGCCGCTGGCCGCCGGCCGCCGGAAGCGGAGACTCGCTCCCCTAAGTTGAAAGCGGCATACGAGGCTACGATCCCAATCGCGACGGAAAGGGCAACCAAGCCCGCATTATAGGTTCCGGCGATCATTGAGAGAGCGGACCTGCACTCAACGTAAGCTTAGCACGTTCGCGAGACTATCAAGGACCTGAACCACGACGTTATGGTCGTGGACCGGGGCGCCTATGTAAGGGTTCTGGTTCCACGATGCTGTGTAGTAACTCGTTCGGCAATCGAAAAACAACATTTAGGACGAATCGTTTCGTTTTCCAGGGGAATTGGAGACTGTAATGTCTTCATTCAAGGGTTCGCTTCAGCTGAATCAGGATGATGCAGCATGGCGATTCGCTGGAAATCAAAGTTCCTCTTGAAGCAAGCACTTTTCTGATCCGGAGAGCCTTATGGCGACACAAAAGACGTACTGGCACACCGAACCCGATGCATTCGCCGACTGCACGAGGTTTTTGCGGACCACAACTGCACCGAACGATCAAATGTAGTGTTTTGCGTGGGAAGAACGTTTGGAAATGCAAATACACTTCTGATACCGAAAAGGAAACTCACACGAAGCACATAGCCTGTACAGCAGTTAGCACGTTGCTTTCCCCGGGTGTGATCAGCGTTCCAGATCTGAACGACATTTCGAACCTTTAGGTCAACTGAAAATCAGAAATTTGTCTTGCCCTCTACATCCACCCGTCATCGGGTCGAGTGAGTGACCGCGAGGCCCGTGACTTCTTCCACTCGGCACAGGACAGCCGAGAACCTTTCCATCACCCGGTCCAAACTCGTCTGCATTAACGCGGTATGGCGGCCTCGGTCGCCGGCATGGGCACCTTCTCTCTGGCCGCCGTCTTCAGAATGTTGCCCAGACCAATAAATCCGAGTTTTACCTGCTGTGCGGCAAGAAGTTTCATATCGTGTCCATTGGTTTCTTGAATCATGTCGATGGGGTTTGAGGTTTACCTATTCTGCCGCATGCGCCAGGATTGTATCTGGTCATCGCCCTTGCGATTTTCTCGGTGTTCGGGCCGAGATCTTTTTCGTACACGACGTTATTCTGGTCAACAATGAACGTCAGCACCCCAGATGACCGATAATCTACGGGGTAGGCCACGAACGCGAATGCACCCGTCATTTTGCCGTCCGAGATATAGCTTTTCGCTCCACCCGGCGCATTCTTGCCCGGTCTGGTTAGAATTCGGAAGTTATAGCCGTGGAATGGGCCGGGATTATCCTGGGTGACGGCACCGCTATTCTCTGCACGAACAAAGTTACTGGCGTACCGGCTTATGGGATCGTCGCCGTCCTGCTTTGTCCCGGCTTGTTTTTCCGCCTGGACGAGAGCGTGGCTGGTTTGAATCGCTGTAGTTTCATTCTCCCCGATTCGCCGGAACAAGACTTCGTCCATCCCAAGCTGGGAATCGAAGTGCCAGGCACCGTTGCTTGATACGAGAGGGACCGGGAAGGGCCAGTTCTCGGCGCCGATGTATAGAACCGTAGTCTCGTCAGGCTCGCGGACCAGGCGGTGCATCTGCTGATATTTCTCGACGAAGCGCTCGCGCTCGAGCTTGTCCTCGACTTCGTCACCACAGGACAGGAGTTCTTTTCCCGCTCCCAGAATTTCTTCTACGGCTTTCTCATCTTCATTTTGGACGGCCAGGAAGAGTGTCTGACTTGCCTCTGCCGCAGACGGGAACGTTTTCGCACCCGATTTCTGAGCAACGCAGATTTGAGCGTAGCCCCCCATCAGCACGGCGAATACCGTGAACGCAACCGCTCTAGCGAGCCCCTGCCCAAACCCCAACCTGATACTTATCCCACGCATGATTTCTCCTTCCATACCGGCAGTTGCCGTCGTCGTAAAGAATTCCAATTACCTGCGGCCTCCGCCGCCGTGGAACCCGCCACCGCCGTGGAACCCTCCACCCCCATGGAATCCTCCACCGAAGCTCGATCGGCCGCAATGCCGATCCCACTGCGGGAGGAAAGAGCGGTGGTCAAAGTGAACAGACGCCGAATGACGGCGGTCACTAACTATGGTGACCAAGCGTCGCCGGCAAAATGCAGGCAATCTGGATCAACCACGGTAACGTGCTCGGGAAGGTGCTCCGCGAGATGAACTGTTTCTTTCAGTACTCCGATAGAGGTTCTGGCGTGCGACAGAGTCTAATCTGCCTCGTGTTCACCTGCGCCTCGGCGTGTGTGGCGGCTGCGCAATCATCAGCGTCACCCCAAGCTGCAACATCACTGCCCGACACGCCTCAGCCTTCCCGGTTACGGGCGCAGAACTCAGGCGCCCCCCCGCTACCCACCAACTCAGACGATCGTCATCTCTACTTGAGCCTGCAGCAAGCGTTGCACATGGCGCTCAAGAACAACCTAGACATCGAATTGGAACGGATCGATCAGACGATCGCGGACCTCAGCGTTCCCTTGGCAAAGGGCGGTGGAGTTCCACGCTCGATCAATTACACAGTCGCGGATGCCCCAACCGGCGAAGCACCCGCCGCAGTGCCGCTGCTCAGTTTTTCCTCTCCCGGCCTATCCCCGTTGAGCGTGGACCCGACTGCTTCGACTGTGTCCTCGTCCTAAAACACGAGCCGCGTGCTAGACGGGTCACATTCCTTATCTCTCAGTTCACGCCCATATTCCGATGGATCACCGGTGCCCGGCTTCGACGTGCAGCTCTTAGGTCGGTACGGGTGGCTGCGGCGGAACCCGGCAGTCTCTTTCACATCCGCGAGCCCGCCTGCGGCAACGCTAGCCAACACGATGACAACGGACAATACTGTTGGTGATACCTTGCTGACCAAGGGCTTCAGCCCGGGAACGACCATCCAGTTGGGTGTAAATGACTTCGTGCAGAGCTTCTACTCGGGGCGTTCCAGCGCGGTCCCATTCTCCCACCCGAATGCCTATGCCCTAATCGCACAACCGCTGCTGCGCGGGGCCGGGCGCAAGAACAACACCCGCTATATTGCCATTGCGAAGACAAACAAGAAAATCTCTGCGGCGGTGCTGGAGCAGCAGATTATCAGCACCATCGCTGGCGTAAGCAACCTGTATGTGGACTTGGTTAGCCTGCAGGATTCAGTCAAAGTACAGGAGCAGGCGCTTAAGACCGCCGAGTTGCTGTTGCATAACGACCAGGAACAGTTGAACGTGGGGCGCCTGCCGCCGATCGAGGTAGCGCGGGCGCAGTCTCTTGTGACGAGCACGCAACTGGTGCTCACGCAGGCGATCGCTTTACGAGATCAGCAGCAGGTGATTCTGCGAACGCTGCTCGATCCGCAGTCGCTCACCGGAACACCGGGCAGCACGCCGGAAATTGTGGCGACGGACCCACTCTTGCCCCCGCAGTCCGAGCCCCAAGCCCCGCTTCCCGATCTGATCACGGGTGCGTGGGAGAAGCGACCTGACGTGCAGGCGGCGCGCTTGCAGGTGAGCAACGGCGAGCGGCAGGTTGCAAGCGCCGCCAATGCCGCAAAGCCTGAGATTGATCTCTATGCAAGCTATGAGAGCCGTGGGGTTGTGATCCCGGGACTGACCGCGATCGGTGGAAGCACCTTGACGGGATTTGCGCCTACCGACCCGGTTCCAACTGGAGGTACTCGTTCCTCGACGGTTTATGAGGCTGGGATACAGTTCTCGCTGCCGGTGCAAAACCGGGTGGCGAAGGCGAATCTGGGAGCTGACAGGGCGCTCTTGCGGCAACAGCAGCTTCGAGTGACGCAACTGGAATCGCAGGTGGCTGCTGAGGTACAGAACGCGATCACAGCGCTCCATGCCGCCAACAGTGCGGCGGATGCCGCCACAAGGGCGCGAGAGTTGCAAACACAACTGCTGGGTGCAGCTCAGGAAAGCTTCAGCGCAGGCTACTCCACCAACATTTCAGTTATCGAGCAGCAGACCTATCTGACGCAGGTGCAGACCACTGAGGTAGTGGCCAAGGCCGCGTCGCTAAAGGCCGCGGCCCAGTTAGACCGAGTACTAGGACAAACTTTGGAAAATAGTGGCATTTCGCTCAAGCGAGATCAGGTGCAGGATGGGTCTTGGCAGCACTGATCCTGGAAGGCACCCGCCCAAAACTACCAGCTTCGGACTCGGCTTCGTTCTCCTTCGATCTAAGCAAAACAGATCTAAGCAAAACCCTAGGAGTTTACCCTACGCTTAAAAAGCAATCCTCTGAAGGTTTTGACGCTCGAGCCCGCGGCATCGTGTACGGCCTCTCTAGAGCAAAGCGAACAATCCACATCAGCGCTCCCTCCCCGTTTTCCACTCTGGGGCGGCTATCTCTGCTTGCGGGATCCAGAACCGGTAGTCTGTACCCGTGCTCACCTCACGTCGTGAGAGCCTCGCGCGACCTACTACGCCCTAAGTACCGGTTTCTTCTAGTCCGGTGTCGCACCCTATCCTTGGTGATGCAGTGGCACTTCCAAATATTCTTCGCTAGGAAGAAACAGTTAGATCGTTCTGTTTCACCCGCTCTGCGTATGTGTCGATCACCCATCTCACCGGCATGCAAGCCTGAATCGTCCGACATGGTGACGGCGTGTCCGCCCGATGAGACTCATGTACGAACCCTTGAACACAGTTAGCTTTGTGTGTTTCGTCAAGAGGCAAACTGTTCTCAAGGAGTGCTTGTTTCCTGCGTCAAATCTTGACTGCGATTGACGCTCGCGAACCCCGCTCTTGAGGGAGGGTTTCTAAGCAGTTCGATCGTCTGCTCACGGCCGTGAGCAGAACGACCAACACAGCGAAAGTCCGACCTATAAGCTGCGCGTCTCATGTGAATAGGCAGCCTCAAAAAAGAAACACTCTAGCGATGGCCACCCTCGGCGTGCCCGCGTCCATCACGCATTTCGTTTCCGTGGAAATGGTTGAAAGGCTTGTCCCCGCGTTCCGGATTGGGACCAGCGTAGCCGTGATGAGGATCGAAACGGTTATCAACGTGACCATGGAAGTCGTGCGGACCGTGGAACCAAGGGCCGGCTCCGATGAATACGCCACCGCTGAACCACTCGGGCCCGTAGTACCCGTATGGGGCGCAGTTGTATGGCGCGTAGTCGTAGTAGCCATAAGGGCACGCCGGTTCGGGGCCGATGTTGATCGAGACCTGCGCGGGCGCAGAGCTCGGAATGCTGGTCAGAACGGCGAGCAGAATAGCGAAGGCAAGAACTTTTGAATAACGCATGTGTTTCTCCTCGTTCCGAGAAAAGCAAACCATCTGCCAAAGTTGTAAATACATGGGAAAGTGTTCCATCCAACGCGAGGGAAAGGGCGACCGCAGAGGAACACCTAGCGTGGACCTTGTCTTGGCGTGACCGCTGGCGGACTGGTGTCGGGCGGGGGACGTAGGGTTCAGAGGAGTGCAAGACTCTCGCAATCTGATTGCGGTTGCAGCCTTCCTTCCTTTTCCTACATTCAATCACTTGCCTCGTTCTTTTTTCCCCTTTCAAGTTTGGCATTCCTAATGCACATGCGTGGTGGTCGGGGCGGCATTCCTGTCGGAATGGCAAGCCCAGGCACACACAAAACCTTAGGAGAAAACAAAATGAACGCTTTAAAGAAATTGATTGTGGGCATGGGCCTGATGTCGGTCCTATGTGCTATCCCTGCCATGGCGCAGATCGCCAATAGTGTGACGTTTGAAGCACGCTCTGCGTTCTATGCGGGGAACGCGAAAATGCCTGCGGGCAGTTATCGAGTGACTCAGCCGAACGCCGACGACAACCTCTTATTGCTCGAAACCGCCGACGGCTCACAATCCGTCTTTGTGGAGTATGAAATCGCCTCCTCCGACACTCGGCATACCGAGAGTGACGTCACTTTCAACAAGTACGGCAACGTAGATTTTCTGAGTGCCATCTGGGTCGAAGGGCGAAAGTCTGAGATGCATATCCTGCCGTCGAAATTCGAACAAAATACGGCCAAAGCTGCGGCCGCTGAAAAACATACGCTGTCAGCCAAGAGTGCGGGTCAGCCGTAATACTGACTGTCCCGTGGGAACCATTCAAAAAACAAAAGGAGAAACCATGAAACTACAGAACAAAATGCTTGTTTCGATCGCAACGTTCTTTGTATTCATAGCTGCGTCATTCGCCGAGCAGGTGAAGACCGACTACGACCACAACGCAAACTTCGAGCAATACAAAACGTACTCTTGGGAGAAGGTTCAAACCAAAGATCCGCTGATGGTCGACCGCATCAAGGACGCGGTGAATGCAGCCCTCAGCGCCAAAGGCTGGACCCAGGTGGAATCGGGTGGCGATGTCTCGGTTGTCGCCATGGAGATCACGCAGAATCAACAGACTCTCAATACCTTTTACGACGGCTTGGGCGGAGGTTGGCGTTGGAGAGGATTCGGCGGGTTCGGGGAGGCAACGACGACAACTGATACCTACCAGGTCGGCACCCTGGTCGTCGATCTGTTTGACGCCAAGGCCAAGAACTTAATCTGGCGAGGCTCGTCCAGCGACACACTCTCTAATAATGCAGATAAGAACACCAAGAACCTCGACAAGGAAGTGAAGAAGATGTTCGCACATTTTCCTCCGGAGGCGAAAAAGTAACCCCGAACGGAGTTCTTACGATGATCGATACGAAATAACACCGTCGTAGGGCCTCTCCAATTAAGGGACGCTGTTCGTCGAGGCCGGCGGGTCAGTTTCGAGGAACGCGACATGGGTCGCTTGAAAATCGCTCACAAGGAGAAACGATATGAAGAAACTAACGACGTATCTGATGAGCATTTTATTCGTGGCTCTGCCAGTTCTTTCCGCGCCAGCTTTGGCAGCTGATCAAGAAAAGGATGAGGATCGGCTAAAGAACAGCGGCATTGTGCTGAAGGAGATTGTCGATGTTCCCGACGACATCCCTCAGGACTTCCTTGACAAGGCGGATTGTGTGGTCGTCTTCCCGTCCGTCTTGAAAGCGGCATTCATTGTTGGCGGAAGTTATGGGCGGGGAGCGATGTCCTGTCGTCAAGGCCAAGATTTCAAGGGCCGCTGGGGTGCACCCACCATGATGGCTCTAGAGGGCGGCAGCTTTGGCTTCCAAATCGGCGGGGAGGCAACGGATGTTGTCCTTCTGATCATGAATGACCGCGGCGCGAGTGGAATTCTCGCCAGCAAAGTGAAGCTTGGCGCGGACGCTTCGGTTGCCGCTGGCCCGGTCGGCCGCGACCTCTCCGCGGAGACCGACGCTACCTTGCGGGCGGACATCTTGAGCTACTCCCGTGCCCGAGGAGCTTTTGCAGGTGTCGCCCTTGAAGGATCAACCATCCGCCCTGATGGTGGCGCCAACGAGAAGATTTATGGGCGAAAGATTCCCCCAAGGCAGATCGTGCGGTCTGGCACGGTCGCCGTCCCGGCAGCCGCCGAGAAACTGGTCTCGACACTGGACGCCAGGACTCCAACCCATAAGCCATAACGCATGCGAAATCGCCGCCATGGGGAAACAATGCTTGCATCGCGGAACCCGACGAGGCAACCGGATTGTCACCTCACCGGGCGACATTCAATCGCGTGCAGGTTTTCAGAACAGATCGGGTAATGGCAAGAACCCACGCAAACTCGGGAGTATTGACTTGAGTCGCACAACTCCGATCAGTGTCCCGAGTCAGCAAAGGCCGTCCGCGCTCGCCGGCCTGCGCCAAGTCCTTCGCGACGCTTGGGCCATGACTTATCCATACTGGCTTTCCGAGGACCGCTGGGCCGCGCGAGGGCTTCTGCTCGCCGTCATCGCTCTGAACCTCGGGACTGTCTATATCAATGTCCTTCTCAATAAGTGGAATAACACGTTCTATGACGCACTGCAGGCTAAGAACTACACGGTCTTTCTTCACCAGTTGATTCGCTTCTCCTGGCTCGCATGCCTTTTCATAATTTTCACCGCTTACCAGTTCTACCTCAACCAGATGCTCCAGATTCGCTGGCGACGCTGGCTCACCGAGCGCTATCTCCACGGATGGTTGACCGATGCTGCGTACTATCGCATGCAGTTCGCCGCCAGTGAGGCCGACAATCCCGACCAACGCATTGCGGACGATGTGCCACAGTTTATCGCCAGTACTTTGACTCTCAGCATTGGCGGGATGCGCGCGGTAGTCACCTTGATTTCGTTCGTCGCAATTCTCTGGGGACTCTCCGGGACACTTACAATTCCTGGCTCGTCCATGAAGCTGCCGGGCTATCTTGTATGGGCAGCGCTTTTGTACGCCCTCGTTGGTACCTGGCTCACCGACTGGATCGGGCGTCCTCTCGTCCGGCTGAACTTTGACCAGCAGCGCTACGAAGCCGACTTCCGTTTCAACCTCGTCCGCTTCCGGGAGAACGCCGAGGGCGTGGCGCTCTACCACGGTGAGGCCGACGAGTTCCGCACCTTCCGCGAACGTTTCAGCCACATCATCGGCAATTGGTGGAGCATCATGCGCCAGCAGAAGCGGCTCACATGGCTGACCGCCGGATACGGGCAGGCGGCGATCATTTTCCCAATCGTCGTCGTGGCTCCACGCTACTTTCGGGGCCAGATTCTGCTCGGCGGCCTGATGCAGACCGCCTCGGCCTTCGGCCAGGTGCAGGATTCGCTAAGCTTCATCGTCTCTTCTTACACGGATATTGCCGCATGGCGCGCCGTGGTGGAACGGCTAGCAGGTTTCAAGAGCGCCCTCAAAGTCGCCCACATCCAGGCGGCGACGAAAGGCGGGATTCACCTCGTCGATGGCAACGGTGGCGGTCTGATCGTGGACCGCGTGGAGCTCGACCTTCCAAACGGTCAGCCGCTGATCGCGGACGTGAACTTCTCGCTCGCGCGCGGCGAGAGCGCACTCGTGTCCGGACCGTCGGGTGTCGGCAAGAGCACACTCCTTCGTGCCATCGCCGGAATCTGGCTCTTTGGGCGCGGTGAGATCCGTATGCCGTCAAATCCCCGCGTTCTATTTCTGCCACAGAAGCCGTACCTGCCGATTGGAACGCTGCGCGAGGCCGTGAGCTATCCGATGCAGGCTTCCGGCGTGGACGACGCAAGTCTGCGCGAGGCGCTCGATGCGGTGGGGCTCAAGGACCTTGCCGGTAAACTCGACGAGATGTCCCACTGGACACTTCAGCTCTCTCCTGGTGAGCAGCAGCGCATTGCGTTTGCCCGCGCCCTCGCGCAAAAGCCCGATTGGCTTTTCCTCGACGAAGCAACCTCAGCGGTGGATGAGCCAACCGAGGCGCGCCTTTACCGTTTGCTGCGTGATCGGCTTCCGTGGACAACTCTATTCAGCGTAGGCCACCGGGCGACGCTTCGCTCCTTTCATGATC
>Ga0207646_10000751_pt1 | contig 42100 bp, 34 predicted proteins | sample KBSK5502metaG_FD_184343 | JGI IMG/M metagenome (GOLD analysis project Ga0207646, IMG submission 184343) | Corn, switchgrass and miscanthus rhizosphere microbial communities from Kellogg Biological Station, Michigan, USA - KBS K5-50-2 metaG... | ecosystem: Host-associated > Plants > Roots >... | reverse complement strand
CCATCCCCACGCCCGACCGCGGCCACCCGCAACCCCCCAACCCCATTCGCACGCCCGACCGCGGTCAGCGGGTCGGCGTCGCGGTCGGTGGCTGGGTCCTGGACGCCGCCGCTGTGGCGGACGAACTGCGGCTGCCGCTGCGCGAGGCGTTCGCCGAGCCCACCCTGAACCGGTTCCTCGCCGCCGGGCCCGCGACCTGGCGCGAGGCGCGAGAGCGCCTCACCGAGTGGCTCACCAGCCCCGCCCACCGCGCCGTGGTGCGGCCGCACCTGGTCCCGGCCGGCGAGGTGCGGCTGCACCTGCCGTTCGCCGTGGCCGACTACGTGGACTTTTACGCGTCGCGGAACCACGCGGAGAACGTGGGCGCGATCTTCCGGCCGGGCCAGCCGCCGCTCCCCCGGAACTGGCTCCACATGCCCCTGGGCTACCACGGCCGGGCGGGCAGCGTGGTGATCTCTGGCACGCCGGTCACCCGGCCCAGCGGCCTGCGCATGGACCCCGGGGACGCCGGGCCGGCGTTCGGCCCGTCCCGGCGGCTGGACTTCGAGGCCGAGGTGGGTTTCGTGGTCGGCGTCCCCTCCAGGCAGGGCGAGCCGGTGCCGCTGGCGGGGTTCGAGGAGCACGTGTTCGGCGCCTGCCTGGTCAACGACTGGTCCGCCCGCGACATCCAGGCCTTCGAGACCGTGCCGCTCGGCCCGTTCCTCGGCAAGGCGTTCGCCACCTCGGTATCCCCGTGGGTGGTCCCACTCGACGCGCTGCGCGCCTCGCGGGTCCCTCCCCCGGCTCACGATCCGGCCCCGGCGCCCTACCTGCGGGACGACTCCGGCCCGTGGGGCCTCGATCTCAGCCTGACCGTCGCCCTGGACGGCTGCCCGGTCAGCCGCCCGCCGTTCGCCACCATGTACTGGACACCGGCGCAGATGCTCGCCCACCTCACCTCCGGCGGGGCGCCGCTGCGCACCGGCGACCTGTACGCCTCCGGCACGGTCAGCGGGCCCGAGCCCGGGCAGCTAGGGTGCCTGCTGGAGCTGACCCGGAACGGCGCCGAACCGATTGCCCTGGCAGACGGCACTCAGCGCACCTTCCTCGAGGACAACGACGAGGTCGTCATCTCCGCCACCGCCCCAGGCCGGGACGGTGAGCTCATCAGCTTCGGCGAAGTTCGCGGCCGCATAATCCCCCGCGCGCGCTGACGCCGACGACGCTTCCATGATCATGACGACTTATCCTTCAGAAACGCACGGTTCTGCGCCCGGATTGTCCTGATCGGGCGTGCGGAAACGAGGATATGTCGCGGGCAGCGTCTCACATGGTGGGCACGTCGTCAGCTGAGCGGCTTGCGATTAGGCGAGCCGCGGCGCGGCGCCGCCAGCGGGCGGCGCGGCGGTCGGCCAGGATCTGGTGCACCGCGTTGCGGCCGGGGATCCCGCTGACCCCGCCGCCGCCGTGCGTGCCGGACCCCGCCTGGTAGAGGCCCCGGACCGGGGTCCGGAAGTCGGCGTAACCGGCGGCGGGCCTGGCGTGGAACATCTGGCCGATGCTGAGCTCGCCGTGGAAGATGTTGCCGCCGACGAGCCCGTATTGCTGCTGCATCTCGTGCGGGCCGATGACCTGCCGGTGCACCACCGACCCGGTGAAGCCGGGTGCGACGGTCTCCATCCGCGCGATCACCCGGTCGGCGTAGGCCGCCAGCGCCGCCGCGTCGGGGCTGTCGGCGTAGCCGTGCGGCACCCACTGGGTGAACAGCGACATGACGTGGTGCCCCTGGGGGGCCAGCGAGTCATCGAACACGCTCGGGATGCAGATGTCGGCGAACGGCAGCGACGACGGATGACCGGAGGCCGCCTCCTGGAACGCGTGCTCCAGGTCGTCAAGGCTCTCGGCGAGCACGATCGTGCCGCCGTGCACCTGCGGGTCGAACCCGGGGTGGCTCCTGAACACCGGCAGCCGGTCCAGCGCGAGGTTGATCTTCACGGTGCCGCTGCGGCTTTGCCAGGCTCTGATGTCCGCGAGGAAGTCCGGCGGCAGCGCCGCCGGGTCGAGCAGCCGCAGGAACGAGATTTGCGGGTGAGCCGTGGTGACCACGATCCCCGCATCCACGTCCTCGCCGCTGGCCAGCGTCACCCCGGTGACCCGGCCCGCGCCGGTGCGGATCCGGGCCACCTCGGCCCCGGTCCGGATCTCGGCGCCGAACGAGCGCGCCGCGGCGGCAAGCGCGGTCGTGACAGCGCCCATTCCGCCTCGCGGGAACCCCCAGCCCCCGGCCTGCCCGTCCACGCCGCCGATGTGGTGGTGGAGCGTGACGTAGGCGGTGCCGCCCGACCTGGGACCGGCCCAGGTCCCGATCACGCCGGACACCGACAGCAGGCCGCGCAGGGCGTCGCTGGTGAAGTAGCGGTCGAGCAGGTCGGCGATGCTGCCGGTGAGCAGGCGGGTGGCGTCGACGGCCGTCCTGGTGTCGAGCTTGCGCAGGTACCGCAGCAGCAGGCTCTGCCGCCACAGGTCCTGCGGCCGCCGCGAGCCGAGCCGGGGCGGGATCTCACCCAGCAGCGGGCCGAAGATGGCCGCCATGCCCGCCATGTAGGCCTCGTAGGAGTCGTAGGCGACGGCGTCGCTGGCGGAGAACCTGGCGATCTCCTGCCGGAGCGCCGCGGGTTCGTAGGGCAGCCGCAGCGCCCGGCCGTCCGCCCGGGGCGCGAAGTAGGGCCCCTGCGGGTAGACGTGATAGCCGTGCCTGGCCAGCCGCAGGTCGCGCACCAGGCCGGGCTGCAGCAGCGAGACCACGTAGGAGAGCGAGGTGACCGTGTACTCGGGGCCGAACGGGTGCTCGCTGACCGCCGCGCCGCCCACCACGTCCCGGCGCTCGCACACCAGCGTGTCCAGGCCGCTGCGGGCGAGATAGGCGGCCGCGACCAGCCCGTTGTGCCCGCCGCCGATGATCACCGCATCCCGCACAACCGCCATGAGCGGTATCTCAGCCTTCCCGCACGCCGACGCGTCTCATACGGTCTGCACCCGCGCCAGGACCCCGCGTGCCCGCAGCAGCGCCCGGATGTCGGCCGGATCGCTGGTCAGCACCAGGTCCGCCGCAGCGACCAGGAGCGCCACGTGCGCGTCGACCACATCAGCGGAACCAGCCCGGCCGAGCAGCTCGCCTATCCGCTGGCCATCGTCCTTGCCCAGTGGTTCGATGCCGATGCCTGCAAGGACGCGGGCGAGATTGGCCTGCTTGCGGCCATCGCGCCAGACCTGACCAACAACCGCAGCGCTCGCCCGCAGGGGCGCTCCCTGCCGCTGCAGCACGCGCAACTGGGCACCTACCACACGATCACGCCGGTCAATGGCGATCAGCGCTCCGGCGTCGAGTACCGCCTTCATGCAACATCCGACCGAGGCGCTAGGCCAAGCCGGGATGCCGCCGCATCGAGCTCAGCCTCGGTGAAAGAGCCGTCTTCCGACTCCCACGCATCCAAGGCAACACCGAGCAGCTCGTTTCTGAGCCGGTCGGCCGCGGCCTCGCTCAGCCACGCAGACACGCTGGTCCCTTGCCGCGCCGCGGCCTGGCGGACGCCCTCGCCCAGTTCGGGAGGCATCGTCACGGAGAATCGGTCCACCTGCGCCATGCATACGATGATATCACATACCTAGGTAGTCACCGCGCCCACCTGATAGCGGATGCCCGCAGCGGACCGCACCGCCTGGCGGTTGTGACGGGCACACAACGATGCCTGCCAAGATTGTGTACATACGCGGGACCTGGCGTTGGTGCCGCGTTGCACACTCGGAACGTCATCTGGCACCTGGAAGGCGGGCCATTGTCCACCAGACCTGCACCATCGTCTGCTCCTGGTCTGCCGCCACGGCGGCGACGGTGATCCCGGGCGGCGGGCTGCGTGGCCGGCTGGACTCTGGCCAGTTCGCGCTGACCGCGGAGATCGGTCCGCCCCGCGGGGCGGACCCCGGGGCCATCCACCGCAAGGCCGACCTGCTCCGCGGGTGGGTGGACGCGGTGAACATCACCGACAACCAGGGCGCCCACGTGCGGATGGCCAGCTGGGGCGGCAGCCTGCTGGCGGCGCAGGCGGGTATCGAGCCGGTCATGCAGGTCACCTGCCGCGACCGCAACCGGCTCGCGCTCCAGTCCGACCTGCTCGCGGCGGCCGCCCTGGGCATCCCGAACGTGCTGCTGATGACCGGCGATCACCCCAAGTTCGGCGACCACCCCGACGCCAAGCCCGTGTTCGACCTCGACGGCATCCAGCTGGTCGCCGCCGCCCGCACGATGCGCGACGAAGGCCGGCTGATGTCGGGCCGGACGCTCAGCTCCCGGCCCGGATGGCTCATCGGCACCGTCGAGAACCCGTTTGCCCCGCCGACGGAGCTTCGCGCCGCCATCCTTGGCAAGCGGGTGGCCGCGGGGGCGGAGTTCGTGCAGACGCAGTTCGTCTTCGACGTCGCCGCGTTCGGCCGCTGGATGGCCGAGGTGCGCGACCTCGGGCTGGACGAGCGCTGCCGGATTCTCGCGGGCGTCGGCCCGGTCAGCTCGCTGCGCGCGCTAGGCCACCTGCGCAGCCTGCCCGGCCTGCACGTTCCCGACGAGGTGGAACGGCGGCTCCGCGCGGTGCCGGCCGACCGGGTCGCGCAGGAGGGCGCCGCGCTGTGCGCGGAGATCATCGAGCAGGTCCGCCAGATCCCCGGGGTCAGCGGCGTTCACGTCATGGCGCCCGGGCACGAGCAGGCGATCCCCGGCATCCTCGACCGGGCCGGCCTCCCCCGGCGGGACGCCGTGGACGGGGCCGCCGCCCCCGGGCCGGAGCGCGCCGGCCTCCCCTCCGGGGCGGGGAGCCGCCGTGCTCATTGACGTGCGCCCGGTCGCGAAGCTGACCGGTCTGGACCCGGTGGACGTGCCAGCCGCGCTGGCCCCCGTCTTCGCCGCGCTCAGTAATACGCAGGCCGACCTGGCCACGATCCGGGTGGTCTGCGACTGGATCCAGTACCGGCACAACTTCTACGAGCCGGTCGAGGTCAGACCGGTGCTGGCCGAGCGGCCGCCCCGGCAGGAGCGGGACGGCGCGGCCCCGCCAGCCGAGAGCGCCCTGGAGATCGCCCTTGACCTGCGCCGTTCCGACGGGACTGACCTGGCGGCGAGCGTCACGGCGGCGCTGGCCGCACGGGGCACCGAGGCGGGCCAGGTGCTCCTTGAGCCGTGGCGGCCCGCCAGCGAAAGCTGCCTGTGGCAGTTCAACACGCTGTACTGGCAGGCGCTGTCCCGCTGGGAGGAGGTCACAGGCCGGGAGTACGAGCAGGCACTTCCCGGCGGCCGGAGCCATGCCCGCGACACCAGCGCCGCCGGCGACCTGATCCGTGAGCTGCTCCGGGTCTGGGATGAGCTGGACGCACGCCGCGCCCTGCCCGAAGAGCTCTACGTCGTGGAACTCGGCGTCGGCAACGGCAGCCAGGCGCGCACCTGGCTGGATGAGTTCGCCGAGCTCGACCACCAGCACGGCCGCGACTACTACCGGCGGCTGCATTACCTCATGGGCGACTACTCGGCCCACGTGCTCGAGCGGGCCAGGAAGGCCGTGGCGCACCACGGCGACAAGGTCAGCTCGCTGGTTCTCGACGCAACCCGGCCGCAGGTGACACTCGGGTTCCTCCGGGAGAAGACGTTCTGCGTCTATATCTCGAACGTCTACGACAATCTCCCCACCGACGACGTGGCGACCATCCGGGGGCGTCCCTATCTGGTGGAGGTGCGGGCGTATCTCCGCCGGCCGGACGCCGCCCGGATCGCGCGGCGGCACCACGCCCGGGCCGGCGAGCTGGTGCCGCTCATCCACCGGCTGCTCAGGCTGGGGCCGGACCTGCTCGCCGAGGCGGCGCCGGACCGCTTCCCCGGCCCGTGCGACGCGGTGTCGTTCTGGCAGGAAGTCTGGGACGCGTTGCGGCTGCGCGAGCGCTACGTACCGCTGGACGGGCTGGACGCCTACCAGGTGTCCGCGTCGGTCACGGGGGAGATCCTGCGCCCGCTGCTGGAGAGCGGCGGCGACGTCCGGATGCACGTGAGCAACGGCGCGCTGGCCAGCTTCGCGGGCACGCTGCCGCTGCTCCACCCGTTCGGCCGGCTGCAGTGCTATGACCTCTTCCTCACCGGGCCGGACGCGTACCGCACCGGGTTCCCGGGCCCAGGCAAGTATGACGGCTCGGTGGTGAACTGGGTCAACGGGCCGCTGCTCTCGTTGACCGGCAACCGGCGCGGCTTCGACGTCCAGATCGCGCCGCTGCCGGACCATCCGGAAGCGAACGTCAAGACGCTCACCGCGCAGGTCCGCGACTGATGGGCGTGGCGGCGGCCAGGACGGTCGGCGGGGAAGGCCCCGCGAGCGCTCTGCTGCGCGTCAGGCCGCTGGCCACGACCGTGGTCGGGTCCTACTCGGTGCCGGAGTGGCTGGGCCGCCTGAAGACCGACTTCTACCAGCGCCGGATCAGCGCCCAGCACCTGAACGAGATCCACGACGTGGCGATCAAGGCGGCGCTCAAGGACCAGGAGCTCGCCGGCGTGGACATCGTCTCCGACGGCGAGCTGCGGCGCGACAACGACATCGACTACCTGCTGATCCGCATCCCCGGGGTACGGATCCCGCGCCGGTCCAAGACGGACTACTACGACTACTACGACGCCGAGGTGACCGAGCCGCTGCCCGCGGCCGGTCCGCTGCGCCCGGGCCTCACCGCGGACTTCGCGTTCACCCGCGAGGAGACCGACCGGCCCATCAAGTTCTCCTTCACCGGGCCGTTCTCGCTGTCGCGCCGGATCCGCGGCCCCGGGTACGCCGACCCGGCGGGCCTGGTCCGGGCCCTGGCGCGCTGGCTCAACGCCCAGGCCCAGGAGCTGGCCGCCGCCGGTGCCGACCTGCTCCAGATCGACGAGCCGTTCCTGGCGGGCTACCCCGAGCAGGTGGACCTGGCCATCGAGGCGGTCAACATCGTGACCGCGGGCGTGCCCGTCACCTGGGCGCTGCATGTCTGCTACGGCAACCGGTACGCCCGGCCACTGTGGGAGGGCCACTACGACTTCCTGTTCCCCGCGGTGGCGGCGGCGCGCGTCGACGCCCTGGTGCTGGAGTTCGCCCGGAAGGGCCTCGACGACCTGCGGCTGCTGCGGCAGCACGCGTGGGACCGCTACCTGGGACTCGGCGTGATCGACGTCAAGGCCACCGAGGTGGAGACGGCGGACCTGGTGGCCAGCCGGATACGCCGCGCCCTGGAGTACGTCCCGGCGCAGCGGCTCATGGTGAACCCCGACTGCGGGCTGCGCCACCTGCCCACCGCCGTGGCGCAGGCGAAGCTGCGCGCGATGGTCGCCGGCGCCGCCCAGGTCCGCCAGGAACTCGCGGCCAGGGCCGGATGAGCACCCGATAAAAGGGCCTGCCCGGCCGTCGCGGACTCGGGAGCCTGGCGCGGAAGGCTCGGAAACGCCCGCGAGCCGATCCTGGCGAGCGTCTCCGCCCGGCGGGCCTCCATCGGCATGGCCAGCAGGTAGCCCTGGCCGAATTGGCAGCCCATCGAGGTCAGCAGGTCATGCTGGAGCTCACTTTCGATGCCTTCGGCGATGACGTCGAGCTTGAGAGTCCGCGCGATCTGGACGATACCCTCGGCGAGCGCTAGGCGCTGCGCGGAAATGGCGATCCCGTCCACGAAGGACTTGTCCATCTTCAGGATGTCGATCGGCAGTTCCCGCAAGTAGCTGAGGGACGAGTAGCCGGTGCCGAAGTCGTCGATCGCCAGGCGTACGCCGATGGCCTTCAGCTGCATCAGGATGGACTGCATCCGCTCGTCCCCGCGCAGCAGGACGCTTTCGGTCAGTTCGAGCAGGAGCGCACGGGGTTCCAGGCCCGACGTGTCGAGGACCTGGCGCACGCCGTCGACGAAGCCGGGCGTGCTGAACTGCCGGGCCGACACGTTCACGCTGACGTACAGCCCGCGAGGCGGAGTCGTGTCGTCGGGAACGCGGCGATTCGGCGCGGCGTCGCGGGCCGGCGGCTCCGGGCGCGGATACCGGCGCCAGCGCGCGATGTCGGCCACGGCCCGGGCCATCACCCAGGAGCCGAGCGGCACGATCTGGCCGGTCTCTTCGGCCAGGCCGATGAACTGGTCCGGCCGTATCATCCCCCATTTCGGATGCGGCCACCGGACCAGGGCCTCGAACCCGGCGAGTTCCCCGGTGGTGAGCGCGATGATTGGCTGGTAGTGAAGCGCGAACGCACCGCTGGCCAGCGCCTCCTCCAGCGCGGCCTGCAGCTCGCGCCGTCTGATCAGCCCGGCGCTCAGCACCGGCCGGTAGCGGCGCCATTGCCGCTTGCCCGCCGCCTTAGCGGCGTACAAGGCGAGGTCCGCCTGCCGGAGCAGTTCGTCGGTGTCGGCGCTGTCCTGAGTCGTGGCCACCCCGACGGTGACCGTCGTGAGCATGGCGCCCGAGGCCAGCACGAACGGCTCGCTGAAGGCGGCGACAATACGGTCGGCTACTTCCTCGACCGCGGCGGAGTCCGCCGCGTTGCCGACGAGCAGCGCGAACTCATCGCCGCCGAGCCGCGCGACCGTGTCGCAATCGCGGATCAGGCCGACCAGCCGCTCCGCCGCGGCCACCAGCAGCTCGTCGCCGACGCCGTGGCCCATCGTGTCGTTCACGACCTTGAAATCGTCCAGGTCCGCGAACAGCACCCCCGTGGTCATGTCGTGCCGCCTGGCCGCGGCGAGCTCCCGCGAGATCCGGTCCTGGAACAGCAGTCTGTTGGGCAGGCCGGTCAGCGCGTCGTGGAAGGCCTGGTGCTTGAGCTGGTCTTCGAGCTGGCGCTGCTCGGTCACGTCCCGCACGGTGAGGACCAGGCCGGCGACGGTCGGGTCGTTGCGGAGATCGCTGCACCTGACCTGGACCTGGACAATCACGCCGTCGTGGCGGGTGATCTGGCGGTCCACGTAGCGGGAGCCGAGGCTCGTGCCGGCCCGCAGCTGCCGCAGTATGCGGACCAGGTCGTCATGCTCCCCGTCCGCAACGAGGTTCCCGAGGTATGCGCCCTCCACGGTGATGTCACCGAAGATGCTCGCGGCCGACGGCGTCGCGTACCTGACCTTCCCGTCGTCGCCGACGATCAAGATGGCGTCCGATGTGTCGTGGATCAGGGTACGGAAGTACGCCTCGTTTTCCCGGCGGATCACTTCGTCGCGGAGCATGATCCGCTCGGCGGCGAGGGCCACCTCGTACGCCAGGATCTCCATCGTCGCGGACAGGTCCGCGAGCATGCGCTGCTCACCGAACACTGCCAGCAGCCCGATGAGCGGATCGCCCGACGGCCGGTCTTTGACCGTCAGCGGGCAGACCAGCATCCAGGCACTGCCGGGTACGAGCGCCCTGGCCTGCACGGGCAGGCTCGTCACCGGCGCGAGGAGCGGCGCGGAGCCGGTCGCGAGGGGCAGCCAGGTCTCGGCCAGCCCCCCGAGCCTGCTCATCGCCACCGGGTCGGCTGAGGCCTCGGTCACCGCACGGAACGTGCCGCCGATCCGCACCGCGAGCAGCACGTCGCCGCGCGGGCCCGTTCCGAGCAGAGCGTCGGTCGCGGACTTGACCGCGGCCGCAGCCTGGTCCACGCTGGCCGCCGCCACCAGGGACAACCCGGCCTGCCGCACCACCCGCTCCCGGCCGAGCGCGCGGCGGTGCGAGGCGGCCACGTCCGAAAGCCGCGACAGCACCAGTAGGTAGAGGATCGCGGAGAACACCGCGATGACGCTTAGGTTGCCCCCCCGGACCTGGAACGACTCGATGAACAGCACCACGGGGGCGATCAGCGAGGTGAGCATCAGCACGATCAGCTTGACCGGCGAGACCTCTGCGTGTTGCCGGGTGACCGGCTGGGTGAGCTCCGTCATCGTCGGGTGCAGGGCCGCGGCGCCAAAGGCGGCGTAGAAGACCGCCCAGCCGAGATCGACGACGCTGCCGTTGTGGAACGTCCCATGAAGCACGATCAGGCCGTACGATACGTCCGCGGCCAGCCCCCCGGCGAAGCCGAGCGTCAGCAGCTGGACGCACCTGGACGGCCCTGCTCCCGGCGCCAGCAGCCTGGCGATCATGGCCAGCACGAGCACGTCGCCCAGCGGGTAGGCGATCGCGACGCTCTTCTGCAGCCAGGTCAGTCCCGGGGTGTGCACGTTTGGCAGGACCAGGTAGATCCACGACAACAGGGCCAGCCCCGCGGTCAGGGTCAGCGCGTCAATCAGGCTGCGCCGGTCCCGGTCGGGCGTGCGCCACAAGATGAACACCAGCAACCCGGCCGCGTAAAGCGGATAGGTCAGCAGGTACAGCACGTCTGCGTACGAGGGGAACGGGAGCACGGTTCCGGTGAGCTGCGCCACCAGGTAGCTCATCTGGCCGGCGATGAAGCTCGCGAGCGCGGCGGCCAGCAGCAGCCAGGGCAACTTGCGGGCGGGACGGTTGATGACCACGCCCGCGACGATGGCGATCACTCCGGTCAAGCCGATCAGGCCCCACGCCTCGACGCGGAGGCCGGGCAGCCGGTAATACACCGCGAGGAGCAACACCATCCAGGCGGTATAGCTGCCGAGCACATATCGCCGCGATTCCACTGCAATCCCCCCGATGCTCATCTATATCTCTATGTGTTAGCCCCAGAATTTACTGTGGTTGTTCCCATGTGCGCATCGCCGCATGCGTGGTCATATCTGCGGCATGTGCGGAGGTTTGATGGGATAAATGCAAAAGTTCGCTGGTCACGTGCACTACGACCAAACGTCCGTCCTGCCGTGATCGAAGGCAAACCGAACCTGCCGGCGCTGACCTTGCGTGACGCGGACGTCAACGACCTTACCGCTTTCACCGATATGCAGGCTCCTGCTCACTATCGAAGGACGCAGGTGCCGAGGCGAAGTCCGTTACCGCGCCCAGAATGGTGTCTCCGACGCCCGTATCCACCGGGTCCACGCCGGGCGGTGTCGATCGAGGAGCCCGGGCGGTGTCGTTAGGGGTGGAGGGGTTAGACGCAAGCCGAAGGAGGATCGGTCTATGCAGTTCATGCTCATCTTGTCCGAGGACCCAGAGCTCATCGCCACCGAGGAGCAGCGCAAGGAAGCCGTGCAGCGGGTGGGCGAGTACGCCATGGGCTTGTTCGGCGACGGCACGCTCAAGGGCGGCTCGCCGCTGCATCCGGTCAGCGAAGCCAAACGGATCCGTACCCGCGGCGGGGACCAGCGCGTCCTCGACGGGCCCTTTGCGGAGAGCAAGGAGGTCATCGCCGGGTACTTCCTCATCGAGGCCCCCGGCATCGACGCGGCCGTGGCGATCGCCGCCCGCTGCCCCAACGCGGAGTTCGGCTCGGTCGAGGTCCGTGAGATCGTCCCCATGGGGTGAACGAGTTCCTCCTCCTCGGGACCCGGCCACCTGGGACCGGTGAGATGTCGCCGGCCCGCGCCGCGCGCGACCTGGCCGCGGTGACGGCGTGGCACCGCTGGCTGCGGCGCTGGGGGTTGCTGCGCGCGTTCAGCGTGCCTCAGGATGGCACCGCCGAGCCACGGGCGTGCCTGGTCGTGTGGGCCAGCGGGCCGGCCGCCGCGCAGCGCCTCGGCGCGGGCTGGGGGCGCGTTACTGGGTACACCGTGACCGCGGTGCCGCTGCTCGACGGGACCGCCGGAAGGGGGCGCCAGAGGTGACCAGCGAGGCGGAGGCCGCGCTGACCGCTACGTTCCGTGCCGAGTGGCCGCGGCTCGTCGGGGCGGCGCTGCGGATCGCCGCTGACCTGCAGACCGCCGAGGACATCGTCCAGGAGACGTTGCTCGCGGCGCTCGACCGCTGGCCCCTGCTTGGCGTTCCGGAACGGCCGGGCGCCTGGCTGATGACCGCGTGCCGGAACCGCGCCCGCAACGTGGTCCGCGACATGGAGCGGGCCGAGCAGCGCGCGCTGTCCCTGCGGCCGCTGCTGGCTGGGCAGGCGCCCGCGGACGGCGAGGTCCGGGAGATCACCGATGACCGGCTGCGGCTGATCGCCATGTGCTGCCACCCTCTTCTCCCCACCGACGCCCAGGTCGCGCTCACCTTGCGGATGGTGGCGGGGCTCACGACGGAGGAGATCGCACGCGGCTTCCACCAGCCGGCCGCGACCATCGCCCAACGCATCGTCCGCGCCAAGCGCACGCTCAAGGGGCATCGTGTCGCGTTCGCCGACGATGACCCGGACGTCGCGGGCCGACTGCCGTCCATCCTCGACGTCATATACCTGGTGTTCAACGAGGGTTACCTGCCCGCCACGGGGGACCGGCTTACCCGGGGTGATCTCGCGCTGGAGGGCCACCGGCTCGCCTGCCTGCTCACCGAGCTCACCCCGCAGCAGCCGGAGCCGTGGGCGCTGCGCGCGCTGCTGTCCTTCCAGCTAAGCCGCTGGGACACCCGGACCAGCGGAGACGGCGCGCTACTCACCCTGGACGCCCAGGACCGCAGCCGATGGAATCGCGAGCTCATCGACGACGGCGTCCAGGCGCTGGCCCGGGCGCGCACCGGCCCGCGCGGGGCGCTGCTCCTGCAGGCCGAACTGGCCTGCTGCCACGCGATCGCGCCGGAGTTCGGCGCCACCGACTGGGCCGCCATTCTGGCGCTCTACGACGAACTTCAGGCCGTGCAGGCCACGCCGGTCGTGGCGCTCAACCGCGCCGTGGCGGTGGCCATGGCGTCCGGCCCGGCGGCCGCGCTCCCGCTCCTCGACGAGCTCGTCGATGAGCCGGCGCTGCGGCGCGGGCACCGGGTCTGGGCGGTGCGGGCCGACCTGCACCACCGCCTCGGCGACCGCGCGGCCGCGCTCGCCGACTACGCGCGTGCCCTGGACCTGGTCAGCAACGATGTCGAGCGCCGGTATCTAGCCGCCGCCCGCCAGCGCGCCGCTGACCGCGACCAGACCCTGCGCCGGGCACGCTGATCGCGGGCCCGGCAGGAATAAGGATAGAAAGGCTGATCGAACACATGCCATACGCAGAACACGCGGTGACCGTCAACCGTCCCGCTAGCGACGTTTTCGATTATCTCGCCGACGGCGCGCACGGCCGCGAATGGAGAATCGGGGTCCTGGAGGTCGAGCGAACGTCGGCCACGTCCGGGGAAGGTGCGACCTACCGGCAGGTCCTTGCCGGGCCGGGCGGCCGGCGGATCGACGGGGACTACCGGATCACGGTCTACAACCCGCCACAGCGCCTCGAATTCCAGGTCACCGCGGGCCCGGCGCGCCCGAACGGCGTGTTCGAGCTGACGGAGAACCCCGACCGGAGCACACGGGTGCGCTTCGCCCTCGACGTCCGGCCGACGGGCGCCATGCGGCTCATGACCCCCATGATCGCCAAGCAGATGCAGCGTGAGGTCGCAGCGCTCGATTCGCTGAAGGCCATCCTCGAACGGGCCGGCTGACTGGGGCTTTAGACGTTCAGGAGCTTCTTCAGGAACTGGCCCGTGTAGCTCTCCTCGGCCATCGCGACGTCCTCCGGCGTGCCGGTCGCCACCACGGTGCCGCCGCGCGACCCGCCGTCGGGCCCCAGGTCGATCACCCAGTCCGCGGTCTTGATGACGTCCAGGTTGTGCTCGATCACGATCACCGTGTTCCCGCCGTCCACCAGCCGGCCGAGCACGCCGAGCAGCTTGCGGATGTCCTCGAAGTGCAGCCCGGTGGTGGGCTCGTCCAGCACGTAGATCGTCCGCCCGGTGGAGCGCCGCTGGAGTTCGGAGGCGAGCTTGACGCGCTGCGCCTCGCCGCCGGACAGCGTCGGCGCTGGCTGGCCGAGCCGCACGTACCCAAGGCCGACGTCCACCAGCGTCTTCAGGTGGCGGTGGATGGCAGGGATCGGCTCAAAGAATTCAGCCGCTTCCTCGATCGGCATGTCGAGCACGTCGGCGATCGTCTTGCCCTTGTAGTGGACGCCCAAGGTATCGGTGTTGTACCGGGCGCCGTGGCAGACCTCGCACGGCACGTACACGTCGGGCAGGAATTGCATCTCGATCTTGATGGTGCCGTCGCCCGAACACGCCTCGCACCGGCCGCCCTTGACGTTGAAGGAGAACCGGCCCGGCAGGTAGCCGCGGATCTTGGCCTCGGTGGTCTGCGAGAACAGCCGGCGGATGTGGTCGAACACGCCGGTGTAGGTGGCCGGGTTGGAGCGCGGGGTGCGGCCGATCGGGCCCTGGTCCACGTGCACCACCTTGTCGAGGTGCCCGGTCCCGGTGACCTTGCCGTGCCTGCCCGCCACGGTGCGCGCGCCGTGCAATTCCTTGGCCAGAGCGTTGTACAGGATGTCGTTCACCAGGGTGGACTTGCCCGAGCCGGACACCCCGGTGACCGCGATGAAGCAGCCCAGCGGGAAGGCCACGTCGACGCCGCGGAGGTTGTGCTCGGTGGCGCCCTTGACCACGACCTCCTTGCCCTTGACCCGCTTGCGGCGGGTGGCCGGGAGCGGGATGGACTCCCGCCCGGTCAGGTACGCGCCGGTCAGCGACTCCTTGCTGGCCAACAGGTCCGGCAGCGGCCCGGACACCACGATCCGGCCGCCGTGCTCGCCCGCGCCGGGGCCGATGTCGACCACCCAGTCCGCCGACCGGATCGTGTCCTCGTCGTGCTCCACGACGATGAGCGTGTTCCCCAGGTCTCGCAACCGCAGCAGGGTTTCCAGGAGCCGGTGGTTGTCCCGCTGGTGCAGGCCGATGGACGGCTCGTCCAGCACGTACAGCACGCCCACGAGGCCGGAGCCGATCTGGGTGGCCAGCCGGATCCGCTGCGCCTCGCCGCCGGCCAGCGTGGCCGAGGCGCGGTCCAGGGTCAGGTAGTCGAGCCCCACGTCGAGCAGGAACCCGAGCCGGGCGTTGACCTCCTTCAGGATCCGCCCGGCGATCTGCATGTCCCGGTCGGACAGCTCCAGCGAGAGCAGCAGCTTGGCGAGCTCGCCGATGGGCAGGGCACAGTAGTCCGCGATGGACCTGCCATCCACGCTGACCGCGAGGGAGATCGGCTTCAGCCGCGCGCCGTGGCAGGTCGGGCAGGGCACCTCGCGCATGTACCCGGCGAAACGCTCCCGGCTGGAGTCGCTCTCCGCCTCCGAGTGCCGCCGTTCGATGTAGGGCACCACGCCCTCGAAGCCCGTGTAGTACGACCGCTCCCGGCCGTACCGGTTCCGGTAACGGACGTGCACCTGCTGGTCGTACCCGTAGAGCAGGGCCCGCTGGGCGGCCGGCGACAGCCGCGACCACCGAGTGTCGAGGGTGAACCCGAGCGCCGACCCCAGCGCCTCCACGAGGCGCATGAAGTAATCGCTGACGTGGCCGCTGCTCCACGGGCCGATCGCGCCCTCCGCCAGCGTCAGCGACGGGTCGGGGACGACCAGGTCCGGGTCCACCTCCAGCTTGGTGCCGAGGCCGGTGCACTCGGGGCACGCGCCCCACGGGGAGTTGAACGAGAACGACCGCGGCTCCAGCTCCTCGAACGACAGGTCGTCGTAGAGACAGGCCAGGTGCTCGGAGAACATCCGCTCCCGGTGTGGGTCGTCCTCGGGCAGGTCGATGAAGTCGAGCACGACCACCCCGCCGGACAGGCCCAGCGCGGTCTCGACGGAGTCGGTGAGCCGCCGGCGCGCGGACTCCTTGACCGCCAGCCGGTCGACCACCACCTCGATCGTGTGCTTCTCGTACTTCTTCAGCGCGGGCGTCTCGCCGCTCCCGGCCTCCTCAAGCCGCACCACCACGCCGTCCACCCTGGCCCGCGAGTACCCCTTGATCTGCAGCTCGCGGAGCAGTTCGGTGTACTCGCCCTTGCGCCCGCGCACCACGGGCGCCAGCACCTGGAACCTGGTGCCCTCGTCGAGCTCGAGCACCCGGTCCACGATCTGCTGGGGGGTCTGCCTGGCTATCGGCCGGCCGCAGATCGGGCAGTGCGGCTTGCCCACCCGCGCGTACAGCAACCGCAGGTAGTCGTAGACCTCGGTGATCGTCCCGACGGTGGACCGCGGGTTGCGGCTGGCGGCCTTCTGGTCGATCGACACGGCCGGCGACAGGCCATCGATGAAGTCCACGTCGGGCTTGTCCATCTGCCCGAGGAACTGCCTGGCGTACGCCGACAGCGACTCCACGTACCGGCGCTGGCCCTCGGCGAAGATGGTGTCAAAGGCCAGGCTGGACTTGCCCGAACCGGAGAGCCCGGTGAACACGATCAGGGAGTCCCTGGGCAGGTCGAGCGAGACGTCTTTGAGGTTGTGCTCGCGCGCGCCGCGCACAACGAGACGATCAGCCACAGCGCTCTGCTCTCTGGTTCCTGCCGCGATCGAGGGACACGTCATGGTATCCGGGGGCGCCGACAAAACCGGTTCGCCGCGACTCCCCCCGGGCCGCGCTCCCAGCGTCCCACGCTGTACGCAAGGATGGCCCCGATACCCGAAAGGGGATAGCGCATGGACGAGGCCAGTCATTCCCTGACCCGGATCGCGGCGGCGGGCGACCGCCTTCTCGCGACCGCCGCTGCGCTGACCGACGCCCAGGCGCGCGAGCCGTCGCTGCTGCCGGGCTGGACCCGGGGGCACGTGCTGACCCACATCGCCCGGAACGCCGATGGGCTGCGAAACCTGCTGATCTGGGCGCGCACCGGCACCGAGGTCCCCATGTACGCCAGTGCCCAGGCGCGTAACGATGACATCGAGGCTGGCGCCGGCCGGCCAGCGGCCGGCCTCGTTGCGGACGTGCGCGAGTCCGCCGCAGCCTTCGCCGCCGAGGCGGCGACGCTGACGGGGTACGACTGGACCGCGCAGGTCCGCGCGCTGTACGGGCCACCCTTCTCGGCGCTTGGGGTGCTGGAGCGGCGGCTGTCGGAGGTGGAGATCCACCACGTCGACCTGGCGGCGGGGTACTCCCCCGCCGACTGGCCGGCGGAGTTCGTGGCTGATGCCCTGCCCAGGGTCGCCGACTCGTTCGCAGGCCGGGAAGACTCCCCGCGGTGCGACGTCTGGACCGAGGGCCCACCGCGCCAGCATTTCCGGATCGGCCCGGATCAGGCCAGCGCACCGCAGGCGGTCATCCAGGGTTCGCCCGCCAGCGTGCTGGCATGGCTGCTCGGCCGGGCTGACGGCACAACGCTGACCGTTGCTTTTGGTGGCGCGGTGCCAGAGTTGCCCCCGTGGAGGTAGGGCTCCACGGATGGAAACGTTTTGTAATGAATGAATGGACGCGACCGTAAGGAGACGCCGTGGCCTACACCGGGGACGTGGCCGTTGGGGGCCCGCCTGATGCCAGGGAGATCACCGGCCTGACCGTGACCAAGCTGGCGGTGGGCCCGATGGACAACAACGCCTACCTGCTCCAGTGCACGCAGACCGGCGAGCTGGTGCTGATCGACGCGGCCAACGAGGCGCCCCGGCTGCTCGAGCTGCTCGGCGGCAGGCCACTGTCCAGGATCGTGACCACGCACCGGCACTGGGACCACTGGCAAGCGCTGGCCGAGGTGCAGGGCGCGACCGGCGCCGAGGTCATCGCCCACCCCGACGACGCGGGCGAGCTGCCGGTCCGCGTTACCACGCTGGTGCGGCAGGGGGACGCGGTGCCGGTAGGCGCCACCACGGTCTCCGTGATCCACCTGCGCGGGCACACGCCGGGCAGCATCGCGCTGTGTTACGACGCGGGCGGCGAGCTCTCCAGCACCCCGCACCTGTTCACCGGCGACTCCCTGTTCCCGGGCGGGCCAGGCAACACAGAGCACGACCCGAAACGGTTCGGCCAGCTCATGGACGACCTGGAGGAGCGGGTGTTCGGGGTGCTGCCCGATGGCGCCTGGGTCTACCCGGGCCATGGCAGGGACACGACGCTCGGCGCGGAGCGCCCGCACGTTCAGGAGTGGCGCGCCCGGGGCTGGTGACGGTGGTGCCGGTGGCGCGGCGGCGCGTGATGCTTTACCTCGGCGGCGTAGACGACCACGTTGCTCAGGTAGGAGCCGGTCGCTGAGTCGAACACGCCGCCACAGGTGATGAGGTGCAGCTCGGCGTCTGGTTCGGGCCCGTACACCCGCCACGTCGGGAAGTCGGCCTTGGGGTAGGTGTGCTCCGCGTACACCCGGAACACGGCCAGCGAGCGGTCGGCCCGCCGCACGTACACCAGGTCGCCGCGGTCGAGCAGGCGGAGCCGGAAGAAGACGCCGGGCCCGAGGGTGGAGTCGATGTGCCCGACGATGACGGCGGAGCCGATCTCGCCGGGCCGCGGGCTCGCTGTGTACCAGCCCGCCACCGAGGTGCTGGACGGCACCTGGAGGGTGCCCTGCGGGGTCCGGCCCAGCGTGACCAGGGACGTGCGGACGCCGATGGCGGGGATCACCAGGGCGACCGGGCGGGATACCCGGCGGCCCGCGTGGACCGGGGGCGCCGCGAAGATCCCGCGCGGAGCCGGGGCGGCCTTGGCCAGCGGGCGCGGGACGTAGCCTGGGTGGCCGGCCAGCCGGCTCAGGCCGACCGCGCCACCGGCGACCACGGCGAGCCCAGCCAGCAGCACCGTCCAGGCCAGCGGGCTGCGGACCAGCCGGAGGCGGCCGCGGTGGCTCGGCAGCGGCGTGAGCTGACCGGGATCCGGGGCGGCCTCGTCCGGCCAGATGTCCCAACCCGCCGCGGGCCCGGCGTGCTGGCTGGGTGGCCACCCGTCCGTTCCGCCGGCGTGGTCAGGCTCCGGAGCGTCCCCCCAGGGGGGCCCTCCGGAGCCTTCCCCGCTGTGCGGATCAGCGCGCGTGGCGGGCGGTCCCCCTCACCCGGCGCATCCGGAACGTGCCCGCGAAGGCGAGCAGCGCACCGGCGGCAACCAGGCTGATCCACAGGACCGGCGACGGGGCCGGGGACGGCGCGGTGCCGCCCTGGCCCGTAGCGGTGCCGCCGGACGGCAGGACCGTGCTGCCCGCGGCGTCCTCCAAGGGGTCAATCGTCAGGCGGTTGCCTGCTCCGTCCAGCACGACCAGCGTGTAGATGGTCCCGGCGGCCAGCGTGACGTTGCGGGCGCCCATCGCGCCCATGCCCTGCACGTGCACGCGCCAGGTGCCGGGGACGGCGGGCACGTAGTTGGTCACGTGGGCGAAGGCGAGCGCGCTGGCAAGCGTCTGGTCCCCGGCCATGATCGTCACCGTGCTGTGCTTCAGCGACGCCTGGATCACGCGGACCAGCGATTTGCCCGGCGGCGTGGTGAGCTTGTCCTGGAAGACCTGCAGCCGCAATCCGGCCTTCGGGCCCATGCCCGCGACCGTGTACGCGGCGCCGGATGCGATGCGCACGTTCGTGGACAGCACCGGCGGCGTGGACGGCTTGGCGCCATTGAGTCGCATGGCCACGGTGTACTCGCCCGCGCCGACCGGCTCGTAGGGCGAGACCGTTCCATAGCTGACGTGGTGCAGGACGATCATGGCGTGGGAGTTGCCGAATGAATAGAGGTAGACGTCCACCGCCGGGGTGTTCGGCGACAGGTGGGCCAGCCGGATCCAGCCGTGACCGGAGGACGCGGACGCGGCCGGTGCCGCCGCCACGACCCCCGATACCAGCGTGAACAGACCAAGGACTGACACCACGAGGGGTGCCAGTGCCCTGGAGGCCATGGGCCTGAGTTTCATGTATGTAGTCCCCTCCTTGCCTCAACCGTGTGATCCGAGCAGGCCAAGCGGAGTTGGCGCCGGATACTCGACACGGAGCACGGTCCGCGAGCCGAGCCGCACTATGGTGACCGCCGAAGGGCGGTAGGGCGGGCGCTGCGCACTGAGGAACGAGCGCAACACCTGAGCGGACGCCGACTGCTGCCCGCCGTCGGGGGAAGTCCCCGTGATATCGGCGGACCGTAGCGGCGCGACCACGCTTACATTACTGCCGGGACTACCGCCAAATCCGAGGATTTCCACCGGATATTGCCCGGAAAGCGTCACAAGCATCCCGAGCAGACGGGGATCGACGTAGCCCGCGGCGATCTGACCGCGGGCGGCGGGTGACATGTGAAGCTGGGGGTTGTGCAGCATCTGCGCGCCCGACGACTTGCGAGCCGCCACGTCGGCGGCAAGCTGTGACATATAGACGCCTGAGCCATCGGGCGCGATTACGCGGATCTGGATCTGCGCGGCGCCGGAGCCGAAGCTCGCGAGGACGACCGGTGCGTAGACGCTGGTCAGCCGGGGCCCGAACTGGTTGCGCAGGGCCGCAGTGGCGACCAGGACCTCGGAGCCGAGCGGGTCACCCTGGCCCGGCCCCAGCACGATCAGCCGGCCGGCCGGCACGTGCGCCGCCTCGAGTGCGCCGCACATGGCGGGGTCACAGGACACGACGGCGCCGGTGCTGACCTGCCGGGCCACCCAGACGGCCGCGTGGCGCCTGGCCGCCGCCGCGGCGGCGAGCCCGCCCGCGCCGGGGCTGGGCCTTGATCTGCCCTGGGTGGCCCGGTGCTGGCCGCCGCTGACGCTGCCCCTGCTCAGGGCCAGCGGGATCGCGGCCGCCACGAACACGATGGCGGCGAGGACGAGCACCAGGCCGGCGCGCCACCGGGGGTTCGCTAGCCGCCGTCCGGTCCACAGTCGCACGGTGGTGGCGAGAACCGTGCCCCAGGACGGCTCCGGCGGCCGGCTCGCGCCATGCTGGGCGGCGCCGGGCTGGATCGTGCTCGGCGGGATTGCGGCGCGCTGGACTGCGCCGGGCTGGATCGCGCGCGGCTGAGCCTGCTCCGGCCCCGCGGTGGCGGGCTCCGCCGTGCTGCGCTCCACCGGGCTGGGCGGGATGCGCACGAACGCCGCCGCGGGCACTCCCCGGCGGGCCTCGGGCGTGGCTTCCTGGCCTGCCTCGGGAGCGTCTTCCGGTCCCGGCTTGGGCGCGGCCTCCGCCGGGCTCTCGTCCTGGGCGCGTTCCGCCGCGGGTGGTTCTTCCGGCGGCGGGGGCAGGATGATGGGCGGCGGGGGCAGCGGCGGGGGCGGTCGGCGCGGCGCGGCGCCGGGTGCCATGCGGGACTGGCCGGGAGTCCGGCGCGGCAGCGGGGCCGCGGGCTGACGCGCTTGTGCCGGCGCGCCGTTCGGCGCGGGACCCTGCGGAACCGCACCGTTCCCGAGGGCTCCGCCCGGTGCGGCCGCGCGCGGCGGGGTCCCGTTCGCGGCTACCGCGGGCGGGGTGCTCCGCGCCCCGGCTGGCGACGGAATGTCGGGCCCGGACTGGGCCGGTGCCCCGCTGTTCGCGCGGTTTCGCCCGTCGAAGGGCACGAACAAGCCGCCCGGCTGCTGGTTGCCCAGACGCACGGGCCCGGTTGTTCGCGCCGGCGGACTCACGGAATGTGACGGGCGCCGGTCCCGGGACTGCATACCGAAAAGCCCCCCGGTCGCCGAGAGAATGAGCAGGGTCGGGACCGCTTAAGGACAGCCGAGCACACCTGTATCTGCTATTTCAACCGGAATAGCACTTTGTTACTAATAAACTACGTAGTGCAATGAAAACGGTCGTTCTGCCGAGCCGAACCATTACGGAGAGTTAACAAGGCCGGAACAATGGGCGGCTCAGGCGCAGGGGTCTCCGCCGAGCAGGCGGCGGTACAGCCGGGTCACCGAGTCCACGGCGTCGCCGACACTCGGCAACTGACGGGCCCGTCGGGTGGCGGCGGCGCCCAGCTTCGCCGCGAGACCGGGGTCGTCGAGCACCGACTGGACCGCCGCGGCGAGCGCCGCCGCGTCTCCCTGCGGCACGAGCACCGCGGCCTCCTCCCCGGTGAGGTCGGGGATCCCGCCGGCCCGCGAGGCCACGAGCGGCCGGCCGGCCCGCAGCGCCTCCTGCACTATGAGCGGCTGGCCTTCCCACACGCTCGGCACCACCACCACGTCGGCGGCGCCGAGCAACGCGGGGACGTCGCCGCGCTGCCGCAGGAAGCACACCGCGACCCCGGTGGCCCGAGCCTGGTCGGCCAGCGGGCCCGCCAGCGGGCCCTCCCCGGCGATGACCAGCAGCGGCACCGGCTCGCGGTCCTGCCACCGGGTGGCTGCCGCCAGCAGGACGGGGTACCCTTTCTGCGCCGCCAGCCGGCCGGCCGCGAGCACCACCGGCCGGTGCTGTCCGCCCAGGCTGGCCCTGACCGCGGCGATCTGCCCGGCGGACGGCGGCGCGAACTCGGGGGCCGGAACGAGCGCCCGCCCGCCGTCCCGGGCGCCGATCCGGCGCATCCGGTCGGCGAGATCACCGGAAACGCAGCACACGGCGTCCGCCCTGTGCGCTGTGATCCGCTCGAGCGCCGCGTAGGCCAGGCCGGTGACGCCGCCCCCCGGGGGGGCGTTGTGCACGGTGACGGCGAGCGCGCAGCGCCCGCGCGCGCCCGCGACCCTGCCGGTCAGCGCCAGCGCGGCGAGGCCGCCCGCCCGGAGCCCGTGTGCGTGCACGATGTCCGGCGCCCAGGCGCGCAGCAGCCGCCTCAGCCGGAGCACCGCGGCTAGGTCGTGGGCTGGCCTCGGGTGCTCCCCGATGGCAACTGCCGCGAACCCAGGCGAGCTCTCCGTGCTCGCCGGGAAGAATCGCTGCCCCGTCTCCGTGGGCCCGAAGACCCGCACCGCCATCCCCCGCGTCGCGCATTCCCGCGCCAGCATCGCCACGTACGGCCCCGTGCCGCCCGCCGTTGTGCCGAGCACGTAGGCGACCCGGGGCGGGGACGCGGCCCGCCCCGCCGTCACCGGATCCACCTCCCGGCGGCCCTGGCGGCGACGGCGCGCAGATCACCGCCGTCCAGGATCAGCACGGCCGCCCCGAACACCGCCGCCGCGCTGGCGCAGGCGAGCAGGGTGACGAACGCGTTCGGCAGGAAACCGGTGACCCGGAGCCCGGCGGACACCAGCGCGCCGGCGCCGGCACCCGCCAGGGCGCCGGCCAGCCCGGCCCCCGCCGCGCGCGCGGAACCCTGCAGGGCGGCCGGCCCCCTCGTCGCACGCACCGCTCCGAGCAAGGCGACGCCCGCGAAGGTCAGGCCAGCCGTGTTGCCGAGGGCAAGCACCGGAACCACCCATCGGGCCTGGACGAGCGGCACCGCCACGAGGTCGACGGCGATGACCACCAGCCAGCCGCCCACGAGGGCGACCGCGGCCACCCGGCTGCGCCCGCTGGCGAACAGGACCCGGGACAGGCCTGCGGCGAGGCCGTACCCGACCAGCCCCGGTGCGAAGGCGGCGAAGGTGACCGCCAACTGGCGCGCCTGCTCAGGGTGTGAGACGAACAGCCGCGCTGCTGGCCAGGCCGCCCCGGCGAGCAGCGCCGCGCCGAGCCACGAGACAAGCATCGCCGCGCGGGTCGAGGACGCGGCGGTGCGGTCCAAGCCGGGCCCGTCCGCGGCGGAGAGCACCGGGAACACGCTGGTGGCGATCGGCACCGCAAGCACCGCGTAGGGCACGAAGAACATTTGCCAGCCGTAGTTGTACAGCACTACCGCGCCCCGCCCCTGATGGCTGTTGGCGAGCACGATGACCGCCACCAGGGCGGCGTTCTGCGCGATGAGGGTGGTGACCCCGACGGCGGCAAGCCCCCGCACCCGCCGGGCCACGCCCGGCGGGAATTGCAGCGTGGGCCGCAGCCGTAGCCGGAGCCGCGCGGCGGGGCCGACTGCGGTGAGCACGAGCGCGGCGACGCCGGCCGTGGTCCCGGCCGACAGCACCAGCTCGGCCGGCATCGACAGGCCGGACAGGTCGTTCCGGTGCGCGGCGCCCAGCGGGACGAAGGCCAGGTAGGCGGCGATCACGACGAGGCTGGACACCACGGGTGCCAGCGCGGGCGCGGTAAACCGCCGGTGCGCCTGCAAAATCCCGTAGAGCACGACCGCCAGGCCGTAAAGCAGGATCTGGGGCGCGAACACGACGAGCATGCGCGAGCTGACCGTGACGGCCGCCGCCCGCTCGCAGCTGGGAACCCCGGCCAACAGCAGCGAGGCAAGCGGGCGCGCGGTCAGCGCGATGACCAGGCTGACCGGGGCGAGCAGGACCACCGTCCAGGTCAGCAGCGCCGAGGCGATCTGGCTCGCCTCGGCATCCGCGCCCACGGCCGCGCCGGCCGCGCCGGTTGCGCCAGCCGGGCCGGCCGCATCGCCCGCCCCGGCTTCGCGGGTTCCCCGGCGCGCGGCGGCGCCCGCCAGCACCGGAACCACCGCGCTGGTGAGCGCGCCGCCGAGCACGACGTCGTAGATGATGTTCGGCACCTGGTTGGCGGTGGTGTAGGCGGTGCCGAGGCAGAAGCTGCCCACGGTGTGCGCGAAGACGAGCTGGCGGCCGAAGCCAACCACCCGGGCGACCACGGTGATCGCCCCGATGAGCGCCGCGGCCTGCCCGATTCCCCGCGCCGCCTGCCGCAGCGCCCCGGGCTCGGTCACCGAGGCCGGAGGGCCGGTCACGGCGCCGCTGCGGCCGCGGTGTGTCCTGCCTCCCGGGCTCCGGCGGGCGGCGGGCCGGCGGGCGGCCCCGGCGCGGGGGCGGCCGGGGCGGGACGGCGGCCGAGCATGTCGAGCCACCGCAGGGCCGGGGTCCGCTCGATCACGGCGGTGAAGCTAACCTTCTCGCTCGCGGCGGTCAGGCCGGCGATCCCGGCCAGCAGCGCCACCCTGGCGGGGCGCGGCAGGCTCGCCCCGGCAGCCACCCCCAGGAACGCGCCCAGCGCGTTGGCCCCGGCATCGCCGAGCATCGCCCGTTCGCCGAGGTCTTCGCGAACAAGCGCGAGCGCCGCGCCAAGCGGGGCGGCCACCGCCCGGCCGGCCTCCTTCCCGGCGGGCGCCCCCGCCGCCAGCAGCGCGCCGCCCGCCAGAGCCACCTTGATGGCGCGCCCAGGGCGAAGGTCGAACAGGTTCAGCAGGTTGGCGCCTCCGGCCGCCAGTCCCGCGTTGATGACGACGTCGGCCGGGCCGCCGCCGAGCAACGCGGCCGCCGCCGTCCCGGTAGCGCCGATGCCGGCGAGCTTGACCGCCCCCGTGGTGACCTCGCCCCGGGCCAGCGCGCCCAGGTGCCCGCGAAACCCGCGCCGGTCACCGTCGCCCGCCAGGTCGTCATACCCGCCGAACGCGGCCGCCCCCGCTCCCGCCACCGCCAGCGCGGCCCGCAGCCGGGGTGACGGGCTCCCACGGAGCGCCTGCGCGGCGATAGCGGCGACGGCCAGCGCCGGCCCCGCCACGAGAGAGACCTGCTCGCCGCGGTGGTTGGTCCTGGTCCAGGTGGCCGCGCCGCCCGGCGGCCGGCGAGACAGCGCCGCGTAGGCCGCTCGCGCCGCGGCGGCGGCAAGCGCGGCCGACGTCAGCGCGGCCGCCGCGGACCCGGTACGGGCGCCGTGGAACCGCCCGGGATGCCCGGTGCGCTGGCTCATCGCGTTGCCGCCGGCTTGTTGGCCGCCGTGGCGGTGGCCGACGCCGAGGGTGCTGGTGTGGGGCCGGGACTGGGGGCCCCCGCGTTCGCGGTCGGCAGCACGCCGTAGCTGCCGCTCTTGCCGTGCATCAGGTAGTACAGCGCCTGGGCCACGATGATCTGGCCGGCCGGGAAGTCGGCGTTGTCCACGCTGGACAGGTTGCCCGCCCGGCCGCCCTGCCGCATCACGTCGATGGCGCTGCCCGGCCCCGAGCCGGTTACGGACCCGGCCACGACGGTGCCCTGGCCGGCGCGGCCGAGCTGCTGGGCCAGCGTGACCAGCGCCTGGCTGGCCGCGTTGGCGTCATCGGTGGACGGCGGTGTGGCCGGGATGATTACGACCGCCAGCGTGGCCCGGTCCCACGGCGCCCCGTTGGGAGTGAGGTAGCCCCTGCCCTCCAGCCCGTTGATCACTGAAACGCTGGTGCTGTCGCGCTGCCCGGCCACGGGCTGGCCCGGGCCGTCCTTCGTCATGATCGCGTTGGCGATCAGCTCGCTGGCCTGGGCCTGCGCCGAACCAGTCAGGACCAGCCCCTGCGGCAGCTGGTTGGCGATCTGCTCGGCGAGCTGGGTCAGGCTCTGCCTCCCGGTCGGGCTGGTGTCGAAGAACGACGGCTGGAGCTGGAGCTGTCCCGTCACGTTGGCGCCGGCCAGGCCGAGCGAATGGGTGACCCCGCTGGTCACGGAGTCCGGCGCACCGGGTGCCACCACCAGCACCACCTGCTGGCCCGCAAGCAGCTGCCGGAGCAGATTGACCTCGTTCGCCTGGAGGAGCTGATTGTCCGCGGCGTTCTGGCGCTGTAGCTGGTCGTTGGCCTGGATCACCGAGTGGATCTGGTGCTGCTGCCGCTTGGACAGCGCTTGCAGGCCCTCCAGCGCGTACGGTCGCAGCACGGTCGACCCGAGCAGCAGCCCGACGGCCAGCGCCAGGAAGATCGCGACGATAGAAACCAGGTGGTAGCGAAAATCGATCATCAGAACAATCCGGAGATCCAGTACCTGACCACGTCCCACTGAGTGGCGAGATCCCGGCGGAGTACCTCGCCGGCCGGAGAGACGGCCAGGGTAATCAGCACGATGACGGATGCGGCCAGCACGAGCAACATCAGCGCCCACCCGGAGACGCGCGGCCGGTACAGCCTGCTGACGCCCTTGGCGTCGACGAGCTTGCCGCCGACCCGGAGCCGGGTGAGGAACGTGCTGGAAAAGCCGGCCCTCCCCCGGTCGAGGAACTCGTCCAGCGTGTTATGGGTGCCGACCGCGACGATCAGGCTGGCGCCCATCTGGTCGACGAGGAGCAGCGCCACGTCCTCGCTCGTACCCGGGGCCGGGCAGAGAACGGCGGACAGCCCGAGTTCCTCGATGCGCGCCAGCCCCGGCGCCTTCCCGTCCGGGTAGGCATGCACCACAAGCTCGGCTCCGCACAGCAGCCCGCGGTCGGAAACCGAGTCCATGTCGCCGACGATGAGGCTGGGCCGGTACCCGGCGTCGAGCAGGGTATCGGCGCCGCCGTCCACGGCGACCATCAGCGGCTTGAACTCCCTGATGTAGGACCTCAGCGTGGCCAGGTCCTCGCGGTGGTGCTGCCCGCGCACCACGACAAGGACGTGCCTGCCCTCGATCCGGGTGCGGAGCTCCGGTGCGGAGATGCCGTCCACCAGGAGCCCGCCCTCTTTGGTCATGTACTCGAGGGTGTTGGCCACGAACGCCTGCAGCTGTGTGGCGGCACCGGCCTTGGCCTCGGCCATGGCCGCCTGCACCGTCGCCGCGGTCTGCAGCCGGCCCTTGGCGACGATCTCGGTCCCCGCGTAGAGGTCCTCCCCGTGCAGCCGGACCGCCATCCCGTCGCTGACCCGGTCAAACAGATCAGGCCCCGCCTCGTCGAGGAGGGGGATGCCGGCCTCGACCAGGAGCTGGGGCCCATGGTTGGGATACCGGCCGCTGATGCTCGCGGCCACATTCACCACGGCCCCGACCTGCCGCTTGATCAGCGCGTCGGCGCTCAGCCGGTCCAGGTCCCTGTGGTCGATGATCGCGATGTCCCCGGGCGAGAGCCGCTTGGTGAGGTCCTTCGTGCGGCGGTCCATCCGGGCCGTCCCGGTCACACCGGGCAGATCATCTGTCCTGGTCCGGTGCGCCATGGGGAACTTGCGGAACTGGGCCATCATCGTTGCCCATCCTGCCAGACTGGCGGGAAATCCGAGGTCAGCTCCGCTTTCGCCGGGCACAGCCGACTGCGGCACCTGCGAGGTCACCGCTGTCGCACCTGGCCCGCTGCGGAGTGCCGCGCCGCGGCCTCCCCCGCGGTAGATCCGCCCGTCGCGGCGCGCTCCGCCCCTGCGGCAGCGAGCAGTTCCCCGGCATGGGCCAGCCCGAACTCGGAGTTCTCCAGCCCGGCCAGCATCCGGGACAGCTCCTGGACCCGGCCCGCGTCGTCGAGCCGGGTGATGCCGCTACTGATCACCGAACCGTCGCTGGCCTTGTCGATGACCAGGTGCGTGTCCGCGAAGGCCGCCACCTGGGGCAGGTGGGTGACCACGATGACCTGGGCGCTCCGGGCGAGCCGGGCGAGCCGCCGCCCGACCTCCACCGCCGCCTTCCCGCCGACCCCCGCGTCCACCTCGTCGAACACGAACGTTGGCACAGGGTCGGCGCCGGCGAAGACGACCTCGATGGCGAGCATGACCCGGGACAGTTCCCCGCCTGAGGCGCCCTTGGCGAGCGGCAGCGAGGGGGCGCCGGGGTGCGCGGAGAGCCGGATCTCCACCTCGTCCGCGCCGTGCGGCCCGAACTCGTCCCGCGGCGTGACCACGACGCTGACCTTCGCGTTCGGCATGGCAAGCGCCGTGAGCTCCGCGGTCACCGCGGCGGCGAACCGCGCCGCCGCCTCCTTGCGCAGCGCGGTCAGCTGGGTGCCCAGGTCACGGACCGTCGCGAGGAGCCGCTCCTCCTCGCCGGCGAGCACCCCGATCCGGTCGTCGTCGCCCGCGAGCTGGGCGAGCCTGGCGCGCGCCTGGCCGGCCCAGGCGAGCACCGACGCCAGGTCGGGCACCGCGGGCGCGGGTATGGCCGAGTCCACCTCCGGCGCGAGGGCCGGCGTCGAGATCGGCCCACCCGGTTCGGACGGGGTGCCCGCCGCCGGGGCGGGGTGCCTTTCGCCGGCAGGCCCTGGGGTCGCCGCCCGGCCACCGTAGGCGCGGATGAGCCGGGTCAGCTCCGCCCGGCGGTCTTGGACCACGGCGAGCCGCGCGGGATCACTGTCCAGGGACTCCACGTAGGAGGCGAGCTCCGTGGCGATCTCGGAGACGAGGTAGCTGGCCTCGGACAGCCGGCTGGCCAGGCCGGCCAGCGCCGGATCGTGTTCGGCGACCGCGTCCAGGGCCCGGCGCGCGCCGGCAAGCAGTGTGATCGCGTCGCGGCCCTGGTAAGACCCGTCCGATGGATCGCCGAGCAGGGCCTCGTGCGCGATCGTCGCCGCCGCGTGCAGCGCGTCCGCGTGGGCGAGCCGTCCCTCCTCGGCCAGGAGCATGCCGTCCTCGCCCTCGGCGGGCGCCACTCGCTCGATCTCGGCCAGCGATCGCTGCAGGTCCTCGGCCTCCTGCGCCCGCTCGCGGGCCCGGGCCGTCAGCTCGCCCAGCTCGGCGAGCACCTCCCGGTGGCGGGCGTAGGCGCGCTGGTAGTCGGCGAGGACCGGCACGAAAGCCGGGCCAGCGAACTCGTCCAGCGCCTCCCGTTGCCGGACGGTCCGCAACAACTGCTGCTGGTCCGCTTGCCCGTGCAGGGCCACCAGGTCATCGGCCAGGTAGGTGAGCAGCGACACCGGGACCGACCGGCCGCCCGCGTGCGCCCTGGATCTGCCCTCGGCAGACACCGAACGGCTGACGATCAGCGCGCGGCCGTCGTCGTCAAGCTCACCACCGGCCTCGATCACCTGCTGCGCGACGTGCCCGTCCGGCTCGATGCGCAGCCGTCCCTCGACGGTGGCGCGCTCGGCCCCCGGCCGCACCCGCGCCGGGTCGGCCCGCCCCCCGAACATCAGCCCAAGGCCGGTGACGATCATGGTCTTGCCCGCCCCGGTCTCCCCCGTCACGACGGTGAACCCAGAGGAGAACTCGAGGATGGCGTCCTCGATCACGCCGAGGCCGGTGATGCGTACTTCTTCAAGCATCGGCGAGCTCCTCCTTCCCATTTCGTCCGGCGCCGCGGCCGGCCCGGCCGCGCCAGCCCGTGACCCGGAGGCCGAACTTGACCACCAGCCGGTCGGTGAACGTGAACGGGCCGGCCAGCCGTGCCAGCTTCACCGGCTTGGCGCCACGGCGCACCTCCACCCGCGCGCCCGGCGCGAGATCGACGCTCCGCCGCCCATCGCACCACAAAACGCCCCCCGCCGCCCGGTTCCGGCGGGAGACGCCCTCGTGCCCGGGGCTGGCCGGTGAGCCGAGGACCTCCACCGCGACTACCGACCGGGGAGACACGACCAGCGGGCCTGCGAACAGCGCGTGGGCGCTGATGGGGACCATCAGCAGGGCCTCCACCTCGGGCCAGACGATCGGGCCGCCCGCCGAGAACGCGTACGCCGTGGACCCGGTCGGGGTGGCGCAAACGACGCCGTCGCAGGCCCAGCGAGCCAGCGGGCGCCCGTCGATCTCGGTGACCACCTCGATCATCCGCTCGCGGGCGACCTTCTCCACGCTGGCTTCGTTCAGTGCCCATGTCTCGGTGGTGGCGCCGTCGTGCCGCACCGTCACGTCGACCGTCATCCGCTCCTCGACCGAATACCTGTGCTCCACCACCTGGTCGACGGCGCCGGCCAGGTCATGCGGCTCGGTCTCGGCGAGGAAGCCGACGTGGCCGAGGTTGACGCCGAGCAGCGGCGCCCCTGCGGGCCTGGCCATCTCGGCGGCGCGCAGCAGCGTGCCATCGCCGCCGAGGACGATCACCATCTCAGCCTCTGCCGCCGCCTCCGCCGCCGCGGGCACCACGTCCGCGCGCGCGCACTTCAACGCGGCCGCCTCGGTCGCGAGGATGCGCACGTTCACCCCGGCCGCGGTCAGCCGGTCCACCACGAGCCGGGCGCTGCGCAGGGCCGCTGGCCGCCCGGCGTGGGCGACCACGAGCACGGTGCGCTTCACTGTGGGCCTTCCGCGATGGCCCGCTCCAGCTCGTCCGCGCGCAGGCCCGGCACGCCCCGGCGCAGCCAAACGAAGAACTCCACGTTGCCGGCCGGCCCCGGGAGCGGGCTGGCCACCAGGCCCGCCACGCCGAGCCCGAGCGCCGCGGCCGCCGCGGCCACCGAGGCGACCGCCTCCCGGCGAAGCTCCGGGTCCCGGACGACGCCGCCGGTGCCCACCCGGTCCTTGCCCACCTCGAACTGTGGCTTGACCAGCAGCACGAAGTCCGCGTCCGGGCTCGCGCACCGGATCAGGGCGGGCAGGACGAGGCGCAGCGAGATGAACGAGAGGTCGGCGGTGACCAGGCCCGGAGCGGGCGCGACCTGTTCCGGCTCCAGCTCACGGACGTTGACCCGGTCCAGCACGGTGACCCGCTCGTCGGTGCGCAACGCCCACGCCAGCTGCCCGTATCCCACGTCCACCGCGGTGACGTGCGCCGCCCCCGCGCGCAGCAGCACGTCGGTGAACCCCCCGGTGGACGCGCCCGCGTCCAGGCACCGTCGGCCCGCCACGCGCAGGCCGTTAAACGCGGCCAAGGCTCCGGCCAGCTTCCAGCCTCCCCTGGAGACGTACTCCGGCCCGGCCGGCTCGGTCACCGTGATCGGGTCGCCAGGGGCCACCTGGGTGGCGGGCTTGGCGGCGGCCTGCCCGGCGACCAGGACCCGGTGGGCGGCGACGAGGTCGGCGGCCTGCTCGCGGGAACGGGCCAGCCCCCTCCTTACCAGTTCGGCGTCCAGCCTTCTGCGCGTGACCATGCGGCGACCACGGTGCCCTTCAGCCGCCCAGGGTGTCCGGCCCCTGGCCCTCGGGGCCAGCCGGGTCGCCCACATCCAGGTCACCGAGCGCCTCCGTCAACCGCTCATGCACGTACTCGAACACGGCGGGGTGCTCGGCGACGGGCAGTTCAGCCAGGTCATCGAGCCGCGCCAGGGCCTCGTCCACCCGCGTGTCGCCGGTGGCGGACCGCGCCTGCGCGGGAGCGGGCGGACCAGCGGGTGCCGCCGCGCCCGCCGGGCTCGCCGCATCCGGCGAGCCCGGCGCGAAGTCCCCCGGTGGAAGTCCCATCGTTTTCTGCTCTCCTCTGCCGCGCCCCGGCGCCGCTCCTGTAAGGAAACGCTACCGTCCGGTGCGGGCAGGACGGGCCGTCCAGCGCCTTCGCAGCCCCGGCGCGCCGCTCTTTGGCCAGGCGAGCGGCCGGGCCGGCCCGCTGCCCGGCCGCATCTAAGATTGGCCCACCGGGGGGGAATAACCAGGTCTAGCGGGGAAGCGAGGTGTTGCGTGGCGACCGCCGAGGAGTGCCGCCTAGCGCTCGAGAAGCTGACCGCCCAGATCGCCGACATGGACCCCAAGGACCGCGAGGCCTTCCTGGCTGACCGCGCGATCAGCTGCACGGTCACCGACCTGGGGGTCACGTTCCTGACTCATCTCCGCCCCGACGGCGCTTCCCCCGTCACCGTCGCCAACGGCTCCGACGGCCCCGCTCAGGTCCGGTTCAGCCTGAAGAGCGACGACCTGGTCGCCATCGCCGACGACCCGGGGCTCTTCATCCGCTACTGGCTCACCGGCCGGCTCAAGATCGAGGCCAGCCTCGGGGACCTGCTCCGCCTCCGCAAGATCCTCTAGCCCAGCCACGGTCAGCCCGTCACCAGCGCCCGGACCGCAGGCAACGGCCGGCCGCGCCCGGCGCGGCCGTAGCCTGGGGGCATGCCTGAGGGTGATGCGGTCTGGCGGACCGCACGCCAGCTGCACCAGGCGCTGGCCGGCCGGGTGCTGACCCGCAGCGACTTCCGGGTGCCCCGGTTCGCCACGGCCGACCTCACCGGCCGCACCGTGACAGGGGCCGTCTCCCGAGGCAAGCACCTGCTGATCAGGACCAGCGACGGCGTCACCGTGCACACCCACCTGCGCATGGACGGCTCCTGGCGGGTGCGCCCGGCCGGCGACCGCATCGCCCAGACCCACCGCATCCGCCTGATCCTCGCCAACCATGAATGGCAGGCGATCGGCTACCAGCTGGGCGTCGTGGAGATCATCGCCACGGCCGCGGAGGAAAGGGCGGTCGGCTACCTCGGCCCCGACGTGCTCGGCCCGGACTGGGACCCGGCCGAGGCGACGAGGCGGCTGCTCGCGGACCCGGCCCGACCGGTCGGCGAGGCCCTGCTCGACCAGCGCAACCTCGCCGGGATCGGGAACATATTTGCTACAGAAATGCTGTTCCTCCGAGGGCTCAGCCCGTGGCGGCCGGTGGGTGAGGTCGCGGACCTGCGTGCTCTCGTAGAACTCGGGCACAGGCTGCTCGACGCCAACAAGGAGCGGTCCGGCATCGTCACCACTGGCGTAGCCCGGCGCGGCGAGGAGCACTGGGTGTACGGCCGTGCGGGCCAGCCCTGCCGCCGCTGTGGGACCACGATCGTCAGGGCTGTGCAGGGCGATCCGGGCGAGGAGCGGGTCAGGTTCTGGTGCTCGCACTGCCAGTCCTGACGGCCCAGCCCCCTGCGGTCCACATATGCATAACGGCTGCCGCCCGCCACCCGGGTCGCCAAGGCGCAGTGAGCCCGGCGCCCGCCGGCCCATCGGCGAGTACCGGGCTCACTGGCTTCCGCGAGGTCAGGCGTCGCGGGTGCGGAACACAACCAAGCCGGTCACGATCGCGACGACCGCGTAACCGGCCAGCACCGCCACGCTGCAGTCGGCGATGAGCCGGCCCCGGCCGATCACGAGCAGGTGGTCGGCCGTGTTCTCCATCTCCGACATCAGGTGGCTAGAGACGAAGATCGTGCGTCCCTCGGCGGCCAGCGTCACGTTTGGTGAGGCCCCGTGCCTCGATCATGGCTTCGTCCCTCCTCGGGCACGGGCACCCTGCCCGTCCGCCATCCTCGCCATTGTGCGGGGCCAGCCGGGCTCTCCGCGTCGCCCGCAGCGCTGATTCGCATCCACCCTGAGTAGGAGGCCTGCGATGGGACCTTAGGCCGGCCAGGGCGCCGGCGGATCCGCCCAGCGGCCACCGGCTCGAACGTGCCGTGCTACTCCGGCAGTCCCTGCAGGCTGGTGAGATCCAGCGCCGCGAGGGCGGCCGCCGCCGCCTCGGCGCTAAGGTCCCCGGCGGTCCAGGCCGCGGCGCAGAGCGCGCGCAGGCCATCCAGCCCGGCCCCAGAACCAGCCATAACGATCCCGTCGTGGTCCCCCAGTCGCGCACGCCACCCGCCGCACTCGAACCCGTCGCCGGTGTCGGTCACCGCCGGATGCGGGACGAGCAGCCCGGCCAGCCCTTCGGCCAGGTACGTGGGCCGTTGTCCGGCGGGGGCGAGCACCACATCGAGGGGCCGCGAGACCCCGGTGAGCACCAGCAGGCTGTCGGCGCCGGACCTGACCGCGCTCTCTATGTCGGTGTCGAGCCGGTCGCCGACCACGACCGGGTTGCGCGCTCCGCTCCGGGCCACGGCCTCGGCGTGCAGCGGAGGTTCGGGCTTGCCGGCCACTACGGGGGACCGCCCGGTCGCGGTGGCGATCACCTGCACCAGGGCCCCGTTGCCTGGCTGCCGCCCGCGCGGCGTGGGCAGCGTGGAGTCCACGTTCGAGGCCACGTACCAGGCACCGGCGGCGACCGCGAGCGCGCCCTCGGCGAGCTGCCCGTAGGTGAGGCTGGGGGTGTACCCCTGGACCACCGCGACGGGGCGCTCGCTCGCCAGGGAGACCGGCCGGAACCCCCGCTCCAGGACCGCGACCCGCAGGCCGATGCCGCCGACGACCAGCACCGGCGCCCCGGGCGGCAGGCGCTCGGCCAGCAGCCGGGCCGCCGCCTGCGCCGAGGTGATGATGTCGCCGGCCCTGGCCTGCACGCCGAGCCCGGTGAGCTGCGCCGCGATGGCCGAGGGGGTGCGGGAGGCGTTGTTCGTCACGAAGGCGAGCCGCATGCCCGACGCCGCCGCCTTGCCCAGCGCTTCCGCCGCCCCGGCGATGGGGTGCCCGCCGAGGTAGACGACCCCGTCGAGGTCCAGCAGCGCCACGTCGTAACGGGAGGCGAGCGGCTCCGCGGAACCCGGCAGCAGGCCCGCCGCCGCCACGGCAGCGCTTGTTCCGGCCCCTCGCTCCGCTTGTCCCGACCCCGCTCTGCCTGTCCCGCCCTCGCGCTCCGCGCCCGCCCCCGCTCTGCCTGTCCCGCCCCCGCGCTCCGCGCCCGCCTCCGCTCTGCCTGTCCCGCCCCCGCGCTCCGCGCCCGCCCCCGCTCTGCGTGTCCCGCCCCCGCTCGGCGCCCGCCCCCGCTCGGCGCCCGGCCCCGCACTGCCGCTCAACCGGGTTCCCCGCCTTCCGTGCCGGGTGCGGATTGCCCTAGGCCCGGCTCGGTCCGGGCCCGCAGTGTGGCGCGTACCCCTCGCAAGGCCTCGGTGTAGTGCCGCAATTCCGGCCGCATCGCTGCGGCCAGCGCGAGGTGTTCCGCGGCGGCGGCCGGGTCGCCGCACCGCGCAAGGGCAAGGCCGAGGCCGAAGTGTGCGTAGTCGTCGCTGGGGCTTGCCTCCACGATCTGCCGGAAGCTGTCGGCTGCCTGTGCGTACCTGCCGGCGTCGAACTGCGCCCTGGCGAGGGCCTCTAGGACGCTGCGGGCCCCGGGCTCCGCCTCAGCGGCGCGCTCGAGCAGCTGGGCGGCGGCCGCGGGACTCCCCCGGCCCAGCAGGTCGAGCCCCCGGCGGTACCAGGCGTAGGTGTCGCCTCCGGGGGCCTGCTGCGAAGAGCTTGCAAGCTGATCTTCGCCAGGACGGGAATCGTGATCGCCGTGCGGCGCTTCTGACATATGTGCAGATCCTTCCGTCCGGCGCGCAGCCCGCGACCGCCCTCGTGCTGGCGCCCTTCCGCGGGCTGCGTTATGCGCACGACCGCGTGAGCGGCCTCGCGGAGGTCACCTCTCCACCGTACGACGTGATTGCACACGACACCGCAGACCACCTGCTGGCCTCCGATCCGCACAACGTTGTCCGCCTGATCCTGCCCCGCCTCATGGCCAGTAACACGGGGACGGCGCTAGCGGAAGCGGCCGGCCCAGCAACTGGCGGGGGCGGGCGCGGAGCGGGGGCGCGCGCGGAGCGGGGGCGGCCGCGGAGCGGGGGCGGCCGCAGAGCGGGGGCGGGCGCGGAGCGCGGGGGCGGGACAAGCAGAGCGGGGGCGGGCGCGGAGCGCGGGGGCGGGACAAGCAGCGCGGGGGGGCGGGACAACCGGACCGGGGCCAATGGGCCCGGCGCGGCCTGGACCGGGACCGGCTACGACGACGCGGCCCGGCTGCTGCGCGCCTGGCAGGACGAGCGCATCCTGGTCCCCGACCCCGAGCCGGCCCTCTACGTGTACGAACAGAGCCGGGCCGGGCGCGGAGCGGGGGCGGGCGGTCCCGTTCTTCAGCGCGGCCTGATCGGGGCGCTGCGCCTGGCGCCTCTGGGCGCCGGGCCCGTTCTTCCGCACGAGGACGTGATCCCGGGGCCGGTCATAGGCCGGCGCCAGCTGATGGAGGCAACGGGGGCCAACCTCGAGCCGATCTTCCTGCTCTACCACGGGAACGGCCAGGGCGGGGCAGCCACGATCGTCGCGGACGTCGCCACGCGGCGGGAACCGCTGCTGTCGGTAGACACCGACGACCTAATTCGGCACCGGCTCTGGGCGGTGACCGACCCCGCCGAGCAGGCCGCGATCGCTGCGGACCTGGCCTCCCATCAGGCGCTCATCGCCGATGGGCACCACCGCTACGCGGCGTACCTGCAGCTTCAGGCGCGCAAGCGGGCGGCCGGGGCAGGGGCGGGCCCGTGGGACGCGGGGCTTGCGCTGCTGGTGGACTCGGCGGCCTTCCCTCCGCACATCGGCGCGATCCACCGGGTTATCCCCGGTGAGAGCCCGGCGGCCGCGGCACGGCGAGCCGAGAAGGCCTTCACGGTCCGGGCGCTGGGCGGGCTGAGCCCGCGCGAGGCGCTCGACGTCCTGCGCCAGGCGGGCCGTGAGCACATGGCGTTCGTCGTCGCGGGCGGCGGGGAGTTCTGGCTGCTCACTGACCCCGACCCGGTGGCGGTGGCGGACGCCATGCCGGGGAAGAGCGCTCGCTGGCGCGGCCTTTCCGCCGCCGTCATGCAGGAGCTACTGCTCGGCAGGCTCTGGGGGATCCGGGACGACGAGGAACACGTCCAAGTCCACCATGACGCTCTCGCCGCGCTCCACGCCGCTGGCGGGCCTTCTGGGGGGACCGCCGTCCTCTGCCCGCCATTGTCGACCGAAGACGTCCGCGAGGTCGCGGCGCACGGGGAGCGGGTTCCGCGCAAATCGACCTCGTTCGCGCCCAAGCCGCGCAGCGGCCTGGTCCTGCGTTCGTTCGCTCTCGGCTGAACCAGCGCCTGCTCGTTCAGCGCCGAGCGGGGCAGACCCTGCTCCCCTGGTTACGGGGTCTTGGCCGAAGGCGGGGCGGCAGGGATCCCCTTCAGACGTCCCGGGACGGGATGTGCTGCGCGGATGTAAAGCCGGTCGAGTCCCGTAGTCATCAGCCGCACGAAGTGGCTGTCGAAGTAGGCCGTGAGCTGCGGCGTCCAGGAAATCCGGCGGTACGCCTCGCTCGTCAGCCAGGCGTACTTGGCGGCCCGGAAGGCCGACATCCACGCCGCCTCGACGGCCGGCGAACTGCTCGCCCCGGTCTGCCCGTTCCGGCCGTTGGACAGCGCGTAGTCGGTGCCCACCCCGTCGATCATCAGCGAGCAGCCCGGCACCGTGGACACGAACCGGTTGATGGCGATCGTGTAGGACACCTGATCGGTGGCGACGCACGCGCCAGGGGGGATCAGCCGCTGCGCCGCGGCGATCTCGCTGCCCGGTATGCCCGAGTATTCGTTGGATTCGGCGCCTATCTGGAGCACGGTCAGCGCGATGAGCGCGGCTCCGGCAACGACGGTGACCGTAGGCCGCAGCAGCGCGAGCCACCGGCGGGGCTCTGCTTGTCCCGCCCCCACGCTGTGCTTGTCCCGCCCCCGCGCTCTGCTTGTCCCGCTCCCGCGCTCTGCTTGTCCCGCCCCCGCGCTTCGCGCCCGCCCCCGCTCTGCCGCGGCGAGCAGGCGCGACAGCGGCAGCGCTAGCGTCAGTGCCAGGAAAGGCGCCAGGAAGCCCGCGTAGTGGTAGTAGAAGTCAGCGGGCCACAGGAACGCCGCCACCACGAGGGCGCAGGTTCCGGCCGCAAACCAGTCGAGCCCGGGCGGCGGATTGTGGGCCAGCCGTGATCCGAGCACGGTCACCGCGGCAACGACCAGGACGACCACGCTGCCGATGATCACCAGCGGGAGCGTGGCCAGTTGTGAGGAATGCACCAGCCCAAGCATCTGCTGGAGCCGGTACCCCTCCGGGATGCGCACGATGTCGTGGCGGACCAACTGAGCGATGATCACGCTCCGGTAGAAGGTGACCGGCGCGGTGAGCGCGAAAGGCAGGACCGGCACACAGAAGCCGAGCGCGACCCCGGCGGCGTAGGCAGCCGCCTGCCGCCGTCGGCGGGCGGTCAGCACCAGGATGACCACGACCGGCAGAATGGCCCAGACCTTGACCGCCCCTGCGAAGCCGAAGAGCAGGCCGCCAAGGAAGATCCTGCGGCGGCTGTCGGCGATCCGGTCGCCGTCGAACACCGCAAGGGCGCCCAGCAAGCAGAACAGCACCAGCCACGGCTCCAGGAGCACGGTCCGCGCGGCCAGGATGCTGTCCGGGTATATGGCGAGCACCCCGCAGCTCACGAGCACCGCGAACAGGCCGCGATGCCGCGTAAGCAGGCCTGCCAGCGGCACCGCCGCAGCGCTGGCCAGCGCGGTGATCACCCTGGCCACCGCCATGGCGCTGTCCGTGCTAAAGGACTTTGTAACCAGCGCGAGCGGATACATGATCAGCGTGATTCCCGGCGGCTGCACCATGATGAAGTCGCGATAGGGCACCGCGCCGTACACCAGGCGGACCGCGCTGCCGAGATCGGTGCCGTCGTCGTACTCGCTGATGCCAAACAGGTAACCGGGCCTGCTGAGGTTGTACAGGCGCAGCCCGGCGGCGAGCAGGGTGGCCATGATGATCACCGCGGACACCGCCCACCGTCGGCGGCTGTCTCCGGGCTGCGACGGGGCACCAGCCTCCGGGGAAGGCAGGGCGCTGGATGCCGTCACGCGCGTTCCGCTCACAGGCTCCTCTTCCGTGCCACGCCCAGGAAAGCCAAGAGGCCACAGCCTGACGCCTGAGCCGGTCCCCGTCCCGGATCCGGCTCTACGGCCGCCCGCCTGACTGCGCACAGATAGTACTCGCTTTGTAACTGTCCGCATGAGAATGCCGCGGTGCCAGCGCATCCACCGGCGAACACGGCGGGTGCATCTGGCACGATACCCACATGAACGAGGCCGGGCTCAGCCAAGGCAACGGGACGGGGGTAACGCCACTCGGGCACGAGGTCTACGAGATCGACACCCGGATGGCCGGCTACAGCCAGATTACCGCCGGATACCTGATCCGCGCCGACCGGCCGTGCCTGGTGGAAACCGGCACGGCGCCGTCCGCGCCCGTGGTCAGGGACGCGCTGGCGAGCCTGGGGGTGGGGCCTGGTGACCTGGCCACGGTGGTGGTCACCCACATCCACCTCGACCACGCGGGCGGCGCGGGCGACATGGCCGCCATGTACCCGGCCGCGGAGATCGTGGTGCACGAGCAGGGGGCGCGGCACCTGGCCGAACCCAGCCGGCTGATGAACAGCGCTCGGCGGGTCTACGGTAGCGAACTCGACGTGCTGTTCGGCGAGCTCAGGCCCACTCCCGCCGAGCGCATCCGCTCGGTCGGGGAGCGGGGCTCCATCGACCTCGGCGCGGGGCGGTCGCTGGACAGCCACCACTCCCCCGGTCACGCCAAGCACCACGTAGGGCTCATCGACTCGGCGAGCGGCGATCTCTACGTCGGCGACGCGGCCGGGGTCTTCATCCCGGAGACGCGGGATTTGCGCCCGGCGAGCCCGCCCCCGGACTTCGATCTCCCGGTGGCTCTGGACTCGCTGCGGCTGTTCGCGGCGCTGGCGCCCACGCGGTTGCTGTTCAGTCACTTCGGCCCGGTCAGCGACGTCACGGCGACCCTGGAGCGGTCGGCGGAGGAGCTGACCGTGTGGGTCGCGGAGACACAGCGTGCCCGTGGCGAAGGGCTCGACCTCGATCACACGGTCGCCATGGTGCGCGAGCGGACCCGGCAGCGCTACGGCGTGCTCGCGGCGGGCGCCGACCCGGATCTGGCCGCCAAGACCGAGCACGTCAGCAGCACCCGGGCCAACGTCGAGGGCATCCTGCGCTGGCTGGACAAGTCTGAGCCCGCCGCGCCCTGAGCGCCGGGCCCTCACCATCTACTCCTCACTGGCGTCCGCAGGCTCGGGCTCGGTCAGATCGTCGATAACGACGCTGTCCAGGTCCTCGTAACGCTCAGCCGCGTCGGTCTCCCCTTCGGTGTCCGCAGCGGCTGCGCGGCCGAACCAGTCCCGCGCCTCATCGTCGCGGCCATCGTCGAGGAGCGCATCCGCGTAGGCGTAGAACAGCCGAGCCGACCAGGGCCGGCGCCGGCCGTCGGTGAGCTCTGGCACCTGCAGCGCGACCGCTCCTGCCGCGGGGCGGCCCTGGTCCCTGCGTATCCCGGACTCGACGATGAGCAGTTCGATCTGCGTCGCCCGGTTGAGATCCGCTGCGCTGGGGTCGTGGATGATGGCCAGCGCCCGGTCGAGCCTGCCAAGCGCCCGCTCGGCGTCCGCCATCAGCGGCAAGTAGCTGGTGCGCCCGGTCAGCCGGCGCGCCGTCCGCAGCTCGGCAAGGGCTTCCGCCCAGCGGCCGGCGCGGTAGGCCGCTACCCCGGACGTCTCACGCACCACGCCGACGCGTGCCGCGAGCTTCCGGGCCTGCAACGAATATTCGTAGGCGCGCTCCGGGTCGGGTTCCTGGCTCGCGGCGACCAGCCACCGCGCCACCGCGTCGGCGAGCTGACCCGGCAGGGCCCGCAACTCGGCCCGGGCTTCGGGGTCAAGGTGGTCAGCGGTGATGTCCTCGGGCATCTCCAGCCCGGGCGCGCGGCTGCCCCGCGGCAGGCTCCTCCCGCGGTCCGCACGGTCCGCACCGGCCTCGCGCCCCCGGCTCACGCCCCGTGGCCGCCCGGCATCCCGGTCGCCGCGGGTATCGCGGCCTTGCCGCGCGCTCCGGGGCCGACCGGCCTCTTGGCCTCTCTCGGAATAGCGGCCTGGTCCAGTCCCTCGCGGACGCCCACCTGCGGGATCAGGGCCGCCCTCCCGGCCTCCCGCGGCCGCGGCGTCCCGGCCATGCCCTGGGGCGCGCGTACGGCCACCTCCGGGCCGAGGCCCGCTCCCCCAACCGCCATCGGCATCCCGGCCATGCCGCGCCGTTCGCCGACGGCCATCGGCTTGCGCGGGGACGCCGTTCCGGGATCCAGTGGCGTCGCGACTCTGCCTCGCGGTCCGTGGCGGCCCTTCCGTGGGCTCACGGCGGCCGTCGGCCGGCGCAGGGCGACCCTTCCGGGGCCCAGAGACGTCGCGACTCTGCCTCGCGGTCCGTGGACGGCCTTCTGCGGGCTCACGGCCGCCGTCGCGGCCACCAGCGGCACCACGGCCCTGCCCGGCGGCCCTCGGACGGCCTCCTGCGGGCTCACGGCCGCCGTCGCGGCCACCAGCGGCACCACGGCCCTGCCCGGCGGCCCTCGGACGGCCTCCTGCAGGCTCACGGCCGCCATCGCGGCCGCCAGCGGCACCACGGCCCTGCCCGGCGGCCCTCGGACGCCCGCCACCGGGCTCGCCGCTCCGGCCAGCGCCACTGCCCCGTCTGGCGGCCTGCGAGCGCCCACTGCCGCGCTCAGGGCCGCCTGCGGGGTCGCGGCTCCGCCCTCCAGCGCGCGGACGCTCGCCGCCGGACGCGCGGGCCGCAGGTTGCTCGCCACGGCGGCCGGGTGTCTTTCCCGTCACGCTTCCCTCCGCCATCGACATCCTGCGGTTCGCCACCGCCTCGCCCGGCGCTGACCCTGACACACGAGGAGGGCCGCCTCCTCGACGGGGGCGGCCCTCACTGACGATGTCCGGCGGCGTCCTACTCTCCCACGCGGTCCCCCGCGCAGTACCATCGGCGCTGAAGGGCTTAACTTCCGGGTTCGGAATGGGACCGGGTGTTTCCCCTTCGCCATGGCCGCCGAAACACTATGGAGATTTAGGTCTCCATGCCCGCGGAATCTCCGTGGGCACGGCCGACCGCACCTCGGGAACCACACAGTGGACGCAAGATCACTGCCTGGAAGTTGCCTCCCAGGCGGAAGGTGTATGAGCCAAGCCTCTCGGCCTATTAGTACCGGTCAGCTCCACGTGTCGCCACGCTTCCACTTCCGGCCTATCAACCCAGTCGTCTAGCTGGGGGCCTTACCGGGTTAACCCCGAGGGAGACCTCATCTTGAGGCGAGCTTCCCGCTTAGATGCTTTCAGCGGTTATCCCTTCCGGACGTAGCAAACCA
>Ga0207646_10000750_pt1 | contig 42120 bp, 36 predicted proteins | sample KBSK5502metaG_FD_184343 | JGI IMG/M metagenome (GOLD analysis project Ga0207646, IMG submission 184343) | Corn, switchgrass and miscanthus rhizosphere microbial communities from Kellogg Biological Station, Michigan, USA - KBS K5-50-2 metaG... | ecosystem: Host-associated > Plants > Roots >... | reverse complement strand
GTCTGCGCCACTCAGCGGCGCACGTCCTCGCGACCGCCATTTTGAAAATCTGGCCGGAAGCGCAGTTCGCCGCCGGTCCGCCGGTCGAGAACGGTTTTTATTACGATGTCGATCTTCCCCACCGCATTTCGCCGGACGATTTCGAGAAAATCGAGGTCGAGATGAAAAAGGAGATAAAAGCGAACAATCCTTTCGAAAAAATGGAGGTTTCGCGCGACGAAGCGCTCGAACTTGGAAAGAAAGGACGCCTCGCCGCGCTGGGCGATCGCGATCAGCCGAGCAAATTCAAGATCGATATCATCGAAAACATTCCGCCGAACGAGAAGATCTCGCTCTATCGCAATGGCGATTTCATCGATCTTTGCGCCGGGCCGCACGTGATGCGCACGGGAAATATCGGCGCGTTCAAGCTCACCAACGTGGCGAGCGCTTATTACAAAGGCGACGAAAAGAATCCGCAGCTCCAGCGCGTTTACGGCACGGCGTTCAAAACGAAAAAGGAACTCGACGATTATTTCGCGATGCTCGAGGAAGCGAAAAAACGCGACCACCGCAAGCTCGGCCGCGAACTGGAGATTTTTGTTTTAGACGACGACGTCGGCCCCGGGCTGCCAATGTGGTTGCCGCGTGGCGGCGCGATCATCGATGAACTCGAGAAGCTGGCACGTGAAACCGAATTTGCTGCCGGCTACCAACGCGTCCGCACTCCGCACATTGCCCGCGAAACCTTGTACGAGAAAAGCGGTCACCTTCCCTACTACGAAGAGTCCATGTTTCCGCCCATGGAGCTTTTCGAAGATCGTGAGCGAAAGCGAGGCTTGGACAAAGCATTCTCAAGGATTCGAGAAACGCCTAAAGCGTGGTTCAAACAATTGTTTCCCGACGAGCAAATTTTTGTTGAGGCGGTTTCGGCAGGTAAAGACCTCGGTCAAATACTTAAAGAGCGGCTAGAAGCGCTACCACCAGATCTGCGAGACACGGTTCGAGGCAATCTCCTCCACATTGGCACGCTTAACATGTTGGCCGGCGGTGTTACTCAACCTGATCGCTATTATCTAAAGGCGATGAACTGCCCGCATCATCACAAGTTGTTTGCGGCGGTTCCGCGAAGTTATCGGGATCTACCGTTGCGGCTGGCGGAGTACGGGACCTGTTATCGCTACGAGCAGAGCGGCGAGTTGATCGGATTGATGCGGGTGCGCTCGATGCAGATGAACGACGCGCATCTTTATATGACACCGGAGCAGTTCGAGACGGAGTTCAACGCCGTGAACGAGATGTATCTGAAATATTTCAAGCTCTTCGGGATCGAGAAATATCTGATGCGCTTCTCGACCCACGACCCGTCGAAGCTTGGGCAAAAGTTCGTCGATGAACCGGAGCTTTGGAAGCAAACCGAAGTGATGACGCGAAACGTTCTAAAGAACTCCGGGATCAACTACGTCGAAGTTCCGAACGAAGCGGCGTTTTACGGACCGAAGATCGACGTGCAAGCGTGGAGCGTGATCGGCCGCGAATTTTCCATCGCAACCAACCAAGTCGATTTCGCGCAGCCGCGCCGGTTCAATCTCGTTTACAAAGACAAGGACAACACGGAGAAGACGCCGCTTTGCATTCATCGCGCACCCCTCGGCACGCATGAGCGTTTCATCGGATTTTTGATTGAGCATTACGCCGGCAATTTCCCGCTTTGGCTGTCGCCGGAGCAGGTGCGCATTCTCACGATCGGCGATGACACGAAGTTGCTCGATTATTCGATGTCGATCTTAAACGAGTTGCGTGCACACCAAGTTCGCGCCGAGATCGACAAGAGTACGGATCAGATCAACGGCAAAATCCAGCGCGCCGAGCAAATGAAAGTCCACACCATGTTCGTGATTGGTAAACGGGACATGGACGCCGACGTAGTCAGCGTCCGGGTTCACGGCAAAGGAAATCTCGGCGCCAAACCGCGCGCGGAAGCCATCGCCGACATTCTATTGTCGATCAAAGAGCGGCGCGCTTGATTTGCGCTAGGCGAAGCGACGTTGAATTGCTTAGAACTCTTGAATGGATCTCCCCAGTGCGCTGAAAAAGTATTTTGGCCACTCCGAATTTCGGCCACTGCAAGAGGAGATCGTCAACGATGCGCTAGCCGGGCGCGATGTGTTTGCGTTGATGCCAACCGGCGGCGGGAAGTCGCTTTGTTTTCAATTGCCGGCGCTCTTGCGTGACGGGATAACGATCGTTGTTTCGCCGCTGATCTCGTTGATGAAAGATCAGGTGGACGCGCTGCAAACGAGCGGGATTGCATCCACGTTTTTGAATTCCGCATTAAATCGACATGAAGCGGTCGAACGGTTGCGCGGATTGAATCGCGGCGAATATCGCCTGCTCTACGTCGCGCCGGAGCGGCTGATGCTCGATACATTTCTCGAACGAGCGCTGAACTGGAACATCACTCAAATCGCGATCGACGAAGCGCATTGTATTAGTGAATGGGGGCATGATTTTCGGCCGGAGTACCGTGAGCTGAAAAAGCTGAGAAAACATTTACCGGATGTGCCGATCATGGCGCTTACCGCGACTGCGACAGAACGAGTGCGTAAAGACATTGTCGATCAATTGCACTTGCGCGCTGCGCGTTGTTACGTCGCGAGTTTCAATCGTGCGAATCTGACTTATCGCGTCATTCCAAAATCTTCGCCCTACGAACAAGTGCTCAAGTTGATTCGCAATCGGCCTAACGAAAGCGGCATCGTTTATTGTGCGAGTAGAAAGACAGCGGATTCGTTAGCGGCAAAGCTTAAGGTCGATGGAATCAAGGCGAAGCCGTATCACGCGGGGCTCGACTCGGCAGAGCGCACAAAATATCAAGAGTTGTTTTTGCGCGACGACGTCCGCGTGATCACGGCGACCATCGCGTTCGGAATGGGCATCAACAAACCGAATGTCCGCTTCGTTGTCCATCATGACCTGCCGAAGAACATCGAGAGTTATTATCAAGAAACGGGGCGGGCCGGTCGGGATGGTTTGCCCAGCGAGTGCGTGCTGCTCTTCAGCGCGAGCGACGCGGTGAAGCAACGGCGTTTCATCGAGGAGAAAAGTGAACGCGAGCAGCGCGTCGCGCAGGAGCAGCTGCGCGATATGATTCATTATGCCGAAACCCGCGACTGCCGGCGCGCAACGCTACTGAAATACTTCGGCGAAGAATTTTCGACTTCATGCGATGGCTGCGATAATTGCCTCGAGCCGCGCGAAACGTTCGATGGCACCGTTCACGCGCAGAAATTTCTATCGTGCGTCTATCGCATCTACGAGAAGCACGGTTTTGGTTTCGGATTGAACCACGTTGTCGATGTCCTAGTGGGCGCCGAAACAGAAGGCATCAGGCAACGGAGCCACGATGAACTCTCGACTTACGGAATCGGCCGAGATGTGAAGCGCACCGCGTGGTTTTCGATCGGGCGTGAGCTTTTGCGCCTCGGGCTCATTGCCGCTGCGCCGGGAAAATTCGCGACGTTGCAACTAACGGAGGCTGGGCGGGCGGCCTTGCGCGAACGAAAACCGCTGACGCTGACAAAACCGTTTGATGTTGAAGCGACCAAGCGATCCAAAAGGCGTCGTGCCGGTGACATTGAATGCGACGAAGCGCTGTTTGAACAGCTGCGCACTTTGCGCCGCCAGATCGCCGATGAACGCGACGTGCCTGCCTACGTCATCTTCTCTGATGTTTCGCTACGTGAAATGGCGCGAGCTTATCCAACGACACCCGCGGAGTTCGGTCGAATTCCCGGCGTTGGTCAGCAAAAGCTGCGAGATTTTGCGGAGCCGTTTACCACTGCGGTAAGAGATTATCTCGCGAGCAATCCCCGGCAGCCACAAGTCGAAAACCAGCGAAGTTATGCTTTCCCGGAAACCGATTTGGGCTCGAGATAGACAAAGGTTTTCAGCACCTCTTGCAGCGCGCCTGAATCTTTCTGGTAGCTCGCGTGATTGCGCGACGAGGGAACAATGGACGCGACTGCTTTCGGCAATTGAACGTAAGCGACGCGTTCCCACTGCGAGTAAGTCTTCGTCGCCGGATATTCGTTGATGAAATAATCGTGGCCGTCGTGCGTTTTGCCGGACGCGATTTTTTCTTTCGGTTTGCCGTGCGTTTTCGCCATTTCCTTGATCGCCATGGCGACGAATGGGTTCACGTCTTTGAACTGAATGCCGGCGATTTTTGCGCACATGACTGTGCGAGCGTTTGCCCACGATTCGCCTCTTGGATAGAGCACGCAGGGCAGACCTTGTTCGACGCCGGCCTGATTATCGAGCACCCATTCCTCAGGCGCAGCGATGTTAAAGGCGGCTTTCGGTCCGTAAACAATCCCACCGCGATTGGTTTCTTGTGACGAGATCGAAACCGTTGCGAAAAGCAGGCAGCACAGGGAACCGACAAAAGTCGGGGTCGCCATAAAGTGCAGATTGAGAAATTCTTGGGTGCAGTATCAAGCGGTCTCCTGCTAGGATTCGCACATGAAAAATCGCATTCACATCCGGATCATCTTGAGAATGTCGATCTTGTTTGTGACGCCGGTGTTCGCGGCTAATCCGTTTCTCGACGCCAAGGATGATAAGTCGGTCTCGGCCAATTTTCGCGGCACGGAATGGAATAACGAAAATATTCAGGGCGAAATCCCGCTGACCGCACGAATGATCACGACCCGAATTGCCAACATGTCGTGGGGCGCAATCTTCAAAATTGAATTTGTTGATCTAAAATCGCGCGCCAGGCAGCGTCGTGAGATCCCGCCACAATATTTTATCGCGACCGATGATCGCATTGTTCTGTTGAACGAAGAAAACAACGACGCGGCCGCTAAGAAGATTTCCGCAATGGATAAGCCGCCCGCATTCGAAGAAGGCGATATCCGCGGAATAACGAGCGGGAAGTTCGAACACGAAGAGGGTCCGTGGACGACCACAATCGAGGTCAAAGGCAACGAATGTATTTATTTAACTAGCCACGATTCAGGCCATTTCGGAAAGTTTGTCTGGAAGAAAGGCGTGGCGCTGATCGAGCATTCCAGCGGCTATGGCGCGATGAAAGACGGTTTCCTGCTTAAGCGGCAGACATGAGAAACGCTGCTTTTTCTGCCGCGCGATGACGAATAGGCGTATCAGTTATGGACTGATTCTGGCCTACGGCGCGCTGTTCGCGTTTGCGCTCTTTCTTTTTTTCTACCAGTTGAATAACAGGCTCCTCTGGGGAGACGAAGCGGAGACAGCGCTGCTGGCAAAAAATATCCTTCGCTTCGGCATTCCAAAAACCGTCGACGGCGTAAATCACATCACCGTTTTGGGCAATCTTCGCGATGAGAACGCGGCTCATGTCTGGACGTGGGCGCCCTGGTTACCGGAATACTTTGTCGCCGGAGTGTATCGTCTCTTTGGCGAAAACACTTTGACGAGTCGTGTTGGATTTGCAGCAATCGGCTGGCTCAGCGTCATTCTGTTGGGGCACGTCAGTTACCAAATCTACCGGGACCATCGCATCGCTCTAAGTACTATGTTTCTGGTCGCGACGTCGGAGATATTCCTCCTGCACTCGCGTCAGTGCCGCTACTATTCCGTAACCGTTTTTGCCGAGATCCTGCTTGTGTATGGCGCCTTTGCACTTCTGTCGAATCGAAGGCGAGCTATCTGGCTTCTGGCCTTTGGGCTGATCCTTCAATTTTACACGAACTTCATTGTCGCCGCCGCCAATTTGCCCCTGCTGATTGCACTGAGTTGGTTTAGTCGAAGACAAAGGCAGGTGCTTATCAAATTGGCGGTAGCGGTCGGACTGTTCCTGCTAGCGGCGTTACCGTGGTTGATTTATGCCCGAACCTGGCAGCAATCACGCGAGCTAATTCATGAGAGCCTTGTGGCGAAAGCTTGGTATTACAGCACGGAATGGCATTTTCATTTCATTCCGTGGATTTTCCTTTTGCTGCCATTGGTAGGCCTTTTCAGAAAGCGACAGGCGTCCCAAGCTTCGAGTAAAACGACCGCCCGACTGCTGGAGCAATCACTCTCGATACTGATCATTAGCTACTTCATCATCCTGTTACTGCCGCCTTCAGAACTGCGCTACCTATTGCCTCTGTTGCCGGTGGCTTGTTTGCTCGCTGCGACATGGTCATTCCGGTATTTGCGCTGGCCGGTTCTGGCCATCGGACTAATTGGCCTTCAGGCGGCAACCAATCTGATTGCAATCGTCACAGTATTCGGACTAGATCGAGAACACAGCCTGCGATCTCCACTGCTTCAGTTCATTGGAGGTTTAAAGCAAAGTTACGCCGACCGCTTCACCGATGTCCGGGACTTCTTCGTTAAAGAAGCAATGCCCGGCCAAACCGTGTGGGTTCGGGACCCGGAGTTTCCTTTAATCTTTTATACCGGACTGCAGATCATTGACGCGCGGCTCAGGATACCGGAGAACCTGCCCGATTGGATCCTGCCGCAAAGCGCGTCCGGATTATCGGACCAGAACACTTTAACACCGCCAAATTCGATAAAATCTTATTACGAAGCGATCTCGATTCGCGTGCACGACTCAGATCGGCTGGACAATGTTCCCGAACCAGACTGCTATCAGTACCGGCCAACTGAGAAAACGACCGATTTCCTCATTTACCGGAAAAGTATAGCCGACAGATAAATTTCAAACGAGCGTCAATATTGTGTTACGGTTGGTCTCGATCTTTTGTTTGATCGCTGCGATCCGTGTATTTGTCTTTTCCGCAGCATTCCCGTTTTTCAACAATGTTGACTAACGGCCGCATGTCGATCTTGTCGTCAAATATTCGCACGCCAAACCGCCGCGCGACATCGAACCTTTCGCCCCCGAAGCGGCTCCCTATTTCGCGGGTTACAGCACGCCGGAATATTTCGTTAAGCCTGAGCAATACGGCAGGAAGTTTGGCCGGGATTGATCGCAAGTTTCTGGCGCGGCGGACGCGCTCTATGCAATCTACTCGGCGGCCGTAATTCTCGCGACCGGCGCCTTGCCGCTGCGACGGCGGTCGAAACAGAACGATCAACGACTTGTTTTGTGGGTGGCGCTTCTGAGCTTTGTATCGCTCGTCGCGTTCCTCGCCTTGTTGTCGATCAGTTTTGATTTCGGTCGCTGCCCGTATCCCTCACAAGAGCATCCCTATTTCACCGTCGGGCGTTTGTTGAACGGAGACCGCAGTTCCTTTTTTCTATTGTTCGTTTACGCGATCGATCAGCTCAGCAGCTGGACGAAACGGGAATGGGTGCGATGGACATTGCTCGGCGCAATCGTGCTCTTCCTGACTGTTTTGCAATTGCAGGTCAACGCGCCGGCGTTTTCGAGCCGGTACAATCTCTTTCACCGCAAGTCGCTTTAGTTGCGCTGCGGTCGCTTATTCGCGTCTCCGTTTTCGGGTTGGCAAATTTTTGCGCTTGGTCTTGGCCACTCTTCGCAATTCTTTTCGACTCATCGATTTGTACATGCTTCTCGATGCGCCTCGCAGTGATGACTTCGACCGCTTACCGCGCTTGACCGCGAGCGCCGCGCCAGCCGCCATTTGTTGCTTCTTTGATCTTGCAGGCATAACAAAAATGTTTCGCAGCCCAACGGCGAAACGGATTTGTTAAATGGCCGCCGCTTTTCGCCAGAAGAAATAAACCGGCACGCCGGTCAGCACGATCAGGATTCCGATTCCGGATGTTGTCGGCGCGAGAAAGGCAAGATCGACAATCAGCAAAGCGGCCAGCAACATCGATATAATCGGCACGATTGGATAGCCCCACGTCCGATATGGTCTGTCGGCCGCGGGGGCTTTCCGTCGCAGAACAATCAGCGCGAGAACCATCAGTAGATAAAAAATCAGATCGGCTGAGACAATGTATTCCAGTAACTGCGTGTAAACGTTTCCGTAGACGACTTGATGCGTCTCCCCGTTCGTCGTCACGGTTCGCGGTAACGTGAGAAGCGCCGTCCAGATTCCCTGCGCAATCAATGCCGCCGCCGGGACATAAAATTGATTTGTGGTCGCAACTTTTTTGAAGAACAAACGATCTCGCGCCATCGCGAAGTAGACCCGGGCTCCGGCGAGAATTAGTCCATTGTCGCAACCGAACGTCGAAATCATGATCGCCGCGGCCATACAAATTGCGCCCGGATTTCCAAATGCGGACTTCATCGCCGCGACGGCGATGCGATCCTGCAGCACGTGCTGGATTTCCGGAAACGACAACAGCGCCAGATAAGAAACGTTCGCGAGTAAGTACAAACCCACGACGATGCCCGAGCCAATCAAAAGCGCGCGAACAAGATTTCGCCCCGGATCGCGCACTTCACTGCCAAGAAACGTCACGTTCGTCCAAGCCGTTTGAGCAAAGAGCGGACCGACCATCGACTTTCCGAAAAGCAATACGAGCGCTAATCCGCCTGCGGATTTGAAACCAGGTTGCGCAGTCTGCGGACTCCAACCGTTCGCCCACGAATCCCACCAAGGCGATGTTCGCGCTGCGCTGGTCGCGCTCCAACCGAGGAAAACTCCAACGACAACTGCGCCGGTGAGCGCCGCCGTTTTTGCAAATGTAAACGTGTTTTGCACGAGCGTGCCCAGCTTGAGTCCGCGCGTATTTATCCAGGTCAACAGCGCGACCAACGCGATCGCGACCAGCTGTTGAGTGGAAAGGCTGACCGCATATCCGCCGCCCAACGACAGCGGTTGTTTTGTAAAAAGATAATTGTCCGGCGAAATTCCGCTGACAAAAACTCCAAGAAATTTTGCGAACGCGATCGCCACCGCGGCAATTGTTCCAGTTTGAACGACCAGAAACAGAGTCCAACCGTACAAAAATCCCATGGCCGGGCCGTAGGCTTCGCGAAAGAAGACGTAAACGCCGCCTGCGCGCGGCATCATCGTCGCAAGTTCGGAACAGCACAGCGCGCCTGCGATCGTGAGTAAACCGGCAATCGCCCACGCCAGCAATAGCCAGCCAGGCGCGCCGCTCAATCGCGCCGATTCCGCCGAAGTGATGAAAATACCCGAGCCGATCATCGACCCGATTACGATCATGGTGGCGTCGACCGGCCCAAGCGCGCGAACCAAACCGGACTGATTTGGAGGCGGCCCGCCGTCGGGTCGCAAACGCTTTCCCCGGCGCGGGGGCGCGCCGGCTCCATTGTCGATCTTCTTCATACAGAGAAATCCGGCGCGCGGATTGTTACGCCTTCGCTTTCGAGCCGAGAATGCAAAACACGCGCGAAATCTACCGCGCCCGGCGTATCGCCATGAACACAAACTGTCTCCGCGCGCACATCAACATCTGCGCCGTCGACCGATCGAACTTTGCCTTCGCGCAACATTCGAACCACGCGCGCCGCGGCTTCGCCGGGATCGTGCAATAAAGCGTCCGGTCGCGTCCGCGGAACAAGCGAGCCATCGCTCAAATAATTTCGATCCGCGAAGACTTCGTGCGCGATTTGCAGTCCGTTCGTTGTTCCGGCTCGCACGAGGGCGCTGTTTTGCGGCGCAAAAAGAATTAATTTTGTGTCGATCTTTGCAATGGCGCGGCCAATTGCATTCGCCAGTTCCTGATCGCGCGCCGCCATGTTGTAAAGCGCGCCGTGCGGTTTCACGTGATTTGGACGCACGCCGGCCGCCTCGGCAATCGCTTGAAAAATGCCCAGCTGATACACGACTGCGTCGAAAACTTCGCCTGACTTCACCGCGAATTCTCTCCGCCCAAAGTTTTCCCGATCGAACAAACTCGGATGCGCGCCGACGGCGACCTTGCGATCGCGCGCGCCTTCAATCGATCGGTGCATCGTTTCGGCGTCGCCCGCATGAAAGCCGCAGGCGATGTTTGCCGATGTGACAAGCGCGAGCAGTTCGTCGTCGTGGCCAGCGCCTTCGCCGAGGTCCGCGTTAATATCGACAACCAACGTCATTTGAAATGCGATTCGAGTCCGCGCCGGAATTGTTCCAGGTTTCGCTCGCGTTCGAGCAACAGCGCGTGCGCATCGGCTATCGAAACTTCGGTAAACCGAACTCGATCTCCCGGACACAACTGCGCAGCGATCGGAAGATCGACCGTGATCACATGCGCGATCTTTGGATAGCCGCCGATCGTTTGGCAATCATTGAGAAGCAGAATCGGCTTGCCGCTCGGCGGAACCTGGACCGTGCCCGGAGCCACTGCTTCCGAAAGAAGATCGACCTCTTCGCTTCGTTCAAGTCGCGGCCCGTCCAATCGAATCCCCATTCGATCGGAATCGGGGGAAACAAAAAAACTTTCGTTGTTAAAGAATTGGAGTGCTAATTCAACGAAGCGACCGGAATCCGTCCCGCGAATGTAACGCAACGTCGGTGTTCGTCGGGCCGGGCTTGACCAATCGTGCGGCGGTTTCCAGCGCGCGATTTTTTCTCCGCCCAACCTATCAATTAGAATTTTGGCGCGTGGCGGATTATCGTCGACAGGAAATTCTTCGCCATCGCGCACTGGCCGCCCTTTGACTCCGCCAAATCCGGCCTTCAAGTCCCCCGAGCGGCTGCCGAGCACGATCGGGACATCGATTCCGCCGGAGATCGCCAGCCATGCCCGACATCCGAGCGCGGGAGACTCGATCGAGAATTCTTCACCTGCGCGCACCAAAGCGGGGTGCCCAGCAGCCACGGATGTCGAACCAATGCGCGCGTCGAAGTCACCGCCAGACCAGACAACAATGCGATCATCGGCAAACCTCAGCCGCAAACCGCCGAAAGTAATTTCGAGACCGGCGGCGGATTCATCGTTGCCGGCGAGCAAATTCGCCACACGCAACGCGTGCGTGTCGAGCGCGCCGCCTAACGAGACGCCGAATTCGCGAAAACCAGTCCGCCCTAAATCTTGAACACTCGTCAAAAAACCCGCGCGGATCGCCGCCGCTTTCATGTCGTCGATCTTTCGAATTCTTCGCGCGTGATGGCGCGGAAGCGGACTCGGTCGCCAGCACGCAAAAGCGCAGGCGGATCTTTTTGCGGATCGAACAAGCGCAGCGGCGTGCGGCCGATCACGTTCCAGCCGCCAGGCGATTTGATTGGGTAGATTCCGGTTTGCCTTCCACCGATCGCGACCGAACCGGCCGGAATCTCTTTGCGCGGAATATCTCGCCGCGGCGTCGCAATTTTGCGTGGCAAACCGCCGAGAAATGGAAAACCCGGCGTGAATCCGACGCAATGAACGCGGTATTCAGCTCCGCAGTGAAGATCGACAACTTCCCTCCAATGAAGGCCCGCATGACGTGCGACTTCATCGAGGTCGAGCGCGAATTCCTGTTCGTAACAAACCGGAATCTCTACCAGAGATGTTTTGATCCGATCGGCATGAATTTCTCCTGCATTGGACAGCGCTTGGCGAATTCGTTGCTCGATCCATCCGAAAACATTTTCGATCGGCGCGCCCGCATCGATCGCCCGCGGCGGATCATAAAAGAGCGCGACCGTCGTGTAAGCCGGTGCGAGCTCAACCACGCCGGGAATTTGCGCAGCTTCCAGGTCGCACTTTGTTACGAGCACTTTGTTTAGAGCCTCGCCCGGAGCGTCGTCAAAATTTTGAGCGACACGAATCAGCAGCGCGGAATCTCCGAGCGGCGTAATTTCCATGCAGAAAGGATCAACCAAACCGCGTAACCATGAAAAGCGTCATTTCATTGCGCCCGCGTCGCTTCGATCTCGATGTTGATGGAAACCGTCTGGCTGATCCCCGACACGCTTTCCGCGCCCTGGGCGAACATTAAATTGAAATCGCGGCGTTTGAGGGGATCCGTCGTCACTGCCCAGCGCGTTTGCTTCGTTTCATTGGGCGAGGTCAACAATTTCACGTGCAGCGTGATCGGCTTCGTCACCCCGCGCATCGTCAAATCGCCGAGAATATCGCCGGCCTGCGGACCAGTTTGTTTCACGCTTCGGCTTTTGAATGTGATCTCCGGATATTTCTCGACCGCGAAAAATTCCGGGCTGCGCAAATGATTGTCACGCTTCATAATCCCAGTGTCGATGCTGCGGACGTCGATCCGAGCGGTGACCGATGAATTTTCCGGATGCTCGCGGTCGATGTCGATCTTGCCATCGAATTTGGTGAATTTTCCATGGGTGGTGCCGAGAAATTGGTGGACCGAAAAGCCGATGGTTGAGTGTGCCTGATCGAATTTGTAGCTTTCGTTTGCAACTGCCGCTGAACTCAAGGCGATAACGGCAACAGCAGCAGCAATAATATGTAATTTCATGCCGGCTCCTTTGCTTTGCTTTTCGCCTCGGATGCGAGCGTTTTCAAGAGCGGTGTGCGCGAGAGCGGCAATCTCCCAAACAAATTGCCAAGTGCGAAAGCCGGATCGGTTTTGATTTTCTTCGGATCATGCACGCCGGCGATACGCGCGAGCTCAGTTTCGAAATGTGAAACCGCGCGCAGGTTCGGATCGTTGGCGTCGAGATAACCAAACGCCCGACGCAGGAGCGCGAATAACTCCGGCTCATGATGATCGCGCTCGGTGCAAATCTCGATCAACTCGATAAAATAAGCGGCGGCTTGGGTGCGCAGATAATTTTTCCGGATACCGGCGAACGGATTTTTGACTACGACTTCGGTCAGCGTGTGTAATGTCGATTTGCGACTTGTTACCACCGAGATCTCGGCTTCAAAGAAAAGATCGAGCTTGCCGGCGAATGGCGTTTTCGCGCGGCGCGCACCTTTGGCCACCGTTTGAACGCAGCCTAACGACTCAGTGCACCAGGAAACGATCAGACTGGTGTCGCTAAACTTGCGTTTGCGCAAAACAATCGCGGCCGTGGTTTGCACGCCACGAACCTAGCATGTTGTTGCAGCGGCGTTTGTATCAAACGCCGAACTGAATAAACAGGTGCTTGTAAGGCGACGCCAAGAAAAGAGGCCGGCTGACGCGAATCTATCTCGGACAGCCGATCGGAAATCTTTGGCTAGAGTCAGATATGCCGACCATCGAAACAGCACGTGTGCCCGAAGACATCAGCGGCCGACCGCGTCGGATGCCGGTCGGCGGCGTTAGTTGGCGGAATACGTTTCGCGCGCTCCGCCATCGCAATTACCGGCTCTTTTTCTGGGGTCAGCTCGTTTCGCTCATCGGCACCTGGATGCAGCAAACAGCCATGAGCTGGTTTGTTTATGAACTAACAAACTCAAAGTTTCTTCTCGGCGCGGTCGCGGCCATCGGTTCGGCCCCAATGATGCTGTTTTCAACCTGGGGCGGATCGCTGGCCGATCTTTATCCGAAGCGTTCGATTCTGGTTGCGACGCAGACCGCGCAAATGATCTGCGCGTTCTTGCTCGCGGCCGGAGTTTGGGCGGGCTTCGCGAACGCGACATTCATCGTCATGATCGCCGCGCTCAATGGTATCGCGATGGGATTCGATATGCCGGCGCGACAGGCGTTCACCGTTGAGATGACCAGTCGCGAAGATTTGCTCAACGCAATTTCGCTCAACAGCTCGATCGTTAATGGCGCGCGGGTGATCGGCCCGTCGCTCGCCGGATTAATGATCGGCGCGGTCGGCGTTGCGGCGTGCTTTTTATTCAACGGTCTTAGTTTCATCGCTGTCATCGCCGGTTTGTTGATGATGAGATTGCCGACATTTAAACGTAACATCGACATCCTCTCGCCTAGCGAGCACGCCTGGAACGGAATTCTTTATTCCATCAAACACCGGCGCGTCCGAACAATTCTGCTCTTGTTTTTGGCTGTCGGCATTTTCGGCTGGTCTTACATGGTGATCATGCCGGCGTTCGCGCGCGACGTGCTTGGCCGCGGCGCGGACGGCTACGGCGTGTTGATGTCGGCCAGCGGCGTCGGAGCGTTAGTTGGCGCGCTGGTTGTAGCGACCTTCGGACATCGATTCACCCCGCGTAAGCTCGCCCTCGGCGGCGTTTGGTTATTCTCAGCTGCGTTGCTGGCGTTTTCATCTACTCGAAACTTTTATGTCGCGCTCGCATTTCTCTTCGTTGGGGGATTCGGCATTCTTTTGTTTTTCTCGACCACGAACACGGTGCTGCAAACGATCGTGCCGGACGACATGCGGGGCCGCGTCATGGGCGTGTGGTCGCTGATTTTCGGCGCAATGATTCCACTCGGCAGTCTCGAAGCCGGCGCGGTTGCGCATTGGCTGGGTACTCCCTCTGCGCTGGCGCTAGGCGGGATCGTCTGCGCCGTTTCTGCATTTGTGACGCTACTCGTAATTCGCCGGCGTGAAGCGCAACTCGCACGAGAATGAGTTGTAGAGGCGCTTGTGCCAAGCGCCTGTTTATTAGTTCGGCGTTTGACACAAACGCCGCTACAACAACCTATCGATTGAGGATATGAAGCGCGCGCTTCTCCACGTTCATCGCCGCTTCTTTCACTGCTTCGCTCAAAGTCGGATGAGAATGACAGGTGCGCGCGAGATCTTCGGAGCTGCCGCCGAATTCAATCACGGAAACCGCTTCGGCGATTAATTCCGAAGCCGCGTGCTGCAAAATGTGCGCGCCGAGAATGCGATCGGTCTTTGCGTCGGCCACGAACTTGACGATCCCATCGAGGTCATCATTCGCAATTGCCCGGGCGTTGGCACGGAACGGGAATCTCCCAACCCGATAATCGATCCCCTTCTCTTTCGCCTGGTCTTCGGTAAGCCCAACGCCAGCCAGTTCGGGATTCGTGTAAATAATTCCCGCGATCGCATCATAATTAATATGGCCGTCTTTGCCGGCGATTCTTTCCACGCAGGCAATTCCTTCATCCTCGGCCTTGTGCGCCAGCATTGGCCCCGCGATCACATCACCAATCGCGTAAATGCCATCGACCTTGGTTTTAAAATGCTCGTCGACCTTGATCCGTTTCTTTTCATCGAACTCAACCCCGACTTTTTCAGCGCCAAGACCTTCACTAAACGGTTTGCGTCCGACTGAGATGAGAACTTTGTCGGCTTCGAATTTCAGTTCTTCGTTTCCTTTGGTAGCGGTCGCAGTGACACGGCCATTGTCGATCTTGGCCGCGCTGACCTTGGTTTCGAGGTGAAAGGTAATTCCCTGCGCCGTGAGCGACCGCTGCAACAAATTTGATAACTCAAGATCGAAACCAATCGCGATGCGCGGGAGAAATTCCAAGATAGTTACTTCGGAGCCGAGCCGATTCCAAACTGAACCAAGCTCAAGGCCGATCGCGCCCGCACCGATGACGAGGAACTTGGACGGCGGTTCCGTGAAAGTAAGCGCCTCGGTGCTGCTGACGATTGTTTTGCCGTCAAACTTCGCAAGCGGCAATTCGATCGGTGCGCTGCCAGTCGCGATGATGATGTTTTTGGTTTCGATCTCCTGCGTCTCTCCGTTCGACGATTTGACCGAAACTTTTCCGGGCGCCGTAATTGTGCCAAGGCCTTCGAACGTCGTCACCTTGTTGGTCTTCATCAGCGCGCGCACGCCGCCCGTCAGCGTTTTCACGACCTTGTCCTTGCGCTGCTGCATTTTATTAAGATCGACATCTACGTTGCCGATCACGACGCCATGCTTTTCGGCTTCCTTTTTTGCGAACATCAAATGATCGCTCGAGGTCAGCAGCGCTTTGCTCGGGATACAACCGACGTTCAAACAGGTGCCGCCCAGTTCCTTGTCTTTCTCGACGATCGCGGTCTTCAATCCAAGTTGCCCGGCACGGATCGCTGCGACATAGCCGCCTGGACCCGAACCAATGATTACGACATCAAATTTTTCCATTTAACTATCTCTTTCTGTCATTCCAACCGCTCGCCGCGCCGTAGCGCAGCGAAGGCGGGAAGTGGAGGAATCTCTTACTATTTCTGACACCTCTTGCTTGCACTCAGGAATATCAAGCGATGTCTCGACTTCGCTCGACATGACAACAGCTAGAAATCCAGCGGTAGTTTTTTCGGGTCCTCGATACATTCTTTCACTTTAATCAAGAACGTCACCGCTTCTTTGCCATCAATCGCCCGGTGATCGTAACTGAGCGCGAGATACATCATCGGCCGCACTTCCACTTTGCCGTCAACCGCCATCGGGCGCGGCATGATCTTGTGCATGCCAAGAATCCCGCTTTGCGGCGGATTTAAGATCGGCGTGCTCAACAACGAGCCATAAACGCCGCCGTTTGAAATCGTGAACGTGCCGCCGGTCAAATCTTCGATCTTCAATTTGCCTTCGCGCGCTTTGGTCGCGTAATCGGCAATGTCGCGTTCGAGATCGGCGAAAGATTTTTGGTCGGCGTCGCGCACAATCGGCACCACCAATCCGCGCTCGGTCCCAACTGCGACGCCAATGTCGTAGAAATTGTTCTGGATGAAATCTTCATCTTCGACTCGCCCGTTCACCACCGGCACCGCTTTCAGCGCTTCGACGGATGCCTTGATGAAGAACGACATGAATCCCAGCTTCACCCCATTTTTTTTCGTAAAAGCATCCTGCGATTTCGCGCGCAAATCCTGAACGGCACTCATGTCGCACTCATTGAACGTCGTCAGGATCGCGGCGGTATGCTGCGCCATCACGAGTTGCGCCGCGATTTTACGGCGCAGTGGCGACATCTTTTTGCGAACGAAGCGGCCGTCGGCCGATTGTTCGCCACCGCGAATCCGTCCTTCGGCGGATCGATCTTCCGCAGGAGCGTTCTCTTCGGCGGCGCCGCGATTTTGCGTCGCCGCGAGCACGTCGGCTTTGGTTAAGCGACCGCCTTTACCGGTGCCTGAAATTTTTTCTGGCTCGAGATGCTCTTCGTCAACAACGCGACGAACCGCAGGCGAGAGCGATGCCGCTCCGGCGGTTTGTTGGTCTCCTTTCGAACTGGGGCCGGATTTCTCCGCCGCTTTTGTTTCTGTTTTTTCCTTCTTCTTCTCCGCCGGCGCGGCTTCAGGCGCTTTCTTTGAATCGTCGATCGTGGCGACGACTTCGCCGATTTTTACTTCCTGACCCTCGGAAACGATGGTGTCGAGGACTCCGGATGTCTCGGCCGAGATCTCAGTCGAAACTTTGTCAGTCTCGAGAGTAAAGAGCGCGTCGCCGGCATTAACGAAATCGCCGGATTTCTTGTGCCAGACCGAAACGATTCCGCTCGAGATCGATTCACCAACCGCGGGAATTTTTACTTCGGCAGTCACTTGCGCCTAACTAAGCGCAAAAAAGCGATATTGCTACAAATCAGACCTTGAACGCTTCGGCGACAAGCGCGGCTTGTTCGCGCTTATGTCGCGCGAGCGAGCCGACCGCGGGACTGGCGCTGGCGTCGCGGCCGGCATAAGCGATTTCGCGCTCGAAGAGTTTGCGCAGTCGCGGCTCGATAAAACTCCACGCGCCCATGTTCTGCGGTTCTTCCTGACACCAGACGAGCTTTGCCGTTTTCGGAAATGCTTTCATCACCGATTTCAATTTCGTTTCGTGCAGCGGATAAAGCTGCTCGACCCGAATGATGGCCGCACTGTCGATCTTCTTCTCCGCGCGGTAATTAATGAGGTCGTAGTAAACTTTGCCCGAGCAAAGTATCACACATTTCATTTTGCTGGCTGGCCCAACTTCGGGTGAGCCGAGAATTTCCTCGAACTTACCGCTGGTGAAGTCTTTCGCAGGCGAAGAAGCAAATTCAGCGCGGAGCAAACTTTTCGGCGTCATGATCACGAGCGGCTTGATGAAGTCGCGTTTCATCTGCCGGCGAAGCACGTGAAAGTACTGCGCTGACGTTGTGAGATTGCAGACCTGGATGTTGTCCTCGGCGCAAAGTTGGAGAAACCGTTCGAGACGGCCGCTGGAATGTTCGGGACCTTGTCCCTCGTAACCGTGCGGCAGGAGCAATACGATCCCACTCGGCCGCTGCCATTTCGATTCGGCGGAAACGATGAATTGATCGATGATCGTTTGCGCGCCGTTAACAAAATCGCCGAACTGCGCTTCCCACAAGCAAAGCATGTCCGGATAATCGAGTGAATATCCGTAATCGAAACCGAGGACCGCGGCTTCGGAGAGCAAGCTGTTGTAAATGCAAATGCGCGCCTGCTTCTCGCCCAAATGCATCAATGGCACATACGGAGCGCCGGTTTTCGCGTCGTAAAGAATCGCATGGCGGGTGCTGAAAGTTCCGCGCGCACTGTCCTGGCCGGACAATCTGATCGGTGTTCCTTCCAACAGCAGCCCGCCAAACGCGAGCAGTTCGGCGTAATGCCATTCAAACGGCCCGCCGTTTTCAAAAAGTTTGCGCCGATGCTCGATGATGATGCGTTTGATCTTGGGCTGAATACTGAAATCGTCGGGCACACGCGTGAGCGCTTCGACAATTGTCTTGAGCGTCTTCTCATTGATTGCCGTTGCGACAGATGAACCTTGGTAGGCGGGCTGAAGGACAGCGGTCGACTTTTTCACTTCCTTCTGCGTACCCGCTTTCTCTTTCTCGATCGCTTTGACAGTATCGAGCGCCATCTCCAGTCGCAGATTCATTTCGGTCTCGAGCGAAGCCGCGTCGTCCTCGGTCAACGTTTCCGCTTCAAGAAGCTCGCGTTTATAGAGCTGCGCGACGGAGAGGTGCTTGTCGATCTTCGCGTAAAGATCGGGCTGGGTGAATGCCGGTTCGTCGCCTTCGTTGTGGCCGTAACGCCGGTAGCAATACATGTCGATTACGATGTCGCGTCCGAATTCCTGACGAAAATCGAGCGAGAGCTGGCTGACCTGCATACACGCGAGCGGGTCGTCGCCGTTGACATGAAAAATTGGGACCTCGATCATCTTCGCGATATCGGTCGCGTACATCGATGAGCGCGCATCTTCAGGAAGCGTCGTGAAACCGATCTGATTATTCACGACCACGTGCACGGTGCCGCCGGTCCCGTAACCATGCAGCTGCGACATGTTTAATGTTTCGGCCACAATCCCCTGCCCCGCGAAAGCCGCGTCGCCATGAAGCAAGAGCGGCAAAACTTTGCGGCGATGTTCGGTATCGTTGCGAATGCGTTGCCGCGCCCGCGCTTTTCCTTCCACGACTGGATCGACCGCTTCAAGGTGACTCGGATTTGGCGCGAGCAGAATTTCGACCTGCGCGCCGGAAGCGAGTTTTCGCACCGTGCGGTAACCAAGATGATATTTCACATCGCCATCGCCAGCGACGAGGTCAGGAACGTAGTTTTCGTTGAACTCCGTGAAAATGTCGCGAAGCGATTTCTTTAGAAAATTCGCAAGCACGTTCAACCGGCCGCGGTGCGCCATGCCCATGCAAATTTCCTCGACGCCAACGCCCGGGCATTTGTGCAGAATCGTGTCGAGGATGACCGTCAACGATTCAGCGCCTTGTATCGAAAAGCGTTTCTGGCCGACATAACGCGAGTGCAAAAAAACCTCGAACGATTCGGCTTCCATCAAAGCGCGCAGCAAAGCGATTTGCACTGCGCGCGGCGTGTGCCGCTTATCCGGCCGCGATTCCAGACGATGCAGCACCCAATTTCGGATGCGCGTGTTCTGAATGTGCATGAACTCGGCGCCGATCGAGTCCGCGTAAATTTTTTGCAGACGCGCGATCGTCTCGCGCAGTGTCATCTCTTCATTGTCGGCAAAGAATTTTGAAGAGACGCGAAGATCGAGATCCTTTTCGCTGAAACCTAGCTCGCGCAATGTCAGCGACGGATTTTCCGGGCGTTTTTCCGCCAACGGATTCACGCGCGCGATCGTGTGGCCTAAAGTGCGGTAGGCATAAACCAGCCCGTCGATCCGCGTCTGTAATGGACTTTCGCGAACACCAGTGCGCGGCGCGGCGACCGCGGCGCCGTTTCGCTGCGGCAAATTGCCCAGCTCGAACCCCTCAAAAAACGCCGACCAGCTTGGATCCACCGATGCGGGATCCTCCTGCCAGCGCTGATAATTCTGGTCGATCAGCTCCAGATTGGCTCGAGCGGCGATTGACGTGCGCATGGCACGGTTAATCTGCAGCCGTTACGCGGAGCAGCAAGTTGACAGTGCCGAGGCAGCTTTGTTACTTGCACCGCACAAATGGGAACTCATGGGAAAATTTGCCTGGCATTGATCGGCCTTTGCGCTTTCGCGCTGGCAAGATCGACGTCTTCCTTTGCTCAGACCGATCCCGCGGCAGAGCCGGCGGTCCTCGCGATCGCGAAAGTGTTGCCGGCTGTCGTTAACATCAACACCGAGCGAGTAGTTCGCCGGACGGTGCGCGATCCGATCGAAGATTTTTACGCGCAATTTTTCGGTTATTACCGCGGGCGTCCACGCGAGATTCGGCAAACACTGCAAAGCCTCGGATCCGGATTCATTGTCGATCCAGCCGGCTACATTGTGACCAATCAACACGTGGTCGAGCGCGCGGCGGACTTAAAAATTCAGGTGACAACGAACAACGGCAAAACCTACAGCGCGCATTACATCACCGGCGACGACAAGAAAGACCTCGCCTTCATCAAGATCGACTCGAAAGATTCGTTCCCGTTCATCAATCTCGATAATATTTCGCCAAACTTGTTAGGCGAAACCGTCCTCGTCGTCGGCAACGCGGTCGGTTACGGCAGCTCGATCAGCCGCGGCGTGTTGAGCGCGACCAAACGCGACATCGCGATCGAAAACATCGAATACAAAGACCTCGTGCAAACGGATGCGGCGATTAACCCGGGCAACAGCGGCGGACCGGTGATCGATATCTCGGGGCGATTGGTCGGGATCAGCTCCGCAAAAATGGCGTTTACCCCGCAAGGCGTGCCGACGCAAGGACTCGGGTTCGCCATTCCGGCCGATGTCGTGCGCGACAGCGTGAAGAATTTTAAATCGTTCGCCGAAAAACATCCCGGCGGAAAAACTTCGCCGGCGGCTGAAGAAACCAACAACGCCCAGCGTATGTTCGGGATGCAACTACAGGATTTGAACGAGGAATTAACCGACGCGCTCGGTTATGAGCCGGGACACGGTGTGTTGATCAGCGCAGTGGAACCAAACAGCCCGGCCGATCAAGCCGGGATCGAGCGTGGCCTGGTGATTTACCGCGTCGGCAAACACGACGTGAATTCGGTCAAAGACGTCGAGAACCTCCTCGGCCGCGCGAGCGGCGGAAACAGCGTCGATTTCACAGTCGGCGTCGTTCGCGCTGGCGCCGCCGGACAGCGAGTTGAGACAGTGACGCTGGCTGCCCGTTGACAGCTGAAAATTTTTGGCAACGCATTAGCACCTCAATTGTCTCATCAAGTAATTCCGCATGATCAAAGTTGAAAACTTAACCAAACGCTACGCCGGGCAGACCGCGATTCGGGATTTGAACTTCGAGGTCGGCCAGGGAGAGATCATGGGTTTTCTCGGACCGAACGGCGCCGGTAAGACCACGACCATGCGAATTTTGGCCGGATTTATGCCGGCCAGTTCCGGTCGCGCCTCGATCGCAGGGTTCGATGTTTTCGAGCAATCGCTCCAGGCGCGCTCGCGACTCGGTTACATGCCGGAGAATGTTCCACTCTATAACGATATGCGGGTCACGGAGTATCTCGATTATCGCGCCGCGCTTAAAGGCGTGCCCCATCGCCGCGTAGCCGAGCGCGTCGGTGATGTGAAACAACTCTGCGGCTTGCGCGAAGTGGAAAGAAAATTAATCGGCACACTTTCCAAAGGCTACCGGCAGCGAGTCGGGTTGGCCGATGCGCTTGTGAGCGAGCCCGATCTTCTCATTCTCGACGAGCCGACCATCGGCCTCGATCCCAACCAAATCCGGCAGGTGCGCGAACTGATTAAAAATCTCGGCAAACAGCACACGATTTTGCTTTCGACCCACATTTTGCCGGAGGTGGAGATGACCTGCAGCCGCGTAATCATTATTCATAAGGGCCGAATCGAAGCGTGCGATACGCCGGAAAATCTTCTGGGACAGATCCGCCAGGCCGGCGGCGTGGTGGTCGAAGCGAAAACGGGCAAGGATGATGGCGCGGAAGAGCTGAAGAAGATCTCCGGCGTCCGCGACGTGACGACCGATCAAGACGACGATTGGCAAATATTTTCGTTGCGCGTCGAATCCGGTTTGGATGTGCGCGAAGAAATTTTCCGGCTCGCAGCCGCGCGCAAATGGACGTTACGCGAGCTCTCGCAGCGCCGCGCGACCCTCGAAGACGTGTTCGTCGAAATCACGCACTCAGACCAAGCAGAGATGTCGATCTAAGCAATGAGAAAATTTTACACATTGCTCGTCCGTGAAGTGCGCAGCTATTTCCATTCGCCGATTGCGTACGTTGTCCTCGTCTTCTTTCTCCTGGTCGCTGGCGTCGATTTCTATTTCCAAGTTTCGTTCATGAACCAGCGGCCTGCCTCTTATTCGGTGCAGGAAGCATTTTTCAATTCGGTGTTCTTCTGGTTCGCCTTCGTTTTGATTTTTCCGCTGATCACGATGCGTCTGTTTGCGGAGGAATTTAAGCTCGGCACGATCGAGCCGCTCATGACCGTGCCGGTGCGCGATTTGCAAGTTGTGCTGGCAAAATTTTTCGGCGCGCTCGTGTTCTACATTGTGCTTTGGGTTCCGACGCTGCTCTACTTTGCGCTCTTTCAAAAGATCACGCACGAACCGGCAGCGAATTCCACGGGCGCTTATTGGGGTTCTTATCTGATGCTTTTACTGCTGGGGATGTTTTACCTATCCGTCGGCTGCCTCGCCTCAGTCGTGACCAAAAACCAGATCGTGGCCGCGATTATTTCTTTCTCCGCGATCACGTTGCTGTTCTTCCTCGGACTGATTCAATTTATTCTGCTCGATGTCAGCTCAGGAATGCGCGACGCGCTGGGATATTTCTCCGCGATCGAGCACATGGGCACCTATTCACGTGGCATCATCGACACACGGCCGGTCGTTCTCTATTTGAGCATGACCGCGCTGATGCTGGCGTTGACTTACCAAGCGTTCCAATCGCGCAAATGGAGGTTGTGACGAATGGCCGACGTGGCAACGAAACCAAAAAAAATTCGGCGGCTCCAAATTGGACTGAACGTCTTGGTCCAGCTGATTCTCATTTTCTTTTTGGTAAGCGCCGTAAACTGGATCGGCTTCCGGCATTACAAACGCTGGGACGTATCGCGCGACCAGAAGTATGCGCTGTCGGATAAAACGAAGCGCTTCCTGAATTCGATCAAAGGCAAAGTACGGATCACGGTTTTCTTTTCGCCGAATACGCCGATCAGTGGCGACGTTTCGAGTTTACTCACCGAGTATCAATACGCGGCCAAAGGGAAGATCGACATCGAGAATATCGACCCGCAGCGAAATCTCTCCCGCGCCAAGGAGATGTTCGACAAATACAAAGTCGTCAGCGACGAAAGCCTACTCGTGATTGATTACGAGGGCCGGAACAAAACGGTGAAGGCGTCGGAGATGGCCGAGATCGATCAGAGCGGGATGGCGTTTGGCGAAGGGCCGCGGGTGACCGCGTTCAAGGGCGAGCAAGCAATCACCAGCGCGATGATCGATTTGGTGGAAGGAAAGAAGAACACGATTGGCTATGTCATCGGCCACAAAGAGCCTTCGATCACCGAACCGTCACCGCTGGCAATGGTTAACCAACAGCAACAAGCCGGTAGTCCGATCTCAGTATTGAAGACATTTATCGAGAACGAAAACATCAAGTTTCAGGAACTGAATCTGTTCAATGAGCCGCAAATCCCCGCTGAGATAAAAACCGTGATGATTGTCGGACCGCAGTACGATCTCTCCGATCGGGAAATAAGATTGCTGCACGATTTCTGGAACAAACAAGGACGGATCCTGTTGTTGATCGATCCGTCGGCGAAAACACCGAAACTGAACGCGTTTCTGAATGAACTCGGCGTAAAAGTAAACGACGACCGATTGATGGCTTTTGTCCGTACTGGAATTGAGGAGCTGGCGCTGATCCGCGATGTGCAGGCGCGCTTTCTCCCTGAGAGTCCAGTGACGAAACGCCTCGCTGATGTCCGCGCTTTGTTTTTCGGTGGGACATCGTCAATCATGCTCGAACCGGAACGGGTTCGCGCGGCGAATATCCGACTCCAGGCGCTGATTGAAGCTGAGAAAGGTTATTTCGCTGAAACCGATTACAACACGAACGACCAGGGGAAACTGCAGGCTGATGCGAAAAAAGCTGCCACGGCGCCTTTGACAATCGGAGTGTCGATCGAGAAAGGCGGCAGCGCAGACGAACGGGTGCAGATGAATTCGTCGCGAATGGTAGTGGTGAGCAATGCGACGTTCGTTCAGGACAACGCGCTGACGCAGGACCAACAAGCTCTCGATTTCATTTCCGCGAGCGCCAACTGGCTGCTTAGCCGCGAGCAACTCATTGGCATCGCGCCAAAAGTTCCTAAAACACTTACCTTCAGTCTGAACGAAGATGCTTTGCGAAGTTTGCGCTGGATGATCCTCGTTTTGATGCCGCTTGTCTTTGTCGTTCTCGGCACCGCCGTCTGGTGGAAACGGCGCGCCTAAGAATCACGGAATCGTCATGAAGTGGAAAACGACATTGATCCTTTTCGTCATCGCGGCCGGCGTTTTCGCCTACCTCTTTTTTATCGAAAGGAACCGCCCCGGCACCGCAGAAGCGGCACGCCAATCACAAAATGTTCTCAATTTCAGTCGCGAGAAAATTGACGGCGTCGTTATCCAAAACGGCGACGATAAAATCGACATTCGACGTCGCGACGATAAATGGCGCCTGGAAATTCCGATCAAAGATCAAGCGGCCGGTTCGTTAGTAAACAATTTGCTTCTCGATCTCGAGAACTGGCAAAAGGACGCCGCCATTTCGGCAAAAGAGATGGAAGCGGACAAAAGCAAGCTTGCTGATTACGGCCTCGCAAACCCAAAGCTGCGTTTGAAGTTGCTCGGACTTGATGCGCCACCGGAAATCTTTTTCGGCAAGGACGCTGCGCTCGAAGGCAAAATGTATGTCCGGTTCGGAAATTCCAAAGAAACGTTTCTCGCTAACCAGTCGGTCAAGAAAGCGATCGACAAAAAGCCGGAAGATTTCCGCGATCGAAAACTGACCGACTTGATCATGGCACAAGTTGTCCGCGTCGTGCTCAAAACTCCGGCGGGCGAAATGGAGCTGCAGAAAAAAGGCGATCACTGGGACATCGCGAAACCGCTGCACACCCGCGCTGACGACCAGAAGGTCAGCGACTTAATCGCGCAACTGACGACGGCGCGCATTCAACAGTTCGTGGCAGATGATCGCGGCGATCTGCATCCTTACGGATTGGCCGAACCGCGCGGCTCGCTTACGCTTTTTGCGCAGGACGATAAGCAGGGCCAGGCGCTCCAGATCGGGACCGTTCCGGAAAAAGAGAAGGATCAGGTTTACGTGCGCTTCTCACCGCGCGGTTTCGTTTACACGCTGCCGAAAAAAATTGAGGAGACTCTTAACGCAAAGCCGAATGACTTGCGCGACCGTCACCTTGTTCGGATCGACACAAAAATTCTCGACCGACTAACCATCGACGCTCCGGGAAAGGGCAAAACAGTCTTGGCGCGTAAAGATGAGAACTGGACAATCGCCAGCCGCAATAACGCTGCCGCAAATTCGAGCGAGGTCCGCCGGCTTATCGACACTTTGCAAAACGGGCAGGTCGCAAAATTTGTCGAAGATGTCGCTTCGAACTTGCCGAAGTACGGCCTCGATAAGCCGCAGTTGATTGTCACCTTCAGCTCGTTCGCTTCGGAAAACACCGCCGAAACCAAAGCAGGCGAGCAGCCGTTTGCATCGGTCGCGTTTGGAAAAGTCGAAGGCGACAATGTCTACGCGCGCGTCGGAGATGAGCCGTTTGTCGTCGCCGTGCGTCGTGCCGTGCTCGATCAAATCTTCACCGACCCGTTGCAGTGGCAGGAATTGTCGATCTTCAATTTTAAGCCGGAGCAAATCCATCGTGTCAGTGTGGTTACGGACAAAGAACTCGCATTGGTGCGCGGCGCGAACAATCAATGGAGTTGGGCCAAAGGAAGCGTCGCGGTCAATCAGACGAACGTGCAGTCGCTTCTGAATACCTTGTCGACATTACACGCGGTGCGCTGGATTGGATCGACAACTTCGGCGCACGGTTTCGATAAGCCGCAACTCGTCGTGACTTTCACGACTTCATCAGACGACAAAGCGACACACAAGCTGACTATTGGCGGCGTTGCGCCAAATGGGATGTGGTTCGCAAGAGTGGACGAGCGTGAAGGAACGTTTGCGCTTAGCAATCCGGATTTGAATGCGCTTAAACTACCGCTTGTTAGTCAGGAATCGCCTTCCCCATCTGCGACAGCAACTGCGACGCCTTAGCCGTTTTTCTTCGCGGTATAAATCGTAACGATTCCCCGCGTCAAAGGTTGAGCGGAAATTTTGATGAATCCGACGTTTTCAATCAAACGCATCATCTCCAACCGATTCGGGAAGTTTTCAATCGAAGCGCCGAGGTACTTATAGGAATCGCGGCTGCGAGTGACAACCGAAGCTATGAATGGCAGCATTCGATGGAGATAGATTCGATAAAGACCGCGCAAAAGCGCCGACTGTGGAAGCGAGAATTCGAGAATCAGGAGGTGACCGCCGGGTTTGAGGATGCGCGCCATTTCTTGAAGCGCCGCAGCCCAATCTTGGACGTTGCGCAACCCAAAAGCAATCGTTAGGCAATCGAACCGGTCGCTGGCGAAGGGCACGGCCCGAACATCGGCAACGACTGTGCCCTGCAATCCCTTGCCTCGCGCGATATCCAGCATTTCTGGAGAGAAGTCCACACCCGTGATCTCTGCATTTGGTAATTTCTTTTGTATGGCGAGAGCCAAATCACCGGTTCCGGTCGCGAGATCGACAATGTGGCCCGGTTTCCACGCCGCAACGATTCGGGCGGCCTGTTTACGCCAGTAAAAATCGGCACCGCAACTTAATAGATGGTTCGCCAGATCGTACCATCGCGCTACTCGGGCGAATATTTCCCGAATGGCTTCGGGTTCGCGCGAGCGCGCAATTTCGTTGCTCTTACCAGAATTCAGGGACGAGAACTGCAGTTGTTTAAGGACTGGCCGAATCAAGGCTTTGCCGATAGCCAGACCTAAGAGGCAGCACAGTAGCGATAGCTAGCAAAGAGGCCGGGACTATTTGCAAGAGAAGCCGTGGCAAAGACGAGGTGACGTGGGCGGAGTAACTCGACCACGTGGTAAAAAGATAGCTCGCACAATAAAGGACGATGGGCGCGATAACTGCACCTATTAGAATCCAGCTTTGCATGGCATAAAAACGGAATCCTAAATAAAATATAGTCAAGGCCGCGGCTAGCCAGAAAATACTCCAGTCAGTCTGGTTGGACACCTCGAGTAACAGTAAACGGGCGATCGGACCAATTCTGGCCCCGAGTTCCGTCAGCTTGCCCGAGACTGACAAGGAAAACTCCGAAGACGGAACGCAATGAATGAATGAGAGATAAGCCCGCCAGCTCGCTATTAAGAAAAGTCCGGGCAACAATGAAATTCCGAATTGAGCGCGCTTCCGCCGCCTCCAGCTGACGATGAACCCGAGAAAAGCCAGGACGCTCCAAAGAATCAGACCCTCACGTTTGATCCAAGGTAGAAGAGCCAGACAAAAGCCATAAATAATAAGAGCTCGCGAATCGCCGTTCACCGAAAAAAGGACGAGATAGCCAAGACCTGCAAGATAAACAACGCTGAGCGGAAAATCGGCGTAGCCGACGATAACTCCGCCGGGGGCTGACGTAAGAAATGGAACAAACGGAAGGATCGTTGCCACGGCAAGCCCACTCCATCGATGACCTGAAACTCGGGCGGCGAGGAGACATAACAAAACTGTGCCCGCGGCGTAGTAAGTCCCAAAGATTGTCTTTATCCAGAATTGATGCGGCTGGCCCATCCACAAATACAACCAAAGCTCGGTAAAAGGTATGCTAAGCGGATATTCCGGATGACTGAACGCGCGTCCAGGATTTGAGTAATACCCAGCTGGGATGACTCCGCCGTTTAAAAAGGCGTAGCGCGCTTTGATTTCCCAGACCAAAAGCCCATCCCAGCCGAGGGTGTGTTTGCAGGAAACGAACAGAACCAACGCAATCTCGGTGAGAAGGAGACTGGCAAGAAACCATTCGAGCCAACCAGTTGGAGAAGGCAACACGAACTTGCTTCGAGGATGACGAATCGCTCTCCAGCCTAGAGCAACAAATAAAATGCAAAGCGATGCGACGGTAATTTGCAGTGCAAATCCGGACAGGAAGATTCCGCAGATCCAAAGCGCGATGGAGACCGCTCCGGCCCCGAACAGCCACGACAAACAACAACATTCAAGAATGTTGATCCGAGGTGCACCCCGAAAGATTAGCAGGGTAATCCCCAAACCTGCGCTAAATAGAGTGAAGTATGCGGCCAGAAGCCCGAGTAAGATCATCATGGACTCCTCTTCACCGCCACAAGGGATATTCCCGACCCTAAGTGAATCGCCTTTCCTAACCAGGATGGCGCAGACAGCCCACAGAAAGCCATGCCGGCTATGGAATCAGGGGTGATCGCAGCGATTTCCTTTTCGATTGTCGATTCCCGCACAGATATTATGCGCACATCGCGCGGCCAAGAAATGTATCCGACCAGCATCCCGAGAAATTCGCTCTGAGAGTCTTCGTTGCGCTCGCTGCGAGTTTGTCCACTATCAGCGCGAACGAAAATCAGCAATGGCTTTTCGCGTGGCAAATATTCGAGAATATCGCCGAGACGCTGCGGTCCGTTGGCGATGCCGGTAAGACCTCGAAAATAAGGTTCAATCGAGCGGTTCGGATCTATCGGTCCTATTCTGCTTACCCGGACATCTCGATAAAGATCTGGGGTGGTCCGAAAGAGCAAGGTAGCGAAGACCCCTGCCCACAAGGTCGTGTGCAAAATCGTTGCAATGTGGCGGCCAGCGCGCACTTCACGCCGCCTCCAGCCTGCTTTCGACTGCAACTATTATCTCGATTTCGCGCACCACTGCACTTCCACACCGTCGCCAAAACGTTCTCAATCGTGTTTGTCTCAATTGTAACAGAAGATGACAATGGAAATCTTTATGGCGGGCGAATTGGAGCAAGAAACCAGCCATTTGGGCAACGCGGCTCACGGCGATTTTGCTCACGAGAGGACTCGAACCTCCACGGGTTACCCCATACGGTCCTGAGCCGTACGCGTCTGCCAATTCCGCCACGTGAGCTTGGGCGAACTACAATGCGCAGAGTGTCTGCTGGCGCAACGTGAAAGCCTGCCGGTTTTTCCTCTTTCCCTTCGTATTAATCTTGGTCCGTTAAGCATCAAGCAGACGAAGAAGAATAGCCAGAGGAAGAGTAGATGTCGATCTTGTGCGCGCATTAACCGCGGCGGCGTTTGCGGGCCCGCGCTTCGAGCTGCTGCGCTTTGCGGGCTTTGCCTAACGAACGCAGTAAATCGGCATAATTTGCGGCCACGATCTCGTAATCCTCGGGCGGCTGATCGGTCGCTTCTTCCCAGCTCTTGAGCGACGCGCGGTAAAGCTCGGCTGCTTTTGGATAATCGCCGCGTGAATGATAGACCACCGCCAGATTGCACTTCGATTGCGCGATATCGGGATGCGTCGGTGGCAGCACTTTTTCCCGAATACCAAGCGCGCGAAGATGAGTCTTCTCGGCCTCAGCGTAACGCTTCTCGTTGGTGTAAAAGACTGCCAGATTATTCAGAACCGAAGCGACGTCGGCGTGCTGGGGTCCGAGTTGCTTTTCGTAAATCTGAAGCGCGTGCAAGTAGTACGGCTCGGCCGCTTTTTGTCGGCCTGATCTTCGGAAAATCAGCGCGACGTTGTTGAGCATCGTTCCCAAATCCGCGTAAAGCAGGTCGTCGAGCTGCGTACCGGCAGCGATCGCCTTCTCATAGTAGCGGATCGCTTCTTCCTGTTGGCCGAGGTTATCGCACAAAAAAGCCAGTCGACGCGCGGATCGGTAAAGCAAGCGTTGGTCGGGTGGTTTGGCTTTCTCGAGAACGCCGTGCGCCTTTAGCAAATAAGGCTTCGCTTTCACGCGGTCGCCACCTTGATCGAGAAGCTGCCCGAGTTTTTCGTAACTCAGGGCGAGCGCATTGTCGTCATCACCAAACGTGCGCTTGGCAAGCTCGAGTAAAGTTTCGGCGACGCGAATGGCTTCGGGCAAACGACTGCTCGCGCGGAGCGTCTCGAGTTTATCGTTAAGAATACTCCAAAGTTTCTCTTCGCCTTTCATGCCGCGTCACCAGCCTTCGCTCAGCTGCGTGACCAGCCGGTTGGCCAACTCTTCCGTGGCCAACGGCAACGCCTGCCGCTCGTCGGTTGTGACATCGGTGCCAACGAAAAAGCTCGTGGTGCCGACCACTTCGCCGGACGGGCCGAGCGGTTTCCCGTCGGAGCCCACCAGTCTGTACTTGACCCGCATGGCGAGATTAAATTCGCTCGTCGCTAACACATTTCCGCGAACCGAACGCGCCGGCGATCTACTAATGCGAATGATTTCACCTTTGAGGGTTGCGTCCGCCGAGTCGCCATTCCCAATTCGAAAAGTACCGTCCTGTTGAAATTGCTTAATCACGGTATCGGTCACCAGCACTTCCACGCGTGGAATGAGCGTTTTGTTGGTGAACGTCGGGATCGCGATCGTGTGAACGTCGCGAAGGTAATAAGGTTTGGCCGGTCCGATGTGATAGCCGAGGCAACCGCTCAAACCGAGGCAGGCTAGCGCCGCCGTAATCGAATTTTTCACGGCGTCGGAGAGGCCGTTGCTTCAGACGAACCGGAATCTTCGGACGGCAACGGTGTGGCGCTCGCTTCCGGTCCGCTTCCCGACTCGGTCGAAGAAGCGGGTGGCGCAGTTGTGCTCCCCGATGTTGAAGGGGGTGGCGGAAGTGCGCTGTCCAAATCCGGCGGCAAGATGGGCGCGGAATTTGGAGCAGACGTGCTTCCCGCGGCGCTTTTCGATTTCTCCTGATCAGCGCCTTTCTTTTTTTCCGCTTCCTTTTCTTGTAACGACTGAAGCACCTTGTCGCCGAATTTTGCCCGCAACTGATCGATTCGTTTCTTCGCCTTTTCGCTTTCGGCCGATCCAGGCTGCTGTCGGATCACTTCATTGTAATAAATGACGGCGGCCCGATAGGCTTTCTGTTTGTCGTAATAGCGCGCGACGTCGAACGAGCTGCTGGTCGCTTTGTGTTCCAATTGTTGAAGATTGGTGCGCGCTTGCGCTGCTTTTTCGCTGTTCGGATAACGAAACAAAAAATCCTGGAACCCGGTTCGCGCGTTGTTCGTCGCCGCAAGATCCTTGACGCCACTCCGCGCGGCCGTGAACCAGATGTAACCAATTTGATATTGGGCGTCCGCCGCCACCGGATCATTTGGGAATTTATCTACCACTGCCGCGTAGGCCTGGAGAGCAGCGTCGTTCGCTCCCTGTTTCTCGCGCGCCAAGCCGATGTCGAACTGTGCACGGGCGGTGTACTTTCCGTAGGGCGCGGTCCGAATCACGGCCGCAAAAATTTCTACTGCGCGATCCATCGAAGTCGCGAAAGGAATGCCGAGTAATTTCAGCTTCCTTCCGGCCAGATACATTTCTCCGATCCGGAATTGGGCTTCGATCGCTTCGTTAAAATGCGGGCTGGTAGGATAATTTGTCACCACCAGTCGATACGTACCCGCAGCCTCCAGGAATTGACGCGTCTGTTCGAGCAACACCGCTCCTCGAAACGCGGCCCCCGCCGCTAGCGCATCCTTCGAATACTTTCGGACAAGTTGCCGATACGCCCGAATCGCTCGCTTCGGGTTGCCTTCTCTTTCCGCCTTCTGTCCGATTTCAAAAAGTTCCGCCGCATTCCCGTTCAATTCCTCTTCACCGGGCGCCACATATTTTGCTTTTTCACCGGGCCGAAAAACAACCGCCGCATCGGTCGCTCGCGACAAAAACAGGCCGAGTGCGAGCAGGAAACACAACGGGAGAACTCGCAATTTCATTGGGACTGGCAGGGTAATTGACTTATCCACTCCGTCAAGTTGCGCCGCCCAGCGAAACCGGCCGTTGTTTGCTCCCCCGGACGGGTCCGTCCGTTGGCGGACAAGAATCGACATCTTCCCGCGCGCTGCGATTTAGCTTAGATTTCCGCCTGATTGAACCTCACCGACCAACAAAAAATCCGAATCGGCGCCTGCGCCTGGAGCTTCCCGGAATGGCGCGGAAGCTTTTATCCCTCGGCGTTGCCCGAATCCGAGTGGCTCGAATTTTACGCGCGCTATCTCCCCGCCGTTGAAATTGATTCGACCTTTTACAGCGTACCAGCCGAGAACGCGGTCCGGCGATGGGTCGAACTAACTCCTGCTTCCTTTCGCTTCAGTTGCAAACTTCCGCGCGAAATCACACACGTTTGCCGGCTGCGCGATTGCACCGCCGAACTGAGCGCCTTTCTCCGCGCGATCGAACCGCTCGAATCGAAGCTCCAAGTGGTGTTGATCCAACTGCCGCCATCTTTCACTCCCAAGGATGGCCGACAGATTTTGCGAAAATTTCTCGTCCAACTCCCGAAAGGCTTCCGGTTTGCCATTGAATTTCGTCATGCCGGCTGGCATCGGCCGCAAATCATCCGTTTGCTGGAACAACACCGCATCTGCTGGGTTTGGGCCGACGCCAGTCCGCTCAATGAACGCAATCTTGCACCGTTCGAATTTCTCCCGCGCACGACCGATTTCCTTTATCTCCGTCTGCTCGGTGATTACGCGACCAAGTATGATGGCGCCGGCAAATTCGTTCATCGCTACGATAAGCTTCTTTGGAAACGTGAAGCCGCGCTGGAAAGCTGGGCACTCAAAATTGAGCGTCACCTCTCCGAAGTTCGCAACGTTTGGGCGTTCGTCAGCAACCACTTCGAAGGCTTTGCGCCGGAAACGGCGCAGCGTCTTGCCCAGCGACTCGGCTACGAACTTCCGCTCCCGTCCGAAACCGAAAAAGGTTTGTCGGAGCAGGAACGCGCGCAGCTAAATCTCTTTGCCGAAAAAGACGGAGAGCAAATCGCCTAACGAATATCGGCGGCGCCGAAGTAAGGCTGCAGTTTTTCCGGAATCTGCACCGAACCGTCTGGTTGCTGAAAATTCTCGATCAGCGCCGCAAACAACCTTGGCAATGCCAAGCCCGACCCGTTGAGGGTGTGACAGAATTTGTTTTTACCGACCGCGTCTTTGTAGCGAAGGTTCATCCGGCGCGCCTGAAAATCTTCGAAATTGGAGCAGCTCGAGACCTCGAGATACGCGTCTTGACCGGGCGACCAAGCTTCGATGTCATAAGTTTTCGCCGAACCAAACCCAAGATCGCCCGTGCAAAGCTCGACCAGGCGATAATGCAATTCGAGCATTTGCAAAACTTGCTCCGCGTCCGCAACCAATGATTCGAGTTCTTCGTAGGATTTTTCCGCAGTGGTAATTTTTACCAGCTCCACTTTGTCGAATTGATGGACGCGAATGATCCCACGCGTCTCGCGCCCAGCTGATCCCGCTTCGCGCCGAAAGCACGGCGTGTAAGCGACAAATTTCTTCGGAAGATCGACAATCGCCAGAATCTCTTCGCGGTGAAGATTTGTCAGCGGCACTTCCGCAGTCGGCGCCAGAAAAAGTTCCCCGTTTTCCAAGCCGTACATGTCCGCTTCAAACTTCGGCAGCTGAGTCGTGCCGATCATACAATCGCGCAGGACAAGAAATGGCGGACTTATTTCGGTGTAGCCATGTTCGCGAGTATGCAGATCGAGCATGAAATTGATCAGCGCCCGCTCGAGCCTCGCACCCGCGCCAGTGAAACAAATGAATCCGCTCCCGCTGAGCTTCGCTGCGCGCTCGAGATCGAGGATTTTCAATTTCTCACCAAGCGCAACATGATCGAGCACCTTGCCGGCCAGCTTCGGCTTCTTCCCCCAATCCCGAATAAATTTATTCGCGCTCGGGTCTTTACCGAGGGACACGCTCTCGTGCGGCAAATTCGGAATTTGGAGAAGCCAACTCCGTTGAAAACCAGCCTGAGCGGCGACTTCAACTTCCAGCTCACTGATTTGGTCTGCAATTTGATTTACGCGCTCAATCAGTTCAGTCGCCGGTTCTCCAGTGCTCCGTTTTGCACCAACCTCTTTACTTAGACGATTTCTCTCTGCCTGTAGTTGCTGAAGCGCGGTTTCGTTTTTGCGACGTTCGTTATCGATCTTCAGAACATCGGCGACTCTCTCTTCATCCCCACCGCCGCGTGTCGCGAGTCGTTCACGAACAAAATCCGGCTTTTCGCGAAGCAGACGAATGTCGAGCATGCCTGCAATTACCAACCGAGCGACACAACTTCAAACGCAAATGCTCCCTTTGTCATCCTGATCCCGCAATCGCGGGAGAAGAATCTCACCCACGCAGCTCGCGTCACGCAATGCAGCGAGCGTGATCCAATCATCCTGTGAGAGATGCCTCGCTCCGCTCGGAATGACAGCGCTTGAGATGTTTATAAATCGGCGTGACCAATTCAGGCGCGTGTCTCATAATTTCTCTGTGAAGAACGGCGCCCCCCGCTACGAAGACCTGCTTACTTCTACCCGCGTCCGCGAACGCGCGCTTTTCCTTCCGCTGCGCACCCCGAATGAACTCGAGCTCCAGGCGCGCTGGTTCGCGGGCGAATTCGGAAAAAGTTTTGTCAGCACGAGCGGTGACAAGATCGACATCGTCCAGTTCGGCACCTGGAATCGCGAAGCGGGACCCGATTTTCGGGATGCCGCGATTCGCGTAAATGGCAACGAACCCGTCCGCGGCTGCATCGAAATCGATCTGGTGGATCGAAATTGGGATTTACATGGTCATGCCACGAATCCAGCGTTCGAAGAAACTGTGCTTCACGTTTTCGTCGATAAAAGCGACCGCGAATTTTTCAGCCGCACCAAATCAAACCGGAACGTTCTGCAGGTTCGCATCGATCCGGCTACTCTGCCCGAAGCGTTCAGCGCCAATATCCCGCTCGCACGCCCCGGTCGATGCCAGGCGCCTTTAGGAAATTTACCGGGCGATCGCGTCCGCAGCGTGCTCGATGCCGCCGCGCAGTTTCGTTTACAAAAAAAAGCTGGCCGCATCCGCGCCAAGATCGACAATCAGGGACCGGACGAAGCGCTCTTTCAAGAAATCGCAGCCGCGCTTGGTTATAAGGAAAACAAGCTGCCCTTTACGCTGATTGCGCAGCGACTCACGTTGAAAAATCTGCGCAAGAACCTGAACGATGCCGAAGCAATTCTTTTCGGTATTGCTGGTTTCCTGGAAACCCCCGACCTCGCAGTCTATAAAAGATCCGCAAAGAATTACGTCCGCGAACTATGGGACAGTTGGTGGCCCCGCCGCGACGAATTGCAGCGGCTAATCTTGCCCGTAAAAGTTTGGAAACTCAGTAGCACTCGACCGGTTAATCATCCCCAGCGCCGACTCGCGGCATTGTCTGCCCTCATAAAAGAATGGCCGGCATTCCGTCGTTCGTTAGGCAAACGAAGCGCCGCTCCCGTCGAGGAGTTTTTCGACTCGCTTGATCATCCCTTCTGGAGTCGTCACTACACGCTCATTGCCGATGCGTCGCCGGAATCGATGGCGCTCGTCGGCGAATCGCGCGTTGCGGACATTCTGGCCAACGTCATTTTTCCATTTTGGCTCGCGGAAGATGCCTGCCGCGCCATAGCCGAGCGGAGGCGGGTCGATGTGTGGCCAAAATACGCGAAGCTCACCGCGCGTTTAACTAACCGGCGGCTCGAAACCGCGACTACGCGCTTATTCGGCGATAATCTGCGACGCCGCGAATTCACAAAAACAATCGCGCACCAGCAGGCGCTTTTACAGATTTACGAAGACTTCTGTTTACAGGATAATTCTGATTGCACCCACTGCCCGTTTCCCGAACAAATGCAAAAATGGAAATAATGAACCAAACGCCGAACGTAGAAGTCAGACGAGCGTTCACTGTCATCGAGCTGCTCATTGTCATCCTGATCATTGGGATGCTGATCGGGTTTTCGTTTCCCGTGTTTCAGGGAGTGCTCGAACGCGCCAAGAAAGTGCAGGCAAAAAACGACCTCACCCAGATCGTCACGGCGGTGAACGCCTATTACACCGAGTACGGAAAGTATCCGGTTAATGTGGCTTCGGGGAACACAACCGATGCTTTCTTTGGAACCGGAACGATACCGACGGGAGATACCAGCTATGGGAACAATGACGTGCTGATTGATGTGTTGCGGAACAATACCAGCAGCACCAACAATTCCGCCACCGTCACATTATTGAATCCGCGGCAGATCGTCTTTATTTCCCCACCGGGTGTAAAGAATTCGACTCAGCCTAGGGCCGGCATCGCGACTCAGACTGTCAGCGTAAACGGGATTTCCATTCCAATCGGGACTTTTGTCGATCCTTGGGGGATGCCGTATAACGTGGAGATCGATACGAGCTATGACAACAGTGTGCCGAACCCTTACGGCGCACTCAGTGTCGGTGGCGCGGGCGCAGATCCCGTCCAGCAAGGAGTCATCGCGTGGTCACTTGGGAAAGACAAAAAACTAGGAAATAACGGCAACAACATTTACGAAACGTCGGCCGGGGTCCAATCCGACGACGTGATTTCGTGGCAGTAATCGTGGTTTCGGTTGCAATCGAAAATCTGAAATTTACAATCTGCAATTCCGTCGCGGGTGTAATTCAATGGTAGAATGGCAGCTTCCCAAGCTGCACACGAGGGTTCGATTCCCTTCACCCGCTAAATATCTAATAATCAATACTTTATCAATTTAAACTCGGCCAATTTGCAGGTTGTCAGAACAAAACTCAGAACCCGTCCTCCAATGTCAGCGAGATTCGCTGATGAGATGCGAGCTATAGGTTAATTTCGCGAACAGTTAATTTTTCGTGACGGATTAATAGCAACGTCGAACATCTTAATTGTTGATCCCAGAAATTTGCGGGCGCGTAAGAGCTGGGTGCTTCACTGTCCATTCAACTGCCGGATAATCGCTTCTAAGGCGCCCGCTTCCTCCTTGCGACGAGCATGCGCCTCAGTTTCCGAACGGAACCGGGACATAATTTTGGGATACTCTTTGCGTGCTTTCGCTTCTGCCACTTCCGAAAAATTCAGTTGCAACCAATTGAGAATTGTCTGCCGGAACACTTCCCGGAGCTCGGGATCGTCGGCGGCTTCAACAATCGTAAGGCAGAAATCAAAATATTGTTTAGGCGTAAGGACGCCTAAATTGGCGCACGCGCTGAGACCGCGGATCGTTTGCGCAATAACAGACCGGCCTTTTTCAACTCTAATACCATTCAACTTTTCGGACCCAGTCCTTTGGAGCGCCCTTTCCTCTAACCAGCTCAAGAGCTCAGCGCCGTAAACGCGTCCACTGCGAAACGCCGGGCATCCTTCGCGCTTGGCTTCGCGGAGGTCTTCAATGGCAATCTTAAGCGCCGCTGCGGCGGACGCTTGGCTGTCAAAATAAGCAGGTTGCTTGGGCATAGTTGGGATCAAAGCAAGATGTGTGCGAAGTGTGTGCGAGATTGAAAATTTCATGGGAACAACGTTTTTCGGTCGTGCGTACAATCACGTCGAAAGTTAGAATAACCCCGCGCCAGGGGTGGTTGCCAAAGAGATTCCTTAGTAGGGGGACGGGCTCACCTTGTGACCCGAGTGCTCAACATCTAACGAGAAAGAGATAAGCCACGGCAGGGCGTCGTGGCAAACACGCTGAAGTTGTTTCGCCAAGGGGCCATTGGCTTCATCGACTGGTTAGGTCGGTTTCGCGGGAAAAAAGCGTTTTTCTCAGGCTCTGTGCGCAGTTGCTCGGCTACGAAAATGACAATCGTAATCAGGAGCGTGCACGGATGTGCGATTAGCCTAGTATCACGGTGCGGGTTCAAACGACACCGCCATCGAGCCAAAGCTGTGCTCAGCGTGCAGGCGGCAACGCTTGAGGCTTTGCGCTGGCGCGTTTTAGCAAACCGAAAAGATCGCTGTCGGTAGAAAAGACGAGCGTCGAATCCTTGGTTAGGACTTTTCGATAGGTGTCCATGCTCTTAAGGAAATTGTAGAATTCGGCGGCTTGCGGATTCTGGGTGTAAGCGTGCGCATAAATCTCGGTCGCCTTCCCATCCGCTTCGCCACGTATTTGTTGCACCTGCCGATAAGCAGTGGATTGAATTTCATTCAAGTCGCGCTCCTTTTGTCCAGCGATGCGGGCTGCTTCCCCTTCGCCTTCCGAGCGAAACCGCTGCGCAATCTGCCGGCGTTCACTGATCATTCGCTGGTAGATTCGATCCAACACGTCCGGATTGTAATTTACTCGTTTGAGCCTGACGTCGAGCAGGTCGATGCCGAACTCGGCCAGCTTGCCCGCTGCTTTTGACTTAATTTCGTCTTCGATTTTCAATCGCCCGTACTGAATCGGCGGGAGCACACCAATCGTTCCCAAGCCAGTTGGCACATTTTTTAAATTTTCGTCGCGCAGCGGTTTGCGATCCTTGTCCGTGCGCACGATCTCGATCAGATCGTGCTTGGCCACGGCGTTGCGCGTCTCGCTGCCAAGAATGTCTTCCAAACGCGATTGAGCGCTTCGTTCGTCGCGCAGCCGCACGAAATAGGTCTTGGCGTCGCTGATTCGCCAGCGGGCAAAGGTATCGACGTGAATGTAAGTCTTGTCCCGCGTGGGAATGGCAACAGGCATGCCGTCCCACTCCAAAAATCGTTTATCGATCCGGTTGATCTCTTGAATAATGGGAAGCTTTAAGTGCAATCCCGGGTCCGTGATTGGTTCACCGATTGGTTTGCCGAATTGCGTGATGATGACCTGTTCCGTCTGGTAAACGGCGAAGAAGCATCCGAGCAAAATGCGCAGAAGGACGAACGCAAGTACGATCGACAAAAGTGTAAGGCAACCGCGCTTGTTCATCTCTTTTCCAGAGGATTTTTACTGAGCGGCAAAATGGGCAGCAAATTTCGCATTGTGTCGTCGATGATGATTTTTTCTCCGACCCCAGGGAGGACGTCGCCCATTGTTTCGAGATAAAGCCGGGTGCGGGTGATCTCCGGCGCCTTCACATATTGCTCGAGCATGGCATTGAACGATGCGACGTCGCCTTCCGCTTCGTTCACGCGCTTGAAACGATAGCCTTCGGCGCCGCGAATCGCCTGATCGGCCTGCCCTCTCGCTCGCGGCACCGCTTCATTGTAATCGCCGTTCGCGATGTTGATGGCGTTTTCTCGGTCCTGTTGCGCCTTGTTGACTTCGTTAAAGGACGCCTGGACTTCGGCCGGAGGGTTGACATTCTTTAGTTGCACTTGATCGACGCGCACGCCGAGCGCGTAGCGTTTCGCCAGTTCCTGCATCCGCGCGAGCGCCGAGACTTCGATATCTTGCCGGCCGATCGTAATGACTTCGTCCACCGTGCGGTCGCCGATCACTTCGCGCATGGCGGCTTCCGATAAATCGCGCAAGGTTTGGGCGGGATTGCGGACGTCGAACAAATACTGTTTGGGATCGTCGATTCGGTATTGCACAACCCATTCCACGAGCGCGGCGTTCAAATCGCCTGTGACCATCGACCTTTCTTCTTGCGCATCTTTCCCCGGTTGATCGGGATTCGTGTAACCGGAAGTGACAAAGCCAAACTCAAGCTTCAGCTGCCGGCGCGTTGGCAAGACAGTGACTTGGTCGATGCCCAGGGGGAGCTTGAAATGCAAACCTGGCTCGACCGTTTTCAAAAACTTCCCGAAACGCAGAACGACGGCTTCCGATTCCGCCTGCACCGTATAATAAGATGTCCACGTCAGGACGATTAGAAGAATGATCGCGGCAATGCTGGCGATCGTTCGCACCGGAATGCGCGGCATCTGCGGCATCTGAAAAGTCTGAATGGCAGGCGGCTGATTGGCCATGGCGGATGATGCGAGGACTGGACGGTGGAAGCGTAGACAGACCGCGTCCTCAAGGGAAAGCTAATTTCGGCTTCCGACTCTCTTCGCGGCTCCAGCGATTGGTTAAGTCTATGCGCCGTCACAAACCCGCTGTCAGTGAAAGAAAAAGAAGCAGAATACATAGAGGATGGTGAACGCAAATCGTGAATTGCGCTGGTCGTTTGCATAACTGTATGGCTCCGTGGGCTTAGCGAGTTTAGGACAAGCGGTCCTGACAACTAATGATATCGGAAGCCTTTCAAACGCAGCGCCTTACGAGTCTTCGGTCGATTGCTTCGCGTTAATTTAAAACCGCTCATTGCGTGAAAAGCGAACATGAAATCAGACGGGAGTTTTAACACAACAAGGGATCAACGTTATGATGGAACCAACGGTAACACAGAATAGCGCGCTTTATTTCGCGCAACACAAGAACTGGGCGCCACGGGCCGAATTTTTCCGGCGATTTCGATTTGGCGCTCGCAAGCTGCGCCTTGCCCGGAAAGAAGCAACGATGGGCGAATTATTTTTCTGGGCACGACTTCACGGCGAGGGCAGAACGCTGAGCCGTCGTTAGTGTTCAGCCGTAGAGGCGGCTGCGCCGGCCGCGCCTTGTGCTTTTGAAACATGCGCGCGCCGGGCATGACGACTCGTTGTTGCCAGCCACACAATTGGACGGCGCACAGACCTAACGAGAAAGAGATGAGCCACGGGCGGGGTCGGTGGCAAGCTCACTGAAGTTGTTCTGCCAAGGGGCCGTTGGCTTCATCGGTTGGTTAGGCGCCAGGTGCGGAAGCGCCTGACCCGGATGAACCGGGCGACAAACTTTTACCAACCAATCCTGCAACAGAGGCGGAACACCACCAGAAAATGACAGCCATCACCAGGTTGAGAATACATATGAAGAAAAGAGTCGTTGTTGCCGCCACAGCAGTTCGGGCGACGAAACCGCCTTGGGACAGGTATACAACCTCTTCGGGCAGGTGAGTAAGCTCGAATATCGCGTTAAGAAAAAAAGTGATGCCGATGACGCGGATAAACGCCTTGAGTAATTCGAACGCTTGATTGTTCATAGAGGTATTATTTTAATGAGCTGCGAGTTACGCCTAACGAGAAAGAGATAAGCCACCCAGCACGTTGAAAATCTCGGTGCGCATTAGCCAAAGCTTACCACAAAGTGCTGGGTTGGCTTCATCGATTGGTTAGACCTGTTCATCTAGAATTTTGAAGCGACCGATTTTGCCCGACTTCATTCTTAGGATGAGAAAGGAGCCATCGCGTCGTACAAAGCTGAGATCCTCGGCCACATGACCGTCCTCGTAAATCAGAACGTGTCCGTCAACAAACTTCCAAGTGAGACCGGGGTTAGTCGTCATGCGATAGCGGTCGCCGCTCTTCGAGACCCAAGCCCTGCCCCATGTAGTGAGGACGATGCCTCCCCGACCGAAGTCCAGCCACTCGATCTCGGTCGGGTCGTCCACCAGTTTTATGGTGAGACCCGAGACAGTGCGCTTTGTCCAGCCAGCTTGAGAAACGCGCTCTGAAGTGGCGCAACTCGCCACGAGTAGCGCCAACAAGATGCAAGCTGCGCGCATGAGGTCTAACGCCCAGAGCTCAGGCACGCGGGACCAAACGACGCGAACCGCGAAGCGGAACTGGAGGCGCAATCCCGCGTTGCCTGCAGCGATTTGTTAGGTGCGACAACCATACTCTCTAATTTTGTCAGCAATCGGCTTTGGATTCATGCACAAATACCAAAAGACAATCTTCTCTGGATAACCCATGATTTGATGGCGAATCCGAACCCCCTTGCCAGCAAATGGAATAAGTCCATACGGCTCAACTCCGGTCACTTGTTCCGGCCTGAAAACGTATGTGCCTAAAAAGACAACCTCCAACACGAGCTGCGCAGGTGTGACCTTGAGCTGGGCAAAAGGCCATGTGGCGTTCATCAATCCGATTCTCGCCCCGCCTCGCCATGTTCGTTCACAGGATAGCATTTGGCACCTAACGAGACACAAGATCAGCCGCGGCTCTGTAACGCACAAGGGGCGGGAAGCTGCGACATCTCAGCTAAGATCGACCGCATAAAATAGCGCCGGCAAGCCGTCGGCTGCATTGCTGGGTTAGGCGTTACGCCCTCGTTACAGCGTCGCGCCCAATTTAGTGGAG
>Ga0207646_10000749_pt1 | contig 42175 bp, 46 predicted proteins | sample KBSK5502metaG_FD_184343 | JGI IMG/M metagenome (GOLD analysis project Ga0207646, IMG submission 184343) | Corn, switchgrass and miscanthus rhizosphere microbial communities from Kellogg Biological Station, Michigan, USA - KBS K5-50-2 metaG... | ecosystem: Host-associated > Plants > Roots >... | reverse complement strand
CTGCCAGTGATGTCTGGCTTGATGGCATTGAGACGTGGAACGCCAGCTTTTGTGGCATCTATGCCAATCGCTTAGCAATGAGAACCAATCGAGAAGTATTCGGTTGGTCTGAGCTGGGGAACAGTGATGCCCATACGTTGAGCGCTATTGGGCGCGGCTGCACCTGGTTTGAGGGAACGACTGCGCAGGATGTACGCGCTACGATTGAGTCTGGCCTGAGCGCACCAGGTGGGAAACTATGGCGCGTCAACGATTACCTGCGGCTGGCGAGTTATCACATCAACAAGCGACGGCAAGAACTCCGGCAGTGGGTGGCTTAATAAAAAGAGCTAGTCCAAATGGCGGTAAGTATGATACAATAGAGTTATGATTAGCAGACACATACAGCAACGTGTTCGGCAGTTGGTTACATCAATTATGCGACCGTTGGCCGGACTAGGGATCACTCCAAATACTTTGACCGTATTGGGGCTGCTGCTCAGTATATTAACAGCCTTTATTATTGCTCAGGGATGGTTGTTTGCTGGTGGCTTGCTGGTGTTGTTTGCTGGAATCTTTGACATGTTTGATGGAGCGATGGCCCGTGCGCGCAATGTTGCCACGACTTTTGGCGCATTCTTCGACTCGACGCTCGACCGCTACTCAGAAAGCATTATCCTGTTCGGGTTGCTCTTCTATGCATTACGAGAACCAGGTCTGCAAGATCGTTTCTGGCCCTTTGGGAATGAGCAACCCTGGTTGATTGTGCTCATCTACATTGCTGTGGTCGGCTCATTAATGGTTAGCTATGCAAAGGCGCGTGCCGAGGGGTTGGGCTTAGAGTGTAAGACCGGACTATTGGCTCGTCCTGAACGTGTCGTCATACTGGCTATTGGGCTTTTGACTGGCGCTGTTATCTGGGCACTGGTTGTGCTGGCGATTTTTTCGAATGTGACAACCGTGGAGCGCATCGTCCATATCTGGCGAGTCACTCATGTGACCATGAGCGAGGCAACAAGCTTCTCCTCTGCTGGTTTAGGGCATGAGAAAGGTAACAGCGTGATTCACCAGCAAGCGCCAATAGCGACGAACGAAGGTAAAGAACCTTCTGTACCCACCAGCGTTCCGCCGTTTAGCGGTGGTGTACAACAAGAGTGAAGAAAACGGCATAGGTTAGACTGGACCGGGTAGTACATAAAAGCCTGTCCGAGAATAAAGTAGAGGCGGATCAGTGATTCCGCCCATTCGCACAACGCGGATTGGTGAGAGAGACGGTGTAGGGATGTCTAAGAATCGACCACATCTCATCTTTTGTCCTCTCCCGAACACCCGTTGTATCAGCGAGAGACGATTGGCACAAATACAGAGTGCTCCTGAGCGACCTGCAATCGAATATTCTCAATGGCTATAGCCCGCGCTCCGGTCCATTACTGGTGAGACTGGAGATCTTAGTGACAACACAAAATGAGAATAGCGACGTCAATGTGACCGTCGTTGAGCAATCGTCTGCCTCCGAAACCCCTATAACTTCTGCGTCAGCAGAAGTTGCACCACCTGCTCAGGAGGCACAAGCAACAGAAACGCAGGTAGTAGAAGAGCAGCTTGAACAAGAGACTGTACGTCCTTTCGCCGATTTCATCGAGGAATTTCGTCAAACCGAGGTTCATTTTGGGTCTCTACTACAGGATGTGCAAGCAGAACCATTTCCCTCGTTGATTCCTGGGGAAGAGCAGGGCGGAAGTCAATTTGCTAGCGGTTGGGAGCATACGCCTTTCGGAGAGAGTACGCTCCTGGAAGGGATGCCATTCGCCGGTGAAAGAGTGGATCCTGCTGCGACGCAGTTTGTGGAAGGTACTGGCGTTGTAGTTGAAGCAATCCCGGAACTTTCTGTACCGGCAGAGCCGCTCCCTACTACGAAGGAGCAGCAGCCGTCCACGTCCGAGACCAAAGCCGCGGCCACGGCGGAGCGTCCTGTTTCGCCACTTTTACGACCTGCATCGCGCATCCGTACGCCCCGTCATGGACATGCCCGGCAGCGCGAGGAGGCCGCGCCTCAGAAAGAAAATGTAGTCTCCGCACAGCCCTCTGCTGCACCGGTTCTCCCTCCTGTAGAGGATACAGTTCAGGCAGTAGCTGCTCCAATGGAGCCGGCTGCAGTGGAAGCGACTTCCGTGGAAGAGTCGCCACGCCCGGCGCGTCGCTATCGATTTGATGGACGAATGCCGGCGGCTTCAAGTGTTCCTGCTGCGCCCATTCAGGCGCGTGCAGAAGAGAGCAAGGATAATGGGCAAGTGGACGTGCAGGCTGCACAGCAACTGCAACAATCCGCAAGCGCAGCCCAGCTAACTGAACAGCTCGCGCCAAAACAAGCGGGCGCCCATGAGCTGGTGACAACGACCGGCGTTGAGGTCGCGAAGGGGTCATCCTCTAAGAATGACCGGCGTCGTCATGGGCAAGAACGACACGGCGAGAAAATGCAAACTGCCCCTGCCGAATCTACTGCTGAAGTGACTGCGCCAGTAGCCGAAAACGGCGAGCAAGGAGTCACAGAGGTTGCGCCCGAGGACCTGCCACCTTTGGAATATGCCGAATTGCAAGCCGCCAGTTCGCGGCGGCGCCGGCGCCGCCGCTCGGGCAGCTCAGGTCCGGCGACGGCAGCTCTGAATATCAATACTCCTGCCGCCGCGAAACCGGCAACCCCAGATGTGCCTTCGGGGATACCAACACCTGCAGCGCCATCCCCCGTCAATGTGCCGCACAATCTCACGGTACCCGGTACATCAACGCCATCAGCAGGCCAGTACAGTATTGTTTCTGGCTATACGGTGAGTCAGATGAATCATGGCAACGAGGGGGCGGGGCCATTTATGGGACCTGAGCCTTCTCCTGCTCGTGGCGGCAGCTTGTCGCGCAACATAAGGCCAATGCGCAACGAAGCGCAGCGTATGCCCGCTTCCCCTGGTCGCCCGAACGAGGGGGGGGCATCTGCTACTTCGATCAGCCATCTTGCTCATGTAGTTGCGCAGGCCATCCAGGGGCAGACCGATCGCATGGTGGCTGAGCTAAGGCGTGCCAATCAAATTCCAACCAATATATCGGTTGCGCTTCCACCGCTGCCCTCGACTGAAAGAGTTGGCGTCTTCGTGGATGTAGCCAACCTGCTCTACTCAGCGCGTACCCTGCGTATGACGGTTGATTTTGGCAAGCTGCTGGACTTCTTGCGCGGCAATCGCCGCCTTGTGAGAGCCCATGCTTATTGCCCCACCAGCCCGCAGCCTGGTGATGAGCAGATGTTCTTGCAAGCCGTGAAGGGTCTGGGGTATCGCATCACGACCAAGGACTACAAGACGTTCTCAAGTGGGGCGAAAAAGGCAGACCTGGACCTGGATTTATGCATGGATGTGGTGCGCCTCGTGGATGGCAAGGCTGTTGATTGTATCGTCCTGGTCAGCGGCGATAGCGATTTTATGCCTATGCTCGACTACTGCTCTGATCATGGTGTGCGCGTCGAGGTGGCAGCGTTCGATGAGTCAATGTCCGCTACTCTGCGCCAGAGTTGTGACCTTTTCATAAATCTCTCCATGCTCGATGAGATTCGAGCGTAATTGTAGGGATACAAGTTATCGCGCCCTATAGTGGCAGGCATCCGAATGAAGATGCACTTCCACTATAGGGCGCGATTCTTTATAGTTTCTTGATGGAATTCTGCTTACATCTCGGTAATCATACTTAAGAATATTCAGTAATAGTGCTTAGACAGGCCAAAAGTGGTTACCCTGGCTTCTACAAAGCGTTCTTTTACGATATAGCAGCATGATAGTGAGAGATATAAGCATATGATCACGCAAGAGAAAGAAGTCAGTATACAGCCAGCTTCGTCTCTCGAGCGCCCCAAATCCTTTGCCTCGATATGGCATGAGGCACTCCTCCCCTACCTGGGTACACGCCTGGTGCTTGTCCTGGTAGGATTACTTGTTGACTTCTATATCTTGCCTTTACTCAAGAGCAATCCCTACCTGCCTTCGGTGAGTCTGAGCACTCATTTTCCTGATACTCTGTGGCTGATGTGGAGGCGCTTTGATGCTGGATTCTACGTGGATATTGCCGAGCATGGTTACTGGCCTGCCAGCACGCTGCATACGACATCAGACTGGATATTTCTCCCACTTTATCCAATGCTCATCTACCCCTTTGGACATCTCTTCGGAGGAAGTGATGCAGCTTTTGATATAGCAGGTATCCTGGTCTCTAATGCGGCAGCAGTGATCGCGGTTGTTTATCTTTATCGATTAGTGCGCCGTGATTTTGGTTCGCTGGTTGCTTCACGCACTGTAATCTACCTGGCCGTCTTCCCAACAAGTTTCTATCTCTCAGCTATCTATCCGGAAGCGGTTTTTTTAGCATGTGCTGTAGCTTGTATCTACTATGCACGACAACATAGCTGGTGGTTGGCAGGCATATGCGGCGGATTAGCCTCATTGAGCCGCATACAGGGTCTTGCGCTCGTTGTGCCTGTCGCGTGGGAGTACTGGCAGTTTTTGAGCGACCGCTATTCACCTTTACCCGATATGAGTACAATGCTGCTGCGGGAAAAAGCAAGCGCCTGGTTGAACTCTCGTCTAGAAGGGCTGTTCCTGGCGGCGCAGGAACTTCGAAACTGGTTCACCCTGCTAGCAATTTCCCTCATTCCCCTGGGCCTGGTGCCGTTCTTGATTTACTCGCAAATAAAAACAGGAGATTTTCTGGCAACAATACATAACCATCATGTGGGGTGGGGACGGTATTTCGAAAATCCGTGGAGCTTACTTGCCTACGCCTTGAGCCACCCACAGCCACCTAATTCCTTGGATTGGAACTTCTGGCTGCTCAATATCATCACGATCATACTTTTTCTCGGTTTTACTGCCTGGTCATTCCGCAGACTGCCCATCATCTACGCGCTCTACACGCTCGTCATGGTGCTTATGCCGCTTACGACAGCCAGTATTAACAGCATTAGCCGCTATTACCTGATCATTTTCCCTGCAATGATACTGCTGGCTTTATGGAGTAATCGCGGCGAAAGACCAGCGCGCCACTTACTGATTACAAGCCTCTTTGTTGCGATGCAGGCTCTTCTCATGGCCTTCTTCGTGCTAGGACTACCGCTGATCGCTTGAGAAAAAGCAGCTTATCGCTCTCGGCACTCACAAACGCAATCATGCCTGATGGTTCCCTGGTGTTTAGAAAGGTGTCAAAAACCTCTACCATTCTTCGTGAGAAATAACCCCTTCACAACGTATAATTCCATAGCAGGTATGCTTGTAATTTCAATTGTTCCATTGATTGGAATAGCGTTCCTGGCCGTGTTTTTCATGATATACTAGGACGCGAGAAATGTCCTTCGCCCCTGCATAATCCTGTACTTATTTTGGGCGAAACCGGCGTTTGTCTCGATGTGTTTGGCTTTCATGGACGATCCGGCGTTCTATCAGCGTATTTCTGAGGACAGACAAGAAAGGAAGCTCATATGCGAAGAGTTGGCGGCTTCGCCCGCATCGCTGCGTTCCTCACATTGATTCCCCTGGTGCTCGCCGCCTGTGGTGGCACATCCACAAGCAGCGGAGGAGGAACTACACCTGCTGCCACTGCACCAAAAGCAAAGGTGGCGCTGGTAACCGACATCGGTGGGTTGAATGACAGGGGTTTCAACCAGCTGGCTTATACGGGCTACACAAAGGCTCTAAACCAGTACCACTTCACTTCAAAGGTCATCCAGACACAATCGCAGAACGACTATGTAAAGAATCTCACGCTGGCTTCGCAAAGCGTAGGCACGGGCGGCCTGGTCGTTGCCGTAGGCTTCTTGATGCAGGCGCCGTTGGATCAGATTGCCAAACAGAATCCCAGCATCAATTATGCCATCGTCGATGGTTGTGCAATGCCAGCTAACGCCACTGCCTGCGACCCGCTTCCCAATGTTTCTCCTCTCTTCTTCAAAGAGCAAGAAGCTGGCTGCCTGGTTGGTGCAGTTGCAGGCCAGATGGAACTGGATGGTAAATCCAAGGTATCCAAGTTGCTCGGTGCGAGCGCCATTGGAGCCGTGGGTGGCATTCCTGTCCCGGCAGTCACTCGCTATATCGCAGGTTACAAGTTCTGTGCTAAAAAGGTTGACCCGAATGTGAAGGTCTATGTCAACTACTCACAGGACTTTGCTGATACTGCTAAGTGCAAAGATGCAGCTTTGGCCCAGATTAACCAGCATCAAGTAGACATCGTCTTCCAGGTTGCCGGCGGTTGTGGTATCGGCGCACTCGATGCTGCTAATGGCAAAGGGGTCTACGGTATTGGCGTTGACGCTGACCAGGGATATCTCTATCCGAGCGTCATCACCAGCGCACTCAAACGTGTAGACAGCGCGGTGTTTGACATCATCGATCTTACCGAGAAGGGACAGTATAGCAATAACCTGCCGAGGTTTAGTCTAACGAATGATGGCGTCGGCTATGCTCCGGTCAGTTCTGGTGTGCCCGCAGATGCAAAGGCAACTGCTGACGCGTATGCATCTCAGATCACGGCCGGTACGCTCGTCCCACCTGAGGACATTCCTAACCCCAACACCCCGTAGCTAAAAAGGTATTACCTTTCTGGCTTTTCTGAAAGTCCATGTCGCTGCGACATGGACTTTCATATGCTGAGTCTGCGCTTGCTTCTGATAAGCTCTAATGTTATGATTAGAGAACAATTTCCTGGCTACTACTTTGGGAGTCGAAATCGCCTCCCAGGAATAGGAGGAAGTCGATATGGCCGTGCCAACAGTGCAACAGGCTGGGCCTGGGCAGCCTACTCCTGTACCGAATCGTCTGATATGGCTTCGCAGACTTGGCGCCTCGATCGGACGTCCCGTCTTTGCCGTGGTCCTGGCGATGGTTGCTGGCATCATCATTATCATGATTACCTCGCCTGGCTCCCCTGGTGACCGCTTTACAGAGGCCATCAGCGCCTATCAAGCCCTTCTTTCCGGCTCTTTTGGCAGCCTGCAGAGTCTCTCGTTTACTCTGGTCTATGTCACCCCGCTCATTTTTGCAGGTCTTTCTGTGGCAATCGCCTTTCGTGCCGGGCTTTTCAACATTGGAGCCGAAGGCCAGCTTGCCGTCGGAGCATTAGCAGCTAGCGCTATCGGTATCAATGCTACAACCTGGCCTGGTTGGATACTTATTCCAGTCCTGATTGTTGCCGGTGCGCTCGCGGGCGCCATCTGGGGCGGGATTGTTGGCATATTGAAAGCCTGGCGAGGCGCACACGAAGTCGTCACGACGATTATGCTCAACTGGATCGCTTTTTTTGTTGCTGACTACCTCATCAATGGCCCCCTCATAGACAAAAATCTGGCCAACTCCACCAGACCTCTTCCTCCGCAGGCGACATTCCCGGAGATTTCCGTCTTCTACAACAACACCCTGGGCGCTTTTCTACCGAAGATTGCTCCAGCCACAGCTTATTTAGTGGATGTCACCTTCTTTTTTGCTCTTATAGCCCTGCTTGTCTACTGGTTTCTCATGTCGCGCACGACGTTCGGGTACGAGGTACGTGTGATCGGACAAAACCCCAAAGCGGCCCGGTACGCGGGTATCTCCACCAAACGTAATATTTTTCTGGTGATGGCGATTGCAGGTGCTTTCTCTGGCCTGGGCGGTGTATTTCACCTGATGGGACAGTTCCCCTATTACCTGACCGGCTCTACTTTCAAAATTGATACGGTGGGATTTGATGCCATTGGAGTCGCCCTGCTCGGTCACACCACGGCGATAGGCGTACTCTTTGCCTCTCTCCTCTTCGGAGGATTACGGCAGGGCGCCGGACTCATGCAACTGAATGCCAATGTATCGGGTGATCTCGTCTATATCATTCAAGCCCTGGTACTGTTTAGTATCGCCGCTGAGTTTTTACCTGCCATCCGGCGCGCGCTGCCAAAGTGGATGATCCTTCGTCCCAGGCCGTCTGCGGCAGCTGCCGGTGGAGTTTTAACCATCACCGACCTTCCTGAAAATGGGAACGGGGGTGCGCAGAATGGAGAAGCCGGTGGCGGAGCTTCTCATTTAAGCGACTCTACTGTTGAGCATAGTCCTGGTCAAATGCAGACAACTGAGGAGGAATGATCGTGTTCTTTCAAGTCTTATTTCGCGTGCTCACCTCCAGTGACCTCTGGCAGGCGACCTTACAATTTGGTGCTCTACTCTTGCTGCCGGCGCTGGGCGGTGTGATTTCTGAGCGCAGCGGAGTCACGAATATCGCTATGGAAGGCATGATGCTCACAGGTGCTTATGCAGGCGTCATGACTGCGCTGTCCACACATAGTCTACTGGTTGGCGTGCTGGGTGCGATAATCGCTGGAGGCCTCATGGCGCTCATTCATGCCGTTGTCTCCATCAATTTTAAGGCTAACCAGATCGTGAGTGGTATTGCCATTAATATCGCCGCACTTGGCCTGACCAATTACTTGCTATTCGTTCAGACCGGGGGTCAGGGCGTACCATCCCTGGCAAGCAGCCTGCGTCTACCAACAGTCACGTGGGGACCTCTCGCGAAAATCCCGTTCCTCGGCCCCGTCCTGTTTCAGCAGAACATCATCTTTTATGTAGCTCTGCTGGTCCTGGTCGGTATTCAGCTACTCCTGTTCCGCACGAATATTGGCCTGCGTATCAGGGCTGTGGGTGAGCATCCACAGGCGGCCGATACCGCCGGTGTGAATGTGCGGTTGGTGCGTTACCTCTGCGTGGTTAGCAGCGGGCTGCTCTCTGGCCTTGCGGGTGCTTTCCTGGCCTTGGGTATTGCAGGTATTTTCCTCCCGAATATGACGGCTGGCATTGGCTATATTGCATTGGCTGCCGTGATTTTTGGCAAATATATCCCGCTGGGAGCTGCTGGCGCTTGCCTGATCTTCGGATTGGGTGAAGCGCTCAGTGTTCGCTTGCAAGATACTAATATTTCTCCAATCTACTCAGTACGTTGCCCTATATACTTACGCTGATTGCATTGGTTGGCCTGGTTGGTCGTACAACACCGCCTGCAGCCGATGGCATCCCTTACGAACCAGGAGCAGAGTAAAAAAAAATTAAGATCTGTGGGACGGCCCTCGTGGGCGACCACTTAGCTTGCGAAGCAGGAGGATAAGCTATGCAGGAAAGTACGGCTCTCGCTTCAGCCGAGGAACTATCTATGCCCCTGGCAATAGAGATGCGCCACATTACCAAAACCTGGCCTGGTGTCGTTGCCAATGATCATGTCAATCTCAAAGTGCGTAAGGGTGAGATCCATGCACTCGTTGGAGAGAATGGTGCCGGTAAGACTACCTTGATGAATATCCTGTATGGATTGATTCATCCCGATAGTGGTGAAATTCTAATCAATGGGCAGGTTGCGCATATTTCAGGACCACGCGATGCTATCCGGCTGCATATTGGTATGGTGCATCAACACTTTATGCTGATTCCTCCCTTGACTGTAGCCGAGAATATCGTGCTGGGTCATGAGCCGGGAGGTGTCGGCTCCGTGTATGAAGTTAAACAGGCACGCGAGCTTATTCTCAAATTGAGCAAGCAGTATGGGCTGCCTATTGATCCCGATGCCCGCATCGAAAAGCTTTCGGTAGGCTTGCAACAACGAGTGGAGATACTTAAAGTCCTTTATCGCGCTGCCGACATCCTGATTATGGATGAGCCAACCGGCGTCTTGACACCGCAGGAGACGTTTGAACTCTTTGGTGTTTTGCGTGGCCTGGTGCAGCAAGGTAAGACCATCATCTTCATCACCCACAAGTTGCGCGAGGTGCTTGAACTCACCGATAGCATCACCGTGCTGCGGCGTGGCAAGAACGCCGGCGAGCTGATTACCAGCCAGACCAACCAGGCCGAGATCGCACGCCTGATGGTGGGACGCGAGGTCCTGCTGCGCGTCAACAAGACACCTGCCCATCCGGGTCCCGTCGTGCTGCATGTAGAGGACCTGCACGCACTTTCGGACCTCGACTTAGAGGTACTGCACAGCGTGAGTTTCGATGTAAGAGCAGGCGAGATCCTCGGTATCGCGGGCGTGGAGGGCAATGGTCAGTCCGAACTCGTCGAGACGCTAACCGGCATGCGTAAGATCACAAGTGGGAAGATCACTATTAACGAGGTCAAGGATGGGCAAGCTGGTGAGACCCGGGACCTGACGACTTTGAATGCGCGTGAAGAGCGTTTGCTTGGCCTGGCGCATATTCCGGAGGACCGCCGGGGCAGCGGGCTTGTGCTCGCAGACTCTATCGAAGATAACGCGATCTTGGGGCGGCAGCGCTGGCCGCAGTTCTCCAGGAATGGCTTTGTGTTGCTACAACGCAATATCATTAATTGGGCTAAGAAACTTGTCACCGAGTTTGATATTCGAACCACCTCTATCGAGGCTCCGGTCCGCTCCCTCTCCGGAGGCAATCAACAAAAACTCATCATTGCTCGTGAGTTTTCTGCTGAACCGATGGCTCTGATAGCTTCTCAACCTACTCGCGGCGTCGATATCGGCGCGATTGAGTTCATCCATCGCCGTATTATCGAGCAGCGCGATGCGGGCAAAGCGGTCTTACTCATCTCCGCGGAACTGGATGAGATTCGCTCGCTGTCCGACCGCATTGCGGTAATGTACGAGGGCAAAATTGTCGATATCGTTTCTCCTGACGCCACAGAGGAGCAATTGGGTATCTTAATGACAGGTGGTCATATAGAGAAGTAAACTTACACCTTCAACCCCAACACCCTCACCAGCCGCACTATCTCCGCCCCTGTATTTACATCGTGATTCCCTACAACTGCCTCCGCGGCTTGTCTGAGCAAGAATAAGGCCTGTGGTGTGTTCAGATCGTTTTCCATGGCGGCTATGAAACGATCGTACAGCAAGCTGTCTGTCCCATCTACTCGTTCACCTACGAGTGCACGTACCCGCTGGAAAAGCTCGACCGTCTCCGTTGCTACCTGCAGGTCCTCGGGGAAGCACTCCCAAGGGTAGCGATAGTGGTGGTTCAGCAGCGTTACACGAATGGCATTGGCGCTATAGTGCTGGAGCAGGTCGCTGACGAGCGTCAGGTTGCCTAGCGACTTGCTCATCTTCTCACCATCCTGGTGTACCATGCCTGTATGCATCCAGAAGCGCGAGAAAGGCGCTTTCCCTGTAAAGTGCTCGGACTGCGCAATTTCACACGTGTGGTGCGGGAACGCGAGGTCAGCCCCACCACCATGAATGTCTATCTGTGGACCGAGGTAATGTATCGACATCGCGCTGCACTCGATATGCCAGCCAGGACGACCGGGACCCCAGGGGCTCGGCCATGCAGGTTCGCCAGGAGCCTGCGCCTGCCAGAGCACAAAATCGAGCGGGTCCTTCTTGCGGGGATCATCGGGATAATTCCCGCGCTCGTTGGCGATGGTGAGCATGGCAGAATAGTCGTTCAGGCCAATCGCGCGCGCCATTATACCGAAATCTGGGTCCGACTTGATATTGTAATAGACGTTGCCCCCACTTTCATATGCATACCCCCGCGCCAGCAGCGTTTGAATGATCTCGATCATCGCCGGCGTTTCCTGGGTGGCATGAGCGTAAACGTTGGGGCGGCGCACATTCAGGGCGTCCATATCGCGTAAATAGCGCTCAGTCTCGCGCCTGCCCAACTCGTCCCAGGCCATGCCTACTTCGCGAGCCTTACGCAGGATGTCGTCATCGATATCGGTGACATTTTGTACATAGTTCACTGTATAGCCGCGAAATTCAAGATAGCGAATGAGCGTATCAAAAGAGACATAGGTGAAGGCATGACCCAGGTGAGTTGTATCATATGGCGTAATTCCACAGACATAGATGCGTACCATATTGTCCGTGAGAGGAGCAAATTCTTCCAGTGATTGAGTAAGCGTGTTGAACAGTTTCATCGCAAGGATTCTCCTCTAGGCGCCAAGACCAAACAAACGAACAGCATTTGCTGTGGTGGCCTGGGCAATCTCCTCGAATGTCATGCCACGAATTTCGGCCAGCTTTTCGGCGACGTGTTTGACAAAGAGCGGCTCGTTGCGCCTGGCGCGTAAGGGCTGCGGAACCAGGTAGGGGCTATCGGTCTCGACCAGAATGCGATCCAGTGGAGCCATACGCGCCACCTCTGGCAGCGCGTTGCCCTGGCGCGTGAGCGGTCCGGCAAACGAGAGCATAAAACCTTCAAACTCAAGGCATTCTTCGGCCTGGGCGACGTTCCCCGAAAAACAGTGAAAGACACCGCGCAGCCCCTGCCCATGAGCGCGTAATAGCTCAATCACGTCATCGTGTGAGTCGCGCACGTGAATGATGCATGGCAGATCACACTCGCGGGCAAGCTGGAGATGCGAGCAGAAGACGCTGCGCTGCACATCGCGAGGCGAGAGCATGCGAAAATAGTCCAGGCCGAACTCGCCGATTGCCACGACTTCTGGCTCTCTTGCCATCTCGCGGTAGTGCATTCCTACCTCGTCGCTATAGGTCGTGGCATCATGTGGGTGTGTGCCGGCAGCAGCAAATACGACACCCGGGTGCTTCTTTGCCAGCGAGAGCGCGAATTGGCTCGAGGCGAGGTCGCAGCCCGGATCAACGATGCGGGTGATACCGCCTTCGAAGGCGGCCGAGATTACGGCTTCGCGGTCGGCATTGAAACGGGAGGTGTCAATGTGGGCGTGGCTATCGATGAGCAACCGGGGTTTCCTTTCTGACAGGCAAAAAAGAGAAGCCAGGGTAAGCAGCGGCTTCTTTTTCTCTTCACTTCATTTAGTATAGTCCCAGGATTACAGTGATGTCAAACTATGTTGAGCAATCAGACTGCCTGCCATACCTGCACTGACCCATCACCGCTTGCAGAGGCAATATGCTTACCGTCGGGTAACCATACCACGGCATGTACGGAGTCAGCATGGGCGCGAAAGGTCAGGACGTTACTTTGTACATGACTCTGTGCATGAGGTTTTGTTGAGGCAATCGCGGACGTATGCTCAGCATCCCAGACCTGGACGATGTTATCTTTGCTTACGGAGAGGATACGGTTGCCATCGGGCGACCATTCCACGATGCCCACCCAGTCGGTGTGACCACGATAAGTAGCAAGCGGACGACTTTTGGCGATTTCCCACACCTGTACCGTCTTATCCTCACTTGTTGAAGCGATCCGCTTACCATCGGGTGACCAGGCTATGGCCCTTACCCAACCCTCGTGACCGCGGTAGCTGGTAACCTTACGCCCTTTGGCAGCATTCCATATCTGCACTTCCCTCCAGGAGCCAGAAGCAATTAGCATACCATCGGGTGACCAGGCTATGGCCCGTGCCCAGTACATGTGATCCCGGTAGGTCAAGACGCCTTCGCCGCTCCTGGCATCCCATACCTGTATTGTATTGTCTGTCCCGCTGCAAGAAGCGATGTGCTTGCCGCCAGGCGACCATGCCAAAGCATAGATCATACCAGCGTGGCCGTCATAGCTGGAGACTTTTTGGCCGCTGGCCACGTCCCAGACTTGTATCGTCTTATCAAGGCTTGCCGAGGCGATCTGTCGTCCATCAGGCGACCACGCGATCGATGTTACTCCAGCAGCGTGACCACGGTAGATATAGGAAACGGCTCCGCTGGTAGCATCCCATACATCTACCACGCGATCATGGCCTCCAGAGGCTATGTACCGCCGGTTAGGCGACCACGCCACGGCGTAGATCATTGCAGCGTGGCTGCGATCGGTGGAGAAAGCGCTTTCCTGGTGTGGTGTGTTTGTAACTTGTCTGGCTGGAGTAGGTGAAGGAGCGGGCTGCGCTATTTCAACAGGTGTTTGTCCGGCCTGGCTTGCTTGCTCAAAGGCATCAGCAAAATCCTGGATGCTAGCAAAACGCTGGTGTGGATCTTTGGCAAGTGCCTTCAACACCACTGCTTCGAGAGCAGGCGGAATGCTTGGCTCTACCTGGCAGAGCGGAGGAGGAGGATTGAGCACATGCTGAATCGCTACTTCCTCGTAAGAACCATTGAAAGGGCGCGTACCACAAAGCCACTCGTAAACCGAGACTGCCAATGCGTACTGATCGCTCGCTGGACGTGGGTTGCCACGGGCCTGTTCCGGTGCCATGTAGGCTATGGTACCCGATGAATCCCGCGAGCTTTCCTGGGAAGAGTTATAGGTCACCATGGCGAGGCCAAAATCGCTGAGCAATATCTCGTTGTTGCGCCCCAATAGCATATTTTCCGGCTTCACATCGCGGTGGATGAGCTTCTGGTCATGGGCGTACTGCAGGGCTGACGCTACTTGCTTAACATAGTGTAGAACCTTCTCTGGTGACAGGCACATGCCCCTCTGGTAATGCTGGCGTAAGGTGCCATTAGGAGCGTAACCCATCACCAGAAAAGGGATGCTCTCCTCGACACCGAAATCCAGGACACGCACAATATGGGGATGTTCTAAGCGGGCAATCGTGCGCGCTTCGTTGCGGAATTGGGCAATTTCATCGCTTGTCAGGCGTGTATCGAGCACTTTGATGGCCGCCAGTGTGTTGAGGTGGATGTGTTCACCCAGGTAGACAACAGCAAAGCCGCCATGACCTAACAGGCGGATCAGGTGATAATTGCCAAGTTGCTGTCCTACACGGTCGGTCATCGCTGAGCTTCTTCCTGGTCGTGCTCTCTCTCCGATTACTACTTCTAATAACGACGAGGGTCGAGCTTAATTGTAGAAGAGTCTAATGGGAGTGTCAAGGCTACCAGGTTGTATCTTCTTGCAAGGTGAGCTTTTGTATTTTACAATGAGCTGGGTTTATGATAATGTGATGAAAATGAACCAAGGAGAAAACGATGAACGCGAAGCAAGGTGATTCATGGGATCTGACGCATCACTCCCCAATGCCTCGCCCAAAAGATGATGATGGGTATTTTGAGCAGATGTCAAGAGCTGTGTTTCTTGCAGGGCTGAACTGGAACGTGATTGAGAAGAAATGGGCAGATATAAGGCGCTCCCTTGCTAACTTTTCAATCGATGCTGTTGCCCAATTTGATGACAGCGATATTGATCGCTTACTCAAGGACGAGGGTATGATACGAAGCGCTAAGAAAATTACGGCTGTGATTGCAAATGCCCAGGCGATACAACAGGTGCAGCGAGAATTTGGTTCATTTGCAAAGTATCTGCAAGCGGTCAAGGCAACGGGTGAGGAAGCGCTCTTGAAGGATCTGCACAAACGTTTCGCCTTTTTGGGGGAGTCGACCGCCGCGATCTTCCTCTTCTCTGTGGGAGAAGAGATGCCCCAAACTGCGCAGAAAATACAGAAGATGCACGAAACTCGTACGCACTAAACCGGGTTGGCGTTTTCGGGTGTTCCACTTCTTAAAATCGCGGTCTTTCGCGGCTTTATTCGGAAGGTGAAGTTACTGCTCACTGTCAAGCCAAATCGTGACAGGCCCGTCGTTGAGTAGCTCAACCTGCATATAGGCGCCGAATATTCCGTCTGCAACCGTCAGCCCGTAAGCGGCGATAGTGTCTTTGAAGCGCTCGACAAGAGGTTCCGCTATTGAGGGAGGCGCAGCATCGGTAAAGCTGGGACGGCGTCCCCTACGCGTATCAGCATACAGCGTGAACTGCGAGACGACCAACACTTCTCCACCAATATCGAGAAGGGAACGGTTCATCTTGCCCTCATCGTCACCAAAGATACGCAGATAGACAATTTTATCAGCCAGGGCCTTGACCTGAACCTCGCTATCGTCCCGCCCTACTCCAAGCAGTACCAGGAGTCCCTGGCCTATTTGCCCCACGACCTGTTCGTCAACCGTGACGCTGGCACGGCTTACTCGCTGTAATAACGCTCTCATATTCTCGTCCCATAACTTTTTGTTCCCTCTAGTTTAACACTGGCAAAGGAGTACAAGCAATGGTAGACCAGGAACCAGGAGCCAACCAGAATATGAAACAATTCACCAGCATTGAAAAGATAAATACAGGCATCCTCATGGCTGCAAGGATTCCCAAGCTTTTGCTTTTTACTACAGCGCTATGCTAGGATGAGAGTAGCGATCAATGAGGGGAACTTTGTAATGCAAGAAATAAGCTGTCAGGCGATTGTATTTGATCTGGATGGCGTTTTGGTAGACTCCACCGTTATTGTTGAGCGCCACTGGCGCATGTGGGCCGCGCAACATGGCCTGGATAGTGAATTCATCCTGGCGCGTGCTCATGGAAGGCGCACAATTGATACCCTGCGTACCGTTGCCTCCCACCTCAATCTGGACCTTGAACAGGAGGCTGCGCTGCTTGAAAAGAGAGAGGTTGAAGATACAGAGGGGCTTATCACGGTTCCAGGAGCGGTCGAGTTGCTCCTGGCGTTGCCAGGCCACAGTTGGGCCATAGTGACCTCTGGCTCGCGCATGCTTGCCACCACGCGTTTACGGGCGGTCGGCTTGCCCATTCCACAAACCCTTGTCACCGCTGAGGAGGTGTATCTGGGCAAGCCCCATCCAGAGGGCTATCTGAAAGCCTCAGCGCTGTTGGGACTGGAGCCACAAAACTGTCTGGTGATCGAAGATGCGCCCGCTGGCATACAAGCTGCACACGCTGCTGGAAGCCGTGTCATCGGTGTGACGACCACATTTCCCGTGGCAGATTTAGACGAGGCCGATTTTGTCGTGCCGTCGCTGGCTAGCTTACACCTCGCTTTCACAGAAAATGGCACCACCCCTACTCCACTGCTGACGCTCAGCGTGTTCTGATCTCAAGCGGCTCGCGCTCAAAGCAAAATGGTGCTTCCTACAGCCGCAACGAGAAGGTGAGGAGGCTTACATGGCTCATTGCGATCTGATGAGCTTTTACTGATGGCTGAGCCTGGAAAGCCTTGGAAAAAGCAGAGAAGGCTAAATCACTATGACTCGAGGAAAGCCGAAGGACACAGGTGTACCAGCGTGCATTGCGCGCAGAGCGGCTTGCGAGCTATGCAAATCGCGCGTCCGTGACAGATCAACCTGTATGAGAGATGAAGCCATTCCTCGCGAGGTATGATGCGCATCAAATCCTGCTCGACTTTTACCGGGTCTTCATTGGTCGTCCAGCCCAATCGCCGCGCCAGGCGACCCACGTGCGTATCGACTGCTATCCCCTCGACGATGCCAAAAGCGCTGCTTAGCACCACATTGGCGGTTTTGCGTCCCACGCCGGGCAGCGTTACTAGATCCTCCATCGTGTGTGGCACTTCACCGCCGTAGTTGGTAATGATGCGCTGGGCGGCGGCGCGTATGTTCTTCGCCTTGTTGTGGTAAAAGCCAGTTGATCGAATATCCTTTTCCAGTTCTTCCTGGCTCACCGTCGCGTAATCCTCCACGCGGCGATATTTCTTAAACAGCTCAGCCGTGACCATATCCACGCGCTCGTCAGTACTTTGTGCCGAAAGCTGCGTGGCCACCAGCAATTCAAGTGGGTTAGAGAAGTTGAGCGCAGTCTTCGCATCAGGGTACAGGCGCCGCAGTTCTGCGAGAATGGCTGTGACCTGTTCAGGCGATCCGGGAGGCGGGCCTGCGTAAGCAGGTGGTGCGACCTTATTCATTGCTTTTTCTCACGCCTTTCTCCAGGTATTCTCATACTACTTCTTGCCTTGACTTTGGTACATTTCAAGCAACTCTTCCACTGTGGTTGCGTCCTCGGGCTTTTTATCTTTCTCTCGAAATGCGACGAACCTGGGAAATCGCAGTGCATATCCTGACTCTTCTCCCACTTTTCCAGCGGTATGGATGGGTGAACGCGTGATTTCATCTGCCAGCACTTCGATGACAATTTCCGGCTCGAGCCACACACTTGGTTCAATCAGTGATGAGACGCGGGCTGGTTTATGATCAACTACCAGCCCTTTGGTGCGCTCCCTGATACTGCGCCATTCTTCATCCGTCAGACCCGTGCCAATTTTTGAAACAGTGACGAACATGTCCTGTTTCTTATCATACACGCCCACGAGCAGTGCGCCCGCCCCCAATGCCGCACGCTTGCCCCTACCAAAAATGTATCCCAGCAGAACGCAGTCGATGGTATCCTGCAATGCTCCGGCTGAATGCCTTTTTAGTTTCACCCAATTGAAATTTCTCGCGCCTGCTTCGTAGGGGCTTTCCAGCTTTTTGACCACCACGCCTTCCAACCCCTTGCTGATGGCTTCCTCGAAGAGGAGCGAGAGCGTTTTGGCATCCCTCACAATATGATTGCTTGTGAGCACGAGGACGTCGTCAGCTTGAATGGTTGCTTCAAGCATTTTCATGCGTTCAACCAGCGGTGTCTCAAGGAGCGACGTCCCGTTTTTGTACAAGATGTCGAATACAAAGGCTTTTAGCGGCATCTGCTCTGCCATTGCTTCGATGTCATATTTTCGCCGTCTTCTGGTTGTTTCCTGGAATGGCAGAAATTCTTCAGATGCCGGATTGTAAGCGAGAGCTTCTGCATCAAGAATGACGCTGTCTGCTTGTACTTGCTTGTGAGTTCCCTCAATAATATCTGGAAACATCTGTGACATGTTTTCCAGGTTACGCGAGAAGATGGAAACATGCTGCCCATCTTTATGGATCTGCGTGCGAAACCCATCGTATTTATATTGCGCATCGACCACCCCCATTTTCGTGATGATGGTTTCGGCGTCGGGTAAGCGTTCCGCGAGTTGCGGGCGGATCGGTTTGCCAACCTGGACATCTATTTGTTCAACTGCCTGTAAAGCATCTTCCTCTCCGGGATGCTGCCATAATGTCTTAGCGATGAGCCCCAGATCTGATGTTTTATTATAGGCACCTTCCAAAACTTTGCGCTTGTGTGTATCGTGAAATTTTGCCGTTGCCAACGCGTCAAGCATGGTCGAGTCGCCAATGCCCAGCCGCAGGTTTCCCATTGGAATTCTCACTAAATATTTTGCAGACAAACTGTCAACTTGTCTGAGCAAATCGGCGAGTAGCGCAATTCGTTTTTCGACCGCTCCCTTCCCTGAGGTCTGCGCAATGGTTTTCAACCCCCCAAACACATCGTCTACGCTTAAGACGGTAGGCGCTCTTCCTGCCTCTTTATTGACCTGCTCTGCAACCAGTCCCAGGTCACCAAGTGTAGCATACAGCGTGAGAACGTGCCCCTGAGTGATGTGATAGGCGCTGGCAATCGATCTGGCCACAGTTTTCTCTGCCATACCGATCTCAAGCGTTTCAAAGGGCGGTGCTACCCTTCCTTGAACAAGGTAGCAGACTTTTGCTACCTCATCTGGACTTTCAATCAAATGAAACAGCTCCGCTAAAATCGCAATCAAAGCAAGCCGGGAGCTGGTTTTTTCCAGTTTTTCAAAGTATTGCGCAAGACTTGCAAATTCCAAAGGGTGTTCCTCTTTCTTACCGTCGAGTTGCTTCACGGCCTGGTGTCGTTCATCCGACATGTAGTAATATTATAGCGTGCGAAATACTGCCATAGCATCATCACGGATACTTTCTGCACGAAAAGAGAGGTGTCACGCATGCAAGATTCCCCTGTCAGCCAAACACACTTCAGCGAGACGTGTGCGTTCTGTCAAATCATTCGCTCTCAAGAAAAGGCCTACATTGTCTTTGAAGATGGCATTTCCCTGGCCTTTTTGGATAGCAGGCCTCTTTTTCCTGGACACTGCCTTTTAGTGCCGAAGGACCATTATGAAACGCTCGCCGATCTTCCTGCTTCCCTTGTCGGGCCATTGTTTCAGAATGCACAATTGTTGGAACGGGCCATAGAAGAGGGCTTACAAGCCGATGGAACGTTTCTCGCCATCAACAACCGTGTCAGTCAAAGCGTCCCCCATATGCATATTCACCTCGTGCCTCGCCACAGAAATGATGGCCTCAGGGGCTTCTTTTGGCCCAGACAGCGCTACAAAGATGAAGCAGCCCTCCTCCAGATGCAGGAAACACTTCGATCTGCCGTTGCCAGGATCCAGACTCCTTGACTGTAAGATGTATCGGAATATCCGCAATGGAAACAACGCCCGATAGCACTTTCTTCACACAACTCTTGACGTACTGCCTAAAATATACCATGAGCACAATGCAATCTTGCCTGATAGAGATATATCAAGACGGTGAGCACAGTGAACACGGCAATAGCAAGAACACTAGTGAGAGGGCCATCCATATGAGTGCCTCCTCTGAAACGTGGCAACTAGGAAGCCAGACCGTACAGGTATCGCACCTGGAGAAACCCTACTGGCCACAGACGGGGTTCACCAAAGGCGATATGCTGCACTATTACCGGCAGATCGCGCACACAGCGCTCCCCTATTTCAAAGACCGTCCGGTGACGCTGCGCGTGTTCCCCCAAGGGGTCCCTGGAGAATCGTACTACCTGCGCGACTGCCCTGACTCTGCTCCCGACTGGCTCCGGAGGGTATCGTACCAGCCCAAGACAGGCACGCACCTGGTTCCTTTGCCACTGATCGACAATGCAGCGGGCCTGATCTGGTTCGCCAACAAGGGGGCCATCGAATTCCACCTGTGGAGTTCACATGTCCCGGACCTCACGCAGCCTGATCAGGCTATTTTTGATCTGGATCCCGGCGATACGGCGTCTTTCACGGACGTTCGGGAGGCAGCGCTGCGACTCCATGACAAGCTCGAGCAAGGAGGAGTCAGGGGATATCCGAAGACCAGCGGTGGACGCGGGCTGCATATCTACGTGCCGTTAGCAGCTGGGTATACCTTCGAGCGCGTACGCAGTTGGGTCAAAGCGGTGGGGCAGCAGCTCGCTACCACCTATCCAGATCTGATCGCCATCGCTCAGGGCCCGACGCACCTTGGAGGGCGCGTCACGATTGACCCTGGACAGAACAGTGTCGGTCGCAACACAGCGGCCCCCTATACCCTGCGTGCCAGCACTCCTCATCCCACGGTATCCACGCCGCTCACCTGGGAGGAACTGGATACTGGTAACATTCACCCCGCGGATCTGACCCCTCAGGTGGTACTCGATCGTGTCCAGCGACTTGGCGATAGTTTCGCAGCAGTACTCACTACGGATCAGCACATCGCATAGCTTTTCAGCTTATCTAAGGACATGGTAAAGAAGAACTTTCAGCGTATTATCGACCCATTCCAATGCGGAGGAGCAAGGTGTAACATATGAAATCCGATCGGAATGTTCCTGAAGGGCCAGAACCAGGCGGGGAGGTGAAGGGAACGCGAGACTCTCTCGTCTTTGTGGTGCAAAAGCATAAGGCTTCCCGTCTTCATTACGATTTTCGGTTGGAACTCGATGGCGTCTTGAAAAGCTGGGCAGTGCCGAAAGGCCCATCGCTGAACCCAAAAGAGAAACGGCTGGCGATCATGGTGGAAGATCATCCCTTCGAGTATCGAACCTTCGAAGGGGTGATTGCAGAGGGCGAGTATGGAGCAGGAGAAGTCATCGTCTGGGATCAGGGAACGTACAGACCCTTTGCGGGGAAAACTAAAGAGGAAATGCAGGAGCAGGTAAGAGCACAACTGAACCAGGGAGAGCTCCGTTTTCTGCTGTTCGGAGAAAAATTGCGCGGGGAATTTGTGCTCATCCGACAGAAACGGCTGGGAGAAAAGGCCTGGTTACTGATCAAGAAACGGGATCAATATGCCTCCGATGCAGATATCACCCTGCAAGATAGATCAGTCATCTCTGGAAAACGGCTAGGCGAAGTCAAATCCTAGGAGGGTGGAAGAGATGTCTGAATTGCCACGGCGATGGCAATCGAAAAGTCTTTCAGGTCGGCGATGCTCACGTCGAAGGCGCTTATGCCAAGAAATTGTGCACGGCGTTTCGCATTTCCATGCAATGTGACGGTGGGCCGTCCGCTGCGCAACTGTACGACTTCCATTTCGCGCCAGGCGACGCCGTGTAAGCCGGTGCCGAGCGCCTTACTGATGGCTTCTTTAGCAGCAAAACGCCCGGCAAGCCGGTTGGCTTTACCACGGCACTGGCGCACCTCCATCTCGGTGAAAACACGTTTGAGAAAACGCTCACCGTGATGCTCATAGACCTTGCGCACCCGCTCTACCTCGATGATATCGATGCCAACGGCGACATTCACTCCTTGTGGCGGGCTCAACGGTGCGGGCAAACCTGCCACTCCTGCAGGCCCAAAAAGCCAGTCGGGAATAGCGATTCCCGGCTGGCGAACCAGCGGCGTAAAAATCAATGGGAGGTCATCATCCATTAGTGCTCTCTATGCTGCTCAGCAGCGGCTGCATGCTCGTGCTGTCTCCTGATGGCAGGATGGAGGGCGCAGGGCCTGTGCCGCGTCCGATGCCGCGGTAAATGAAGCCGAGGCGGGCCATCTCACCCGATTCATAGACATTGCGCCCATCGATGAGTACGGGGCGGCGCATGGCGCTGCGAATCTGGGCCATGTCGAGCGATTTAAACTCGTTCCACTCGGTTATAATCACCAGAGCATCTGTTCCCCTGGCTACTTCATAGGGGTTTTGACAGAAAGTGACCGCTTCCATGCGTACGCCTTCGCGTTCCAATGCCTCGTGCCCGGTGTTCGCGGCGACAGGATCATAGACACGCACCATAGCTCCCTGGTTTGTAATCCAGCGGATAATGTCAACCGAGGCTGCTTCGCGCATGTCGTCGGTATTCGGTTTGAATGCCAGGCCAAGGATACCGATTTCGCAACCACGCAGCGAGCCAAGAATAGAGGTCAACTTGGTCACCACCAGGCGGCGCTGGTCATGGTTGATATCCATAACAGCATGTAACAGTTGTGGATGCAAGCCAGCTTCGTCAGCCATATGCGCAAGCGCGCGCACATCTTTGGGAAAGCAACTCCCACCGTAACCAAGCCCAGCATCCAGAAACGATCGCCCGATGCGTTTATCGTAGCCCATCCCTGCTGCTACCTCTTTGACGTCTGCTCCCAGGCGTTCGCAAATTTGCGCTATTTCATTAATGAAGGATATTTTGGCTGCCAGGAATGCGTTAGAGGCATACTTTATCATTTCGGCTGTGTACAGGTCTGTGATGACCATTGGGGCGCGCAATGGCAGGTAAAGGGTAGCGACTTTGCTCGCCGCTTCCTGGTCGGTTGAGCCTAGCACGATACGGTCAGGATACTGGAAATCCTGTACGGCTGAACCCTCGCGTAAAAATTCCGGGTTGGAAACAACGGCAAAACGGACTTCTGGCCGTTTCAGACTCTGGCGTATGATGCGCGTGACGACATCGCCACTGCCCACTGGCACTGTGCTCTTATTGATAATGATCGCGTAGTGATCGAGTTCCTGGGCAATGCCGCGTGCTGCGCTCTCGACATAGCGCATGTCAGCTCCGCCCTGGCTAGAGCCTGTGGGAGTATTGACGGCGATGAAAATAAAGTCGCTGTTATCTAAGGCCTCGCTATAGCTGATTGTGAAATGAAGGCGCCCCGCGTTGGCGTTTCGCTCGACCATTTCTTCCAACCCAGGTTCATAAATAGGGAGAATACCCTGTTTGAGGCGCTCAATTTTCTCTGAGATGATATCGACACAGGTCACCTGGTTACCCATATCTGCGAAACAGGTGCCTGTGACTAGACCTACATAGCCTGTACCTATAACACAAATTTTTGCCACTACATTACTCCTCAATAGTCACAAATGGATTTTCGTGTTTCTCTTCTATAATGGTGGTTGGTGCACCGTGTCCGGGGAAAACCACCAGGTCATCATCAAGCCTGTATAGCTTATCACGGATTGATGATGCAATCTGAGGATAACTTCCCCCTGCAAAATCTGTGCGTCCGATGCCGCGATTAAAGAGGGTATCGCCGCTGAATACACAGTAGGGGTGGCTCACAAGGCAGATGCCACCGCGAGTGTGACCCGGAGTGTGCAGCACCTCGAGCGTGAGTGTGCCAAAGGAGATCGTATCTCCCTCTTTCAGCAAAATATCTGGTTTTCTCTTTACGAGCGGCGCTGGACGATTGAACATCTTTGCGGTGCGTTCATCTGTATACATAAAAGCATCGGCGGGATGGATAGCCAATAGCACCGGATAGACAGCGCTCACCTCATCGATTGCGCAGATGTGGTCGATATGACCATGTGTGTTGATGATATATTTGGGGATGAACTCTAACTCTTGAATACGTTGTATGATGCGTTCCGCCTCGTCACCCGGGTCAATAATCACTGCCTCGAGCGTTTGAGGACAGGCATACAGGTAACAGTTCTCTTGAAACGGGCCGACCGTCACACATGCGACAATTGGCTTGAGTCCCTTGTCCGTTTCGGGCATGCTCTGTTTGTCCTTCACTAATTCGCTGACTGTAACTTGGAATACATTATAGCACAGGTGTCGATGTTGCTCTCCCCCTTATTCCCAGCTAGTAGTTAGTCCAGATAGGTTTGTGAGGTAGAAATGTAGTGACACCTGTATGAGTTACTCACATCGTAACCCTACGTGTGTACCTACATCGTAGCCAGTGTGAGCAATGGGCACTCCCTTGGGGAGCGGGAGCACCGCTCGCTTGATGGTCTACGATGTTGGTAAACCAGAAAGGTCACGATGTTGGTAAACCATACAACACCCCTCGCGGGTGTCAGGCCCACCGCAAAATTCAAACTGGACTGGCTACTAGCTTTTTGGCTTGTAATATACTGATCTTTATGCTACAATAATAAGAAAATATGTTCTAAATATACCAGATCCTGTAGAGTACGCTATTTTAACGAAATTTTTATGCGTAAAGTAGTCAAGCAATAAATATTTTTACGTCTTTGTGGTATACTATCCATCTAGCGTCGTACAGAAAGTAGCGAGTCACTACTACCAAACACCACTGTAAGCGACATACCAGTCCTGGTGGACGTTCACCCCTTGATCCTCAAGAAAAACATGTTGAAAATAGCTGAAGAATAAGCTATATTAGCCTAATATAAGCATTAAGGGCATCACGCATCGTTGGCAGGCTATTTCCATGTTGTAAGGAGAAACGTACATGATAGAAGATCGTCCGGAAAGAAAAATGTATCGCAAAAGTCCCGGGAGACAGTACGGATATGAATACGATCCATTACATAGCCAGAGCCTGAGCCGGTATGGTCAACAAGGGCAGTCCGATGTTTCTGTACAGAGCCAATCATGGGATGACCACGATGAAACGGGTAGTCGCAGTAACCGTCGCACCAGTGGACTGCTTGCTCCCCGGCCTAACCCACGCCGTACACGGCAACTACTGCGCCAGAATATCATTGCCAGCAAATCAAAATCGGGCCTTTTAGATGATACCGGGCAGCTTGATCCCGAGTTGCGCGGCCGCTATCCCTTGCCGGATGAAGACCCGGGAATATATGGGAGCGAGGTAGACCCGACTCTTTATAGTAATCGCTATTCTCGTACCAGTCAACTGCTTTCTCCTCCTCCAGAGCAGTATATCGAAGAGGAGTTTGATGAGGAGCAGCTGGCAGGCGAAGACCCCGACCCGGGCTATGATGAATACGAGGAATACGACCCCCTGGCAAATCGGCTGCCGTATACAGAATCTCCGCGAGCCAGATCTACTGCTCTGCGTGCACAGCCCGAGATTCCCGAGCGCGGCATGCGCTATAGTGCTCCGCTAGACTATGATGTTGAAGAGCAAGAAGAGGTGCCTGCAAGGCGCAAACAGAAAAAGAAGAAGGGTCTCTCGCGCCGCAAATTGCTTATTGGAGCTGTCGCGGTGGGCGGCGGAGCTGTCGCGGCCTATGAACTGGTTCCCCACTTACCGCAGGCACTCGAGCAGGCCGGAACAAATATCGAGCACCAGCTCCAGGATGCATTTAACAAGGGACTGGCTGCCGGAGGCGAAGCTGTACGTAAAGAGCTTATCAACTCGTTGGATACGCTCGAAGGCGTTTCCCTCGATGCGGCTATTGGAGCGGCACGGCTTACTCGTATCGCCTACGATGTGTTTGTCTCCCCGCTGGTCACGCTTGCTGCTACTATTGCGGATGATTTTCTCTCTGCCTTTCTTGGCGCGCTGACTACAGCTCGCAAATGGCTGACTTCAATCAACGCGGACAATGCCACACTTGCTGCACTTCAAGCTGTGCTCCAAAGCTGGGTCAACCAGATTCAAAACATGCCAAAGAAGTTGCAGACCATCACCGATACCGACCTGGATGGTGCGCAGGCATACCTGCGGGCCTTACAAAAGAAAATCCAGGAGGAGCAAGCCAAGCTCAATGGGCAGGGAACGACACCCACTCCCGCGCCAACGGCCAAGTCGCATCCATAGGGCAGCGTACACTTTGCCATCCTGGGGCTACAGAACTATTTTAGGAGGTTTAGCTCTATGGCAACAACCGCTGAAAATGCTGACCGAGAAGTCTTGCGTTCCGAGCGTATTGCTGGAGGCATTCTCCCACGAGTCTTGAACACGTTTGACATGATCGCCATCTTCATTGCAATCGTCCTCTTTATCAGTAATGCTGGCGTCATACCCGGTGCGGGTGCAGCGGCTTTTATCTACTGGATCCTGGGCTTTGTCGCATTCCTCATTCCAGGTGCGATTGTCACCGGGCAACTTGGCTTAATGTTCCCTGGAGAAGGTTCCATATACGTCTGGACCAGCAAGGCGTTTGGCGCTTTCCTGGGCTTTTTCGCCGGGTTCTGCGCGTGGTGGCCTGGTGTGCTGGTAATGATCGCCACCGGTGATGCCGTGGTCACGCTGATCCAGCAGCTTGGCGGTCAATTCAATGCGAGCCTGCTCACTGAACCATGGCAGCAAGGCCTGGTAATCATTCTCGTCATTGCTTTCTCTCTCGCCCTGTCTGTCCTGCGCTTCCGCGTGATGCAGAATTTCGTCAACATCGTCTTCCTTGCGTATGGAGGCGCGATTCTACTGATTGGCCTGGCCGGTGTGCTCTGGCTGGCGAGCGGGCATGCGCCGCAGGCTGATTTTTCTGCGCATAGCTGGGCCCTGAAGAAGGCCAACTTCACTTTCTTCGGCCTGGTGGTGCTGGCTTTGCTGGGTATCGAGGTGCCGCTCAACATGGGCGTCGAGATCCACAATATGCGCTCGATTACACGCTATCTCCTCTGGGGATCGGTCGTGGTCATGGCGGCTTACCTCATCGGCACCTTTGGTGTGATGATGGCTGTGCCGGTGAGTTCAAGCAATCCGCATGTGGTAACTCAAGGTAACCCGGCAGCGGTGGCGGCTGCCGTACACAATGGCTTTGGTGGTGCTGGCAATGTGCTTGGAGCGATTGTCAACATCATCTTTATCGGCTTTTTCATCTTCAACACCGCTGTCTACAACTACTCGTTTGGGCGACTGCTCTTCGTTTCCGGCCTGGATCGACGCCTGCCAACCTGGATGAGCAAGGTCAATGCCAACAGGGTACCCTGGGTAGCCGTGCTGGTTCAGAGCATTATCTCGGGAGTTTTCACGCTTGTGGCATTTATTATCGTGCCCTATGCCCTGAAGACGGGGTTTAAACCCACCGATCTTTCAACCGTCGTGTACGATATCCTGCAGGCGGCGGTAACAGTGATCTGGTGCGTCTCGATGGTGATCCTGTTCATTGACGTGATCATCATTCGCTACAAGTACCATGAAACCTTCCAGCGTATTCGCCTTGCTCCCGACTGGGTGTTCTACCTCTGCTCCCTGTTAGGTCTGGTTGCCAGCGGCGTCGGCGTCTATGTGACCTTTACCGGCCCATGGACTCCTTTGATTTCTTATGGGTCGTGGGTTCTCTGGATCGGAGGTATCGGCGTGCTTTCGTTGATTATCGGCGCAGTAATCTTCTTCGTCGGCCATGCGACGATTAAGAGCGATGTGACTGATGAGGAGGTAATCGCTGAGGCGACCGGAGGGCGGGCCACAGCGTAAGAAACCGTAATAGTATCCTTGGTGTGAGAAGCGGCTTTACACATATAAAGCCGCTTCTCACCTGAGTCAGGCTCCCCTTTGGAGAACCAGGCAACCATCTGATTGCGATTGTCATCGCGGCCCCTATCGTTTTCGCCTCACAACCTACGGTGAAGCTACTCATATCTTACCTGGCACCTCACCGGAGGAGATCAAGCGTCTCATCACAGAGCAACTGGAACGCTTCTCCATTCCCACCTCCCAGCTTGAAGATCTGCTCATAGTGCCGGCAGCCGAGACACACCCGCGAGCGGCAGTCGTGCAGACGCTAGCAGCAGCAGTAGCAGCGATCACTGGCACACACCCACGCGTAGAGGGAAGTGGACCAGCTTGCGATGGGTGGATGTTCATTACGCGAGGTATTCCCACCGTCTGTGGATACGGTGCCACCTACGGTGGCGTCCATGGAGCCGATGAGTGGGTAGAGTTGGAGAGCTTACAAAGCACTACAGAAGTGTACGCTAATACTATTCTGCATTACCTGGAAAGCAAGTCTTCTTGCGGGTAATGGCTTGCCATTTTTTACTCTAAACACACCAGACGGCTTCAGTGCCAATCTAGAATGCAAGACATAGCCAACTATGCACGCGAGGATTTTTGTTTCGCTCCTGCCTCTTTAGAGGATGTCGTATCGAATTTTGTGTAATGGCGTAAAGTGAGAAGACGTTAAAGCCAATCCAGACCTAGCTTTTGGGCTTTCTTGCTTTGTACCGTTGCACAAAATTCGATATAGCATCGGCAAGATGCCATCCCGATAGTTGTGTAACGACGAGTTGTAAAAAGGGCAGTTGTGAGCAAAGATTACAAGCAGAGATCGTCCCTTTGACGTTCTTGGTTCAGTCCATAAAAGGAGGGATGCTATGCCTGTAGTATTTGCTCACAGTAGCTTTGTTTCACACCTTATCGCTACACAACTATCGGGATGGCATCTTGAATTTACTCATGCTTATGGCGTAAACTACTTTTTATTAAGAGGTGTTTTTTGTGTGAAAAAAGTATCTTTAGATGAAGAAGAAACATTGCGATCATACAACTTCGATATCATAACGAATTTTGTGTAACGATATGCAATGTGAGGCGTTAAAACCAGTCCAGACCTGGCTTCTAGGCTTTTATGCTAAGCCCCATTACACAAAATTCGTTATGGCATTTACAACTTCTGTCTGTTGGAAACAAAAAGGAGATACTAATGACAATGTCTCAACGAGGGTGGACAAGCAGCCAACCCGATGTTCTCTTGGAAGGCGCACGTATTATCAGGCCTTTCCTACCAGAGTTATTAAGCCAATATGTCGTTACCGTAAGTCCAAATTTGGCGGCTATGCCTGCACCAGTTGTTGTAGATCAAACTTTGGCTCTTGCTCTTGCAGTGGCTCAGACTGGGCAGAAAGTCGACTTCCTTATAGTGGGAACACTTTCGGCCTATGAGCCCACAAGGGAATGGATGCGCAGGTACCTTGAGGACGACCTCGAGGCAAATCTTGATTACATTCCGACGCCTGGAAAACCTCCAAAGGTACCCCCCGCTGGTGTGTGTACTTGTCCTGGTGGAGATCTCACATGGTATCGACGAACAAAGGGACAGCCTGTACCGAGTTGTCCTAACCATGGAACTCTTACCTGCACCTAAGTGAGCACGTGATGATAACCACCAAATTTTGGGAGGGGCTAGGAGCCAAACTTGCCGATCAATGGATAGTCACGACCCTAACACCTGCTTTTGTGTTCTGGTTGGGAGGACTCCTAGCTTGGATCACGCACTATGGCTTGGCCTCACTGCACCTTCTGGAAACACAACTTACCAATCTCTTGACCTCTCTAATAGCCCAAGGAGCCTTTCTGATTGGCGTCCTGCTAATAATACTTGCATCTTCAACTGTTGTACAACAATTGGATCTGCCGATAATTCGTCTACTTGAAGGCTATTGGCCTCGCTGGCTGAAATGGCTGCAACGCTGGGGAGTAGATTGGCAGAACAAGCAACTGAAGTCGGCAGAAGACCGCTGGCAGGAGTTGGAACACGAAAAAGAAGTACGTGAACTAAGGCCTGAGGAAAACGAAGAGCAAGTAGCACTAGATTCAAAGCTGAGACTAGCTCCGGCGGACCCTTTGTACCGAATGCCCACCAAGTTGGGTAATATTCTGCGCGCTGCCGAAATTCGCCCACTTGTAAATTATGGATTAGAAACCACAATCTGTTGGCCGCGTCTTTGGCTGCTGCTACCCGATAACGTCAAAAACGAACTGACAGAGGCGCGCACAAGTCTCGACACCAACATCCGCATCTTGGTCTGGGGAATCCTTTTCTTTGTCTGGACGATCTGGGCTCCGTGGGCTCTCCTTATAGGATTAGCAATTGTCATCTGGGCATATTATAGGGCACTGAGGGCTGCTGAGGTGTATGGCGATTTACTTGATTCTGCCTTTGATTTGCACCGCTTCGCACTCTATGAGACGCTGCACTGGCCGCGACCTGAGCAGCCGAATAACGAGGAGGAAAAAGGAACCGAACTGACGAGGTACCTTTATCGAGGATTAGCGCCTGCTTCAGTAAAATTCCAATACTCCTCGGAAAATCAGCCTTCTCCACAGACTTCCTCTAATGTAACAAGAGGTCTTATCGGTTTACTCATGGCTATCGTTCTAGGAATTTATTTATGGGCAACAATTTTAAAGAGATCACACAAAAGAAAGGGTTAGCCATAGCATTCTTTAGAGATGCCATACCATATTTTGTCCAGTCCCCGGTTTACTGGCTCTTCCGCATTTCCCGTGCTCAGCAATTTTAGCGAGTTAGCAGCAAGCGCGTGTAGAAGCGTATCGAGGGACTTTCCTTCCGACATATGCTCTCTTTACATCGAGAAGCGTTCAGGCGAGCTATTAGGCTGTTTCCTTCGCGCTTTCCTTGATTGCTGAGCACGGGAAATGCGGAAGAGCCGGTTTACTGAACACTAAAACAGGGTGGTAGTAGGTACACTGCCAAGTTGCTGCTCCTAAGCATCTTGATATCCGCTGCTCACTCGTCAATTGACAGCAAAACCGACACTCACAAGCGATTTTGCGCGAACAATACATATCCGCTGACATGAGTAGAAAGACGCTACGAAGCCCGCCCGTGAAGTATGGACTGGCAACGAAAAACGGTGAAGTTGCTTACGCCCCACATCTAGCTTCCGATTTCTGGAGGAACCGTAGATGCCAGTTGTTGCGCCATCGCCGCTCCGAGCGCTTGTAGTCCGTTGGCGGGCCTCACCATTACCTCGAAGTCAACGATCTGGCCTGCAGCGTTGAACTGGATGATATCGACGCCTTTCACGCTCAACGGGCCAACATGGGCGCTGAATTCGAGAACGACCGCGTTGTCGCCAACAAACTGCCGCTGATAGGTAAAGTCCTCCAAAACGCGTACAGCGCTGCTCAGGTATAGCATCGCTGTGGCTTTGCCTTCTTTTGGCTTCCAGAGGACAGGCGAGCGGAAGAGTACATCATCGGCCAGAGCCTCGGCCAGGGCTTGCATATCCTTCCCTTTCTCGCTGACAAATCGGTACCACTTTGTGAGACCATCGGGTTGTGCATTCATCATCGCGCGCTTTCTCCTTTCACAGTTTCTCTCAGTATACTCTCTTGCATGAAAGATTGCCTCTCTGTTCCGTCAGTTTCCTCGCGGCTCAGGCGCTGTTGCAATTCGTTCACGAGCTTGTACGTATCCTCATACAGGTGATCTTCGACAACTTTTCCCCAGCGGAGACGTAAGAACTGCATTACATCATTCTGATACACGCTTCCATCAGCACGAGGAGCTGCAACCGAGAGTCGCGTTGCCACCAACGTATTCCAGGGCCATCCCTGGACAATCACCTGGTGGACAGTGTACTGGATGCCAGGAAAGTAGGAGAACACACGCTGAAACCATGCTCTGACGGCTCCCACCCCTCTACACTCTCCTCCGAGAGGAGCAGGACCAGCAAAGGAAAAGATCACCCCTAGATGGAACTGGCGTAACACCTGCTCGTAATCGCCCGCACTCAAAGCACGAAACCCGGTGCGGACAATGCGACGGACAATAGCCTTATACATACACTCACCTCATGCGCAGTATGGATCTGGTTGATTACTCGCTGTATATGCAACAAAGTGCATATTCCTATGAGAGAGTATAAAGTAGTGCCGCGCCCCTGTCAAGTGTTCTAAAGGTGTCTCTTTAATTCTGACATGGCCAGCCCCTTTATCAGAGTAGATGGTAAGATAGCTACAGGAAGGAGGTAAAGAGGACAGCATCGAACTCAACGACTTATCGAGTATTGGAGTAGGGATTAAACATCTTCACCCATAGGGGTGTTCTGTATAGTCTCATCGAGGTCATGGCCCACAAGTGTATAGCCTATGCCCGGAACGGTGAGAATGTAGATCGGATTATTGGGATCTGGCTCAATCTTATGGCGCAAGTGGAGTATAGTCGCTTTGATTAAGCCAGTATTTCCATCGTTGTTGGAACCCCAGATGGGCTTGCCCATCTGGCTGAAAGTACAGATAGTATTTGCTTGAAGAGCCAGAAAACTAAGGATATAGCCTTCAAGTCCAGTTAGGCTCATCGTTTTACCATCAACGATGACTTTCAGATGTGACGCATCAACACGGATGGGGCCAACCGTGATAATGGAAGTAGGAAGCTCTATAAAACCAGTGCGTCCTTTTCCAGTCGATGCATCTAAATCAGACATAGGTATATGCCTTACTCTCACAAAGGCGCTCCACACGCGCCGCGAAGCATTCTTTTCTTCCTCTATTATCTCATATATGTCAAGCTTACGTTTCGCGATCTGTCAGGATACCTCTCTATCAGCACTATAGATTATCAGAAGACTTGCACAATATCGCTATAGCAAATATAGTGATCTCTTGCCCCGTTCTCAGGTGGTTCTTTCACATCTACCACCCACAACATGTACAAGCCTGCGCTTCTTACAATCGCCTCTAATTCTTGCATGCGCTCATGATTGTAGTATGCGAGTCTCATTCCTACCTCAAACGGTCTGGTCGGTTCTGTTTGCATGACTCATTCCCCTTTTTCATAATTCTAACTAGTAGGTTTAAAGTGACTAATTTTAATTATACATATTTAACCCATCTTCTATCAACTGTACAAGTCTGATATGGTGGTTAAAACGAGGTAGGAAGTCAGAAATTCGTGATACGGTTGCGAGTGAAAGAAGTTGCACGAGAGAAAGGTATCAGCCAGGGGAAGCTTTCACGCCTGGCAGACATCAACATGACTACCATTCAGCTTATTTACCGCAAGCCAGAGGAAGCGAATATTACGCTTTTCACCCTCGATAAACTAGCCCATGCACTCGACGTGTCCCCCTGCGACCTGCTCGACTACCAGCCTTGACCCACCCGCGAACTCATCGAGGACGAACCTGGCATGTAACTACATCTGGGCAAGTCAGCATCGGAAAGCATTCTCTCATCCGGCCATAGACGCACAGAGATAGATCATTCTGCACAGAGACGGGGGAGCAGCAAGGAAGGACGGGGGAAACCACTCACGATCATGCACATTAGAACACTTGTCCTGGCGCGGCACTACTTATGAGAGAGTATAATCTATCATGCAACAAAGTGCAAGAGGGAAAGGTAATGGCATTATCGCACGCGATTCTCGCGACACTGCTAAGTGGACCGGCCAGCGGGTATAAGCTGACCAAGCGCTTCAACGCGGCCATTGGCTATTTCTGGCAGGCTACGCACCAGCAAATCTATCGCGAACTGACCTCCCTGGAAGAACAGGGCTATGTTGAACGTGTCCCATCCTCCTCACCATCAACGGAAAAACGCTACGCTCTTACATCTGAAGGACGCGATGCACTCACCGAGTGGATTATGCAGCCGTCTGAACCCGGCGTGCTTCGTGAAGATTTGCTGCTCAAGGTACGGGCAGGATCGCTCGTGCCACCTGAAGTCCTGCTGGCGGAACTCCATCGCCGTCGAGCTCTCCATGCCGGGCGGTTAGCCGTCTACCGTGAGTTGCAGGAACGCGATTTTCCTGATCCGCAGCGCCTGACCTATGAGCAGCGCTTACTTTACCTGCCACTGCTGGGAGGGTTGATGTTTGAAGCTAACAATGTCGCCTGGTGTGATACTGCTATCGCCTTCCTCCAGGAAGGGATGTAAACGCCACGCTCCTTCTGTTTGGCTCATCCCCAGAATACCAATTGGCTGTTCTCTCACACCTCATTTTGCGTTAGAACTGCTTCCAGGAGAAATTTCTTGTGGTATAAAGAGGAGAGACTATCATGACCGACGCGCTAGATATGGTAAAAGCCGTTCTCGCCACAACCGCGCCGCGCTGGTTGAATATGACAAAGACACTGCCCGTTGACCTGCTGAACCGCCAGCCTGCCGCAGGTGAATGGTCAGCAACAGAGTGCCTGATCCATTTACTTGATACCGAACATATCTTTCCCATTCGTGTGCAGGCAATCCTGGCGGGACAAGCTATCCCCGCTTTTGACCCCGATACGCAAGGCACAAAAAATACAGCGTCATCGCCAGAGCAACTGGCCAATGAATTTGCCAGCTTGCGCCAGGCCAGCTTCGCCGTGTTGGAGCGCGTCACCCCCCAGGACTTCAACCGTACCGCTGAGCATAGTGAGCTTGGAACAGTAACACTCGGCCAGTTAATACATGAATGGGCCGCGCATGACCTGAACCATACCATACAGGCTGAGAAGGCCATCATGCAACCGTTTATTCACGGTTCCGGCCCCTGGCGCTCCTCTTTCCAGGATCATGAGGGAGCCAACAAATTGGCGAGATAGCTTTGCTGGAAGAGATCACATGGACATCCAATGTACAGGCCATGACGCCGTGTCTGCTTCTGAAACTTGAGCGTACTCCCTTTACAGAGTTGATGAATCAAGCTTCAGGATTACGTAGTCACCTGGAGCGTATTGTTCAACAGCGACGTGCGAGTGACTCGCTGCTACTGGATGGACTTGGCGAAAAACCAATTGAACTTTCTACTGCCCATACGGGGGAACCCGATCTGCCCGAGACGTTTGTAGACTACGAGGAAGATCCCCGTGAGTATGAGCTGAGTATCGTGCAGACTGTCCTGCGTGTACATACCCATGTTTCCGATATTTACAATACCCCCCATAATCAGCTCGGTGAACAGCTCCGCCTGACCATTGAAGCCGTCAAGGAGAGGCAGGAGTGGGAGATGATCAATAGCCCGGAGTTCGGCTTGCTCAAAAACGTTGCACCAGCCTGCAGTGTCCAGACACGCAGCGGCCCACCACTCCCGATGATATGGATGAACTGCTCGCCCGCATCTGGAAACAGCCCGCCTTTTTCCTCGCCCATCCACGTGCCATTGCAGCCTTCGGGCGTGAATGTACTTGCCGTGGCGTACCACCTCCCACGGTCGAGATATTTGGCAACCCTTTCCTTACCTGGCGCGGTGTACCCCTGATCCCCACAGACAAACTGATGGTGAATGGTAGCGAGACAACGAGTATTCTGCTCATGCGTGTCGGCGAGCGAGAGCAAGGAGTCATCGGTCTTCACCAGACTGGCATTCCAAACGAACACTTGCCTAGTGGTCAGTCCAGATCGATCTTGACAGGGATGAGATAGTAACGAGCAAACCCAATGAAAACCCAGATGGAGTCTTCATGACTGACACCAATATCACCCTTGCCATGATGACTGAGGGCTGGCAAACCTATCAAAGGGAATTAAGCAAAGCCCTTGCCCCGTTATCCCCTGAGCAGCTTGCGTTGCGTGCTGCGCCCCACCTGCGTTCAATCGGTGAGCTGGCGCGCCATAGTATTGCAGCGCGCGCAGGTTGGTACCACGATGTTCTGCACGAGGGAGATGACGCTTTTGACGCGCTCTCCTATTGGAACTCCCCTGGTTCTCCAATACGCTCCGCCAGTGAGATCGTAAACGGGTTGGCTCTCACCTGGCAGGTGATCCAGGAGGCGCTAGCGCGCTACACCCCCACCGATCTGCAGGTCGTCTTCGAGTATGAACTCAACGGCCAAACACACATGTACACCCGTGGGTGGGTCGTCTGGCATGTGATTGAACACGACTTGCATCACGGCGGAGAAATTGGCTACTCGCTGGGCATGCACGGCCGTCAGGCTCCAGATATCTAGCCTGTGGGCGTTCTCCTGGTTCAGGTGGAGTCCCTTTTTGAGAAGGAAAAGGCACCTGTTTCTCTCCGTCAGGCTCCAGGGTTCATTGGTAAATGCCCTACGAAGGGAGCGGGTCTGGCCCTCAAACATGAGAAATTGCCCTCAATCTTGAGCACTGGTACGAACGTACCTGGGCAAACCGCTCCACATCTAGGGCATCATCAGAGAAAGTTGTCAATCCCCCGAACGCTCCGGGCAGTCGCCACGCCCTTGTCGGGGGATCGCTACGTCAAACTGTCACCAGCTGCAAAGGAGGGGATAGCCTTCTCGGCCTCAGCAGTTCTCTGTGCCCCTGACTCACTCAGATGAAGTGTACCAACTCAACCGCTCATTGACGATCTCCGCTGCCCGGTCGACTTGGTCAAGGTCGGAGATACATGGCCAAAGGATCACTTCGTCCATTCCTACTTCTCGGTAGGCTTCGATAGCTTGCTGCACCCCTTCCGATGTCGTGGGGATGGATTGCACCATGTCCTCTGTTTCAAAGTAATGCCTGAGATAGTGACTGGCACGCTCACGTGCGTTGGCCCCCAGAGCAAAGCAGAAGCCACCGACAAAGCGCGGCTTCCCAAGCCTGCCAGCCTCCTTCCAGGACTCTTCGGCCTTGTGATAGAGGACGCTGGCTTCCCTGGGGCCAGAGATACCTGCAAGATAGCCATCGCCCCACTTTCCGACGCGGCGCATCGCCTTCTGTGAATAGCCGCCTATCAGAATCTGTGGACCATTGGGTGAGACAACTGGTGGACCAATTGGTCCAACGTCCTCACTCACTGACTGGCCGGACCAGACGCGCTTCATCAGGGATAACTGTTCATCAAAGATCCGGGCGCGCTGCTTGAGGGCAACCCCGACCGCCTTGAAATCATCGGCGCGTCCACCAATGCCCAATCCCAACGTAAGGCGGCCATTGGAGAGCGCATCGAGGCTCGCAGCCATCTTTGCCAGCAGCGCTGGGGGGCGCAGCGGCGCCAGCAAAACGCTTGTCATCAGGCCAATGCGCCGGGTCACAGCGGCCACAGCGGCCAGCGTCATCAGCGGTTCATAATTGGCATAGACGAGGCGATCAAACACACTCAGGCTAGAAAAAGAACCAGCCTCGGCTTTTCTGGCCCAATCAAGTAGAAGCTGGCCTGATGCGCCAGGGATGGATTCAGGGAGTCCAAGTCCAATCTTCATGATACCTCCAACATAGCTCGCTTGCCTTCTCCAGAGAGGGATGCGAGCGCCAGTGTGTGTCGCTTAGTCGATGCGCTCAAAATCCGTGATCCAGTTGGTTTCCCAGGTTCTGCCGCCATCGGCGGAAAATGCTTGCTCCCAGTGGCACGAGGTGGCGGTGATCTCCGACCAGATGACCCGACACCAGATGTGCTTGCCCTCCCAGGGTTCGTGCGAGTAAAACTCGCCGCGCCCATCCTTGAATGCGCCGATCATGGGCTGGGACTGGAAGCCGTACTTGCTGTCGGCCGGATAGATGCTCCATTGCTGCGACTTTTGATCGAAGATGCGAAGGGCTATCCCTGCTCTCGGCCCCGACGGGAAGTCTATTGTAAATTCCTCGAAATTGCCCAGCCCGCCCAGGATCTTGCGAGCCACCGTTGTGCTTCCAAATGCTTCCCAAGCCGTTGACCCCTTCAGCCGCTCTGGCAGATTCCGGTTATGAGCTTTCCAGGAGCCCATGAAGAAATCAAAATCTGCACGGCCATCCTGCTCTTTGTCGATTTGTTCGTTCATGCTTTCCTCCATCATATGCTTAGGACTGATCGCAAAGGAGGTCACGCCCTCAGGCGCCTTACCAACCTTGTATCTTGAGAATACCAGGTTATTAGGTAAAAACTCGTCCTCATTTGCGGGTTCTGACAAAAGCTTGGGGTCGTAGTCAATACGTTCGGGCTGGCCAGGTGAGGACTTCTGTGGGGCACGGACATCGGCGTGCAGGGTAATCAGCTTCTCATCAAAGCAGATGGTAGGATAGCGCGGATCGTAGGCTTCTTCATAGAGATCCAGAACATCTTCCATGGGGGCCACAAACTCAGCCCCAACCTCCGGAATGCACCAGGAGTCGTGTTGCCAGGGCTTCAACTCATTTTTTTTAACATCTGGCGGATCGTTTCGGGCGAGATGGAATCCACAAAGCCAATTCAACGGCTTTCCTCGCGAGTAAGCGTAAGGTCCAATGGTCGTGTCCATCGGGGCCGAGGTGCAAGCGATCGCGATGAGATGGGCCGCTTGCCCACCCGTCAATGCCTGGCGCTGGCGCTGTTGTTTTTTATCGTGCAAGACCGCCTCCAATCCTCCAGAGAGATACGATTGTCGCACCCGAATGGAGGTGTTGCGCGTGATGCTGAACGCCTCGCAGATCTGTTCATCGGTCCATCCATCGGCGGCTTTGAGCAAGGCATGTGCGCGCGTAAAGGTGCGCGCGTTGGCTTTGCCTGCGTGGATGAAGGTCTGGAGAGAGGCACGGTCGGTTTCGGACAAGGTGACAGGAATGGGATGCTGCATGGAAAGCTTTCTATGGTTTTCCTTCAGTATCCCATCCCTGTCAATTTCGGCCTGGACTGACCACTAGCTTGTCCGTGCGATTTATGGGTATTGACAATAAGGCGATCGCATCCTACCTGATCACGTCATATTACTCGGTGGCAGTCTTGGTAGAGGACGCGCTGGGTGTACTTAAGAATGTTGAGATGTCAAGCTACTATGACTACCGGTGAACAGTACTCCTCCTCGTGGTTCTCGCAAGTACAGCAGGGCATGCATCAGCCTGATATCCATGGTTTCGGTGATATGCTTGATCCTGAATACATCGATCGGCTAGCTCGTCAGTTGTATGCTGAGGTTCTCGGACCGGTTTGGTGATGTGGATGCACATGAAAGAAGGCCCCCTGGCTCTTGGATCCTTCTCGCAGGAGTTTGTGGCAACTCTGGTCGTTCTTACCAGTTCTCAGGCTGATCCGGTTTACTTTTTTCTCACCAAACCGGTCCGAGAACCCGTTTGCTGGCATTGGATCAAACTGTCTTTTTCGTGAATGATGCCAAAAATAGATGAGCTATGATGACAAGGCACTGATCTCGGGCAGAAACTTTCAGTAATAATCGTCTCGACGCGCGAATCCGGCCGATCGTTGGCAATCTATCAGACAGAAACGCGTCAGGATAGCAAACAGATGACAGCATTTCCCGTTCATGACGATACTCATGACGCTTTCATGACGCTTCCTCCTTAGACTAGTATCCGAGAGGGCATGGGCTCGTCAATTGGAGGAGGTGGCCCAAACCACGGCTTTCGGGCCTTTACGTGATGAAATGCTCTCAAGAGGAGAAAGAATCATGACCAAACTTGAAGGAAAAGTCGCGGTCATCACGGGTGGCAACAGCGGCATCGGCCTGGCCACGGCCCGGCGCTTCGTCTCAGAAGGCGCGTACGTCTACATCACCGGTCGCCGTCAAAGCGAACTGGATGCAGCCGTACGGCAGATCGGCAAGCACGTGACCGCGGTTCAGGGGGATGTCTCCCGGCTCGCGGATCTTGATCGCCTGTATGCTACGGTGAAGCAGCAGCATGGCCGCATCGATATCGTCTTCGCCAACGCCGGATTTGGGGAATTCGCTCTCCTGGGGGAGATTTCCGAAGGCCACTTTGACAAACTGTTCAACAGCAACGTCAAAGGGCTGCTCTTCACGGTGCAAAAGGCGCTGCCGCTCCTGCAAGACGGCGGATCGATCATTTTGACCGCTTCGACTGGCTCGATCAAAGCGGTACCTGGGCTCAGTGTGTACCACGCCACCAAAGCAGCTATACGCTCCTTCGCGCGCAATTGGACCCTGGACCTGCAAGCCCGCAAGATCCGCGTCAACGCCGTCAGCCCGGGTCCAACAAACACGCTGTTCCAAAGTCACCTGGGTCTGACTGAGGAACAGAGGAAGCAGACCGTGACGAGCGTTCCACCCATCCCGCTGGGGCGGCTGGGCGATCCTGACGAAGTCGCCAAAGCGGTGGTGTTCCTCGCCTCGGATGACAGCAGTTTTATTACCGGGATCGAACTGTTCGTCGATGGCGGTCAGGCACAGGTGTAAGTGATCCTGCTCGTGGGCGCCTCATCGAGATGCCCACGCTACCTTTAACACGGAGCGCCTCGCCGACAAGCGGGGACTGTTTGACCTAAAGGAATGCTCGTACGACGAGCGAGAGGAGCAAAAAGAAGGAGCAAAGCTGATGGGACGCGAGATGCTGACGTGTCATTGTTCAGAGAAAAAAGAGCGTCTGCCAGGCGTCTGGGAGTGGGGCAACGCACGATTCAGCACTGGCTGGCACAGAAGCATGGTCCCTATGGGGGGCCACGCAAACCGCGCCGCAGCCCGCTCGATTGGTCGACGCGCTATCTGCGGGAGCGCTGGGATGCGGGCGAACGCAACCGCACTGTTCTTTGGTCAGAGCCTTTATTCGACAAACAACATTAGGCGAGTTCGCGGCGGAATACATCCGAAGCCGAACGAGTACCTTATAGAAGAGAGAGCCATTTACTTCTGCTGGCCACTCTGGGAAATCTCCAGGAGATGACCATCGGGGTCGCGGAAGAAGGCCCGGATCTCGTAGCCCCAATCGACGGGTGGGGTGAGGAACTCGGCTCCGCGGGCGCGCAGCGCCTCGTAGGCAGCATAGCAATCCGGCACCCGGATAGCCAGTTCGCTGGTGACCCTGTCCGGGTCGGTGGGCGAGGCAAAGGTCACGGTCGGCTTGTCCTTCGTGGGACCGCCCGGAACCGTCAGCAGGACCTGGCTCCCCGCAAAGCTCAGGAAGCACAGAGTCCCGGGAAACTCGCGCACCACGGTCGCTCCCAGCACGTCCCGATAGAACGCCAGCGAGCGAGCGTAGTCGCTCGCCACCAGCAGGGTCCTTAGCTCCACACCGGTCGTCGGGAAGTCATTTGATGCTGTCATTGCTTGATCCATAGTGATTGTCCTTTCTCTTGATCATCACTAAGTAAGAGGGTCGAGGGGTCATTTTGTGACAAACGGCTGGTAATATGTGCTCCAACTGGTTAAGTCTGTCACACACAGTTCCCTTCCTGCTGGCAGCCTTACGAGTTGGCCTCCAGAGGCAGTTTATCGCTTAAGTGTTGCTCCGGTCCGTTGTTGCTCACAGGCCGATGTGCTCGTATGCTTGGCGACCGGGATGCGGGTTCGTCTGCCAGGAGGGTCAATGCAGCGGTGATCACGGAAAGCCCCAGCGCCAGGTACAGCGTTGCCTGATACCCTGTCGTTGCCGCCACCACCGGAACGCCGCCGGCGGCCAGCGCGATCGAGGTGGCTACCACGCTCGCTAGGCTGATGCCAAGTGCCGCGCCGACCTGCTGCGCGGTATTAAGCAGCCCGGCAGCCAATCCCTGCAGTTCCGGCCCCAGGTGTGCGGTGGCTGCGATGGTCGTGGTGACTACTGTGCAGACAATCCCCACCCCGGCGATCAGGTAGCCTACGACGACCCATGCCACCCCACCGGCTGGGGTAATACGCGTCAGCAGGACGCTGCCCAGTGCGATCAGGCCCGGCCCAAGTGCCGATGCTCCTCGCAGCCCCATTCGCCGGATGGCTCGTATCGCTATCTGGCCACCGGCAATCCCTCCCACGCCTGCCGGCAGGAATGCCAGCCCGGTGACCATCGGGCTGAACCCCAGCACGCTTTGTAGGTACAGAGTCAGGATAAACGCCAGGAGAGATGCGATGGCAATAGTCAGCAGCGCCATCAGGTTTGCCACAGACAGACTGCGTCTGCGGAACATGCTTAATGGCACCAGCGGATGCTGGCTGCGGCGCTCAACCACGATGAAGATGACACCCAAGACCACGGCCAGGAGGCCAAGGAGGAGGACCTGGACCATCCCCGCTTCGGGTGAGGCCATCTGCGAGAGCGCCAGCACGAGCGAGACTATCGCGCCTGTCAAGAGGATCGCCCCGGCCAGGTCAAGTGGCGCTCGTGCCGCGCTCGCTCTGGAAGACGGCAGCAGGAGGAAGGCACTCAGCAGCACGAGCAGACCCAGCGGCACATTGACAAAGAAGACCCAGCGCCAGCTCAAAAAGCTGGTGAGCACACCCCCCAGGATCACG